>Ga0187803_10000573_pt1 | contig 14545 bp, 9 predicted proteins | sample NC_wetland_sal_i_2_FD_132425 | JGI IMG/M metagenome (GOLD analysis project Ga0187803, IMG submission 132425) | Wetland sediment microbial communities from Neuse River Estuary, North Carolina, USA - Control_3 | ecosystem: Environmental > Aquatic > Freshwater > Wetlands > Sediment | place: USA...
ACCGACAGCCCGACCTATCGCCGGCGGGCGGACTGGGGCCCGCGCAGCCGGGACAAAGTGCGCGCCGCAGAAATCACTTTTACCGAGGGTTTCGGCGATCTGGTCATGCGCTCGCGCACCGAGGTGATCACCGCCGAATACCTGCCGCACCTGCCGCCCAACGTGAACGCGTTCCTCAACTCGGATCCGGATCGCTCTTGGATCTGGGTATTGTTCTGGGGCAAAGACAGCCCCGTCGGCATCATGGGCCTGTGCAGCCACCTGGGATATGTGTGGTCCAGCAATGAAGAGAACCTGCTGGTCGCCATCAGCCGCCAGCTGGCCACCACCATCGAGAAAGTCCGGCTTTACGAAGAAACCTGCCGCGCCTATGAAGACCTGCGCAAGACTCAGGAGCAGCTGCTGCAGAGCGAGAAAATGTCGGCCGTCGGACAGCTGATTGCCGGCGTGGCGCACGAGCTCAACAATCCGCTCACCGCCATCCTCGGCTACGCCCAACTGCTGGAGAGCGAAGGCCTCAACCAGCGCGCGCAGGATTTCGTGGGCAAGCTTTTCAAGCAGGCACAGCGCACTCACCGCGTCGTGCAGAACCTGCTGTCCTTCGCCCGCCAGCGCAAACCGGAACGCGAGGAAGTAGACCTGCGCAATGTGCTTGACGAAACCCTGACCTTGCGCGACTACGATCTGAAGACTAACAACATTCACGTCGAACTCGACACTCCCGCGAAACCTCTCATCGTTGTTGCCGATCCCCATCAGATCGAGCAGGTGTTTCTCAACATCATCAACAACGCGGTGGACGCCATCCTGGAAACCGGATGTACCGGCAAACTGCAGATTCGTCTCTATTGCCAAAACGGACAAGTCTGCACCCAGTTCACCGACGACGGCCCCGGAATCAAGGACCCCAAGCGTATTTTCGATCCCTTCTACACCACCAAGAGCGTGGGTAAGGGCACCGGCCTCGGGCTGAGCATCTGCTACGGCATCGTAAAGGAACATGGCGGCGACATCACCGCCAACAACGCACCCGAGGGCGGCGCTGTGATCGAGGTGAGGCTGCCCGCGGCGGTCGTGGCCAAGGCAGAGGCCGAACCCGCCAAGGCCGCTCCCCGGCCCCATGAGGGAGCGGTGCACGGCCGCTTTCTTCTGGTTGAAGAAGAGGAAGCCGTGCTCGAATTTGAGCGCGACGTGCTGGCCGGCGCCGGCGCGACCGTCGTAACCGCCAAGACCAGCCAGGACGTAAAGACCCAACTGCTCTCGGAGGCTTTTGAGGCTGTAATCATGGCAGGCAAGATGCCTGGCGACTGGAACGCCAAAGAATCCTACACCTGGATCAAAGAGAATTGCCCGGGCATGACCGGCCACGTTCTGTTCACCTTCTCCAATGGAGTGGAACAGGGTGACGGGCGGGCCTTCCTTCAGGAGAACAGTGTTCCCTCACTGGTAAAACCCTTCGAGGTGGCAGAACTCATCTCCCAGGCCCGCCGCTTGCTGCAGAAGACGCAATCCGCAGGCGCCGGCGCCAGCTAGAAGCAATCCCGCAAATCGTGTGCTTCCTGTCGGTCTGTTCTAGCTAGAAGCCATCAGCCATCTATAAATCGGTTTTGAAAAGGGCACGGGCTTCCGTGCTGCCGGGAGCCGCGCAGAGTGCGGCCTTTACAGTTCGCTGAAAAACTCGGCTTTGGGTGGCGCAGCGCTTGCAGCGCTGCGATGAAGCGTTTCTTTTCAGTGAGGGCTTTATTATAGCCCCTGAGGCCCGCAATGCCAGGTCTTCAGCAAACTGTAAAGCCCATGTCGTTAGATCGCTGTCCATGCGGCGCTGAAGCTTCTGCATCTCTTCCAGTTTCTCAGAAGCGTGTCAACAGAGCCGTTCCGTCATTTCTGATTACTTCCGTACTCCGTTCCCGCTCCCCCTATTGCCGATGAAATCTCATAGTGCACCTACTCGCACGCCCGCGCGGAGTCCTGCGCCTGTCCCTATGGGCGGTCGCCGCAGTGTTGCTCCTGGTAAGTGCGGTCCAGTCGCAACAGGATTCGGCGGACTGGCAGCGGCGGGTCCGCGAACAAGTCAACCATCATCAGTTGGACGCCGCTCTCGCCGTGGTCAATCAGCGCCTGGATCAGGCGCCCACCGACCTGGGGGCCTGCGGCTGGCGAGGCCGGCTGCTCGCTTGGCAAGGGCAGTGGGCTGCGGCAGAGTCGGAGTACCGACAAGTGCTCGCGCAGGTCCCGCGCGACACCGACATTCTCTGCGGGCTTGCGGATGTGCTCTTGTGGGAAGGAAAGCCCAAAGAAGCTCTGGGAGCCATCGAGCGCGCGCGCGAGGTGGCCCCGAATCAGCCGGAGATTCTGCTGCGCAGGGCTCGGATTCTGCAAATTCTCAACAGCGCATCAGGGGCGCGCAGCCAGTACCGCCAAATTCTCAAGCTGGATCGCGAGAATCAGGAAGCGAAGCGCGCCCTGGCCGATCTGGCGCGCGAGGACCAGGCACGAACTCCGCGTCGGCGGCGACGCCTCGACCTTCAGCTACACCCATCCGGCTGAAAACGAAGTGCTGCTCCTTACCTCTCACTGGACCACTCGATTTGCGACCACATTCACCGCCGGTTTCTATCAGCGTTTTGGCCAAGACGCGAGCCAGTTCGTCGGCAGCACGTCCTTCCGTCTGACCAAAACTGACTCGCTGAACATTGGCGGAGCTGTCGCCAATAGCCAGGGCATCATCCCCAAGAGCGAGATTTTCTTTGAGTACGGACATGGATTTCGTTTTTCCAATCGCTGGGTCAAGGGTCTGGAAGCTTCGTACCTGCAACACTGGTTCTGGTACCAGGGCGCAGACGTCCTCACTTTCAGCGGCCGGCAACTCTACTACCTGCCAAAGGAATGGATGTGGTCGATCACCGTGACCGGAGCGCGCAGCGGCTTCACCGGCACCGGCATCGAGTGGGTGCCATCGGGGACGACTCGGCTCGAGTTTCCTCTTCGCCGCAACCTCGCTGGCAATGTTGCCTTTGCCAACGGCACAGAAGACTTCGCCCAAGTCGATCAGATTGGCCACTTCTCCGCGCGCACGTTTGCCGGAGGTCTGAAATATCTCTTCGCCCCGGGCCAGGACGTCCGGGCCTACGTCGCCCGCCAATACCGCTCCGATGGTCAAACGCAAAACAGCTTTGGAGTGAACTATGGATTTCACTTCTAGGCTGGTGCCGGACCTCGGAATTGCCCAGCTGATTGTGAAGGCGATCCTGCTTTCCCTGCTGGGCATATTCTCGCTGATCGCATTTATCGCGACACGTCGCTGGTATCGCGGCCGCTATTTCCAGCAGCTTAGCGAACGCACTTTCGCCCTGCGCTCCCAGTGGGATGACATTCTGAATGGCAAAGTCCCCGCCAGCACCTGGCGGCTGAGGCATCTGGATTGCGAAATCGTCGAGTCGATCCTGCTGGATAGCATTGAAACCGCCTCACCCCAGGAACTGCCGCCACTTCTGCGCTGCCTGCGCTCCAGCGGTCTGCTTGATCTGCGCATCTATCAGGCTCGCGCTGCAACCGGCTGGAGACGGCGGGCAGCATTGGTTGTCTTAGGGCGGACCCGCGCCCCTGAAGCCATTCCTGCTCTGGCCGATGCGCTCGATGCACCCGACGAGGAAACCCGCATGGCGGCGACTCGGGGACTTGGCCACACTGAACTGTCCCAGGCAGCCCTTCCTCTCCTGGATTGCCTGCTTCTGGGCAAGCGGGCGATTCCGGAACATGCGCTCAAGAACGCATTGGCCAGCTGCTGCCGCAATTCTCCCGGAATTTTGTTGCGCTACCTCAAGCAATCCACGGGGCGGCCGCGGGAGTTGCTGGCTCGCGTTCTCGCGGAATTGGCGACTCCGGAACTGGGCGAGGACCTCATCCTGCTGGCAACCGACAACGATCCGGAGGTGCGGGCCTCGGCGGCACGAGCCCTGGGCAACGCACAACCTTCGTTCGCCCTGCCCGTGCTTTCAGTCATGGTGAAGGACAAAGAATGGTTTGTGCGCCTGCGCGCCGTCGTAGCTCTGGCCTCAATCAATCACAACGCGCGCATCCGTCCCCTTCTGCATGCTCTGTGTGACTCCAATCGTTATGTGCGCCAACGCGCTGCCTGGGCCCTCGCCCAGATCGGATCCAACCTCGACCACATCCTCAGCCAGGTGGTTGAGACCCAGGACAACTATGCGCTCCAAGCCTTCATTTCTGAGCTCGAGCGCTCCGGGGCAATTGAGAATCTGGTGGAGGCTCTCGAACAGCAGCGTGAACAGAACGCGGCGCGCAACATCCTGTTGCAGACACTCGATGTTTGCCGCCAGAACATTGAACAAGCGGGCAAGGTGCATAGCGCCGCCTCCGGGGCCCACTGATGCGCGCCTGGCTCAACCTTTCGAACAATGTCCTGTTCTTTTACTACCTGGTGTCCAATCTGATCTATCTGTTGTTGCTCATCACCGCCATCGCGCGAAACACGTGGCATCGCCATCGCCTGGCCAGCCTTCGTCTGGAACGATTGAGGATTTCTCCCTTCACGCCGCCTATCACCATCATCGTTCCCGCGCACAACGAAGAAGCCTTCATTGTCGACAGCGTACGCGCCCTGTTGGCGCTCGATTATCCCGCGCTCGAATTGGTCGTCGTCAACGATGGCTCACGCGACAACACGTTGGCGCAACTCAAGACTGCGTTTCACCTGCGTTCGGTCCGGCTGCTTTATATCCCGGATATTCCTTCCAAACCCGTGCGCGAGATCTATCGCAGCGACACCGAGCCCCGCTTGATTGTGCTCGACAAAGACTCGGCCGGAAGTAAGGCGGATGCGGTCAATGCCGGCCTCAACGCCGCCACCAGTCCTTACGTTTGCGTGGTGGATGCCGACTCCATCCTGGAAAAGGATTCGCTGTTGAGAATTATGGCGGGCGTGTTCTCCGGCTCGCAGCGCATGGTGGCGGCCGGGGGAACCGTCCGTGTGCTCAATGGCTGCCAGGTCTCCGGCGGGGAACTCCGCCAAATCCGCCTGCCTCACGGCAACATTGAAATCCTGCAAGTGATCGAATATTTGCGCGCCTTTCTGATCGGGCGTGAGGCCTGGGCGTACTTCAAGGCGCTCCCCATTATCTCCGGCGCATTCGGCATCTTCCGGACCGATCTGGTCCGGCAAGTCAAAGGATATCGTACCCACGCGATCGGGGAAGACTTCGACCTGGTTGTGCGGATGCATCGTCTGCTCCAGGAGCAGGAACAGGATTATCATATCGGCTTCGTACCCGATCCGACCTGCTGGACTGAGGTGCCGGCCGACTTGCGCTCTCTGGCGCGGCAGCGATCCCGCTGGCATAAAGGGCTGCTCGACACTCTTTGGCCGAACCGCGATATGCTCTTCCGCCGCCGCTACGGCCGCATTGGCTGGCTCATTCTGCCTTACATGTGGGTGTTTGAGTTTGTCGCGCCCATCGTGGAACTCATCGGATATTCCACCATCCTTCTTGCCGCGGTTTTCGGACTGCTTGCCCGCCAGTTCTTTCTATTGTTCTTGATTTTCGGCTACGCCTTCGCGACTTTGATCTCGATTGGCTCGGTGCTGCTGGAGGAACTAACCTACCGGCGCTACGCCAATTGGCGCGAGGTCGGCCGCCTCCTCCTGTTTTGCCTCTTTGAACACTTCCCTTACCGGCAGATGACGCTGATCTGGCGCTTGCAGGGAATCTGGCAGTACCTGCGCGGCGACCTTCGTTGGCGCGAGATGAAGCGAACCGGAGTCGCGGGAGAGCACGCGGAGAACATAGCGTTCTCCGCAGTCGGGGAGAGTAAGCAGGCTCACATCCCACGCAGCGATGACCAGACGAGATGAACTGCAGCACTCGAAACTCACAGAAGCGAACACTTTTCCTCACTTCCGATTGCGGTAGACTACCCCTACCGACGCCATGTCCCAATTTGTCCACCTGCATCTGCATACCGATTACTCTCTGCTGGACGGCGCCTGTAATATCGAAAAGCTGTGCCGGCGCGTGCAAGAGCTGGGCATGCCCGCCGTGGCGATGACTGACCACGGCAACATTTTTGGCGCAGTCGAATTCGTGACCGCGGCGACCAAACAGGGCATTAAGCCCATCGTCGGATGCGAACTGTATATCTGCAAGAAGGACGACCACAACATCGAGCGCACGCCCCCGGAAGGCGACACCTACAACCATCTGCTGGTGCTGGCCGAAAACGAAGAAGGCTACCGCAATCTGGTGAAGATCACCTCCGAAGCCTCGCTGCATGGCTTTTACTACAAGCCGCGGATAAGCAAGCGCTTTCTGGCCGAGCACGCACAAGGGCTGATTGGCCTTTCCGGATGCCTGAAAGGTGAGGTCGCCGAGCGCCTGGCGGAGAGCAATTACGAAGCCGCGCGCGCGGCGACCGGCGCGTTCGCTGACATCTTCGGCAAAGACAACTTCTATCTTGAGATTCAGGATCAGGGCCTGGAGACGGAGCACCGCATTCATCCGGGTCTCTTCCAGCTTGAGAAAGACCTGGGCCTGCCGCTGGTGGCAACCAACGACAGCCACTACCTGTGCGAAGACGACGCCCATGCGCAAGACGTCATGGTGTGCATTCAGACCGGCAAGTCCATTCGCGATACCGGCCGCATGAAGTTCGAAGGCTCGCAGTTTTTCGTGAAGAGCTACGACGAGATGCAGCGCGTGTTCAAGGACTCACCCCAGGTCCTCACCCGCACGCTCGAAATTGCCGACCGCTGCAGCCTCCGGCTGGAAAAAGTGGCGACGCCGTTTCCGCAGTTCGACGTTCCACCCGGCTACACCATTGACAGCTATTTCGAGCACGTGACCCGCGAAGGCTTTGCCCGCCGCCTGGAAACTCTGCGCCCATTGCACGCTCAGGGCAAGCTGAAGCATTCCCTGGCCGACTACGAGCAGCGCCTGGAGCGTGAACTCGACATTATTCAGCAGATGAAGTTTGCGGGCTATTTCCTGATCGTCTGGGATTTCATCCGCTATGCCAAGGAACACGGCATCCCGGTCGGCCCGGGCCGCGGGTCTGCCGCCGGATCGCTCGTCTCCTATGCAATGAACATCACCGACCTCGACCCGTTGCAGCACGAACTATTGTTCGAGCGCTTCCTCAATCCCGAGCGCGTGTCCATGCCCGACATTGACATTGATTTCTGCATGAACCGCCGCGGCGAGGTCATCAACTACGTCACTCAGAAATATGGCCGCGACAACGTCGCCCAGATCATCACTTTCGGCACCATGGCCGCCAAGGCTGCCATCAAAGACGTAGGCCGCGCCATGGACATCCCGTACGCGGATGTGGACCGCATTGCCAAGATGGTTCCGGTGCAGCTTAACATCACGCTCGACCACGCCCTCCAGGAATCGCCCCAATTGCGCGAAGCCTACGACAAAGACGCGCAGGTCCACGAATTGATCAACACCGCGAAGAAGCTCGAAGGACTTGTGCGCAACGCTGGAGTTCACGCTGCCGGCGTGGTAATCGCGCCCCGCCCGCTCACCGAACTGGTTCCCTTGCACAAGACCAAGAATGATGAAATCGTCACCGCCTTCGACATGGTCGCGATCGAGAAGATGGGCCTGTTGAAGATGGATTTCCTCGGCCTGACTACGCTCACCATTCTCACCGACACCCTGAAGCTCATCGCGCAAACGCATGGCACTACCCTGACGCTGGAGCAGATTCCACTCGAAGATGAGCGGACCTACGAGAAGGTCTTCCACAAAGGTCTGACCTCCGGCGTCTTCCAGTTTGAATCGCATGGCATGCGCGACGTGCTGCGCAAGTACCAGCCCAATTCGATCGAGGACCTCACCGCCCTGAACGCCCTTTATCGGCCCGGCCCAATCCAAGGCGGCATGATCGAAGACTTCATCGACCGCAAGCACGAGCGCAAGAAAGTCGAGTACGAACTGCCGGAACTGAAAGACATTCTGCAGGAAACCCTGGGTGTGATTGTTTATCAGGAGCAGGTGATGCAGATCGCGAACCGCCTGGCTGGCTACTCACTCGGCGAAGCCGATCTGCTGCGCCGCGCCATGGGCAAGAAAAAGCCGGAGGAAATGGCACAACAGCGCGAGCGCTTTCTCGAAGGCGCAGTACAGCGGAAAATTCCGCCCAGGAAGGCGGAAAAGATTTTCGACTTGATGGCCCAGTTCGCCGGCTACGGCTTCAACAAGTCTCACTCCGCGGCTTACGCCCTGCTGGCCTATCACACTGCCTATCTCAAGACCCATTATCCGGTGGAATTCATGGCGGCGCTGCTGACTTCGGTGACCGGGTCAACCGACGACGTGGTCAAGTACATCAACGAGTGCCGCGAGATGGGCATCGCGGTGGAAGCCCCCGACATCAACGTCTCCGCCGCGAACTTCACCCCGCATGGTGAATCCATCCGCTTCGGCCTGGCCGCCGTGAAAAACGTGGGCGGCAATGCCATCGAATCCATCGTAACTGCCCGCAAGAAACTCGCCCGCTTCAAATCGGTCTTCGAATTCTGCGAGTACGTTGACCTGCACTTGCTTAACAAGCGCGTGCTCGAATCGCTGATCAAGAGCGGTGCCATGGATTCCCTGGGCCGCCGCGCGCAGTTGATAGCCGTACTGGATAAGGCCATCGAACAAGGGCAAAAGGCCCAGCGTGATGCCGAGTCCGGCCAGCACGGCCTGTTTGGCGTCTTTCAGCAGGAAGAAACCGCCGCCCAGAACGACCAGTTGCCCAACGTCCCGGACTGGGACGAGCACGCTCGTCTCGCTGCCGAGAAAGAAATTCTCGGCTTCTTCATCACCGGCCATCCGCTGGAAAAATACAAAGACAAACTGAAAGACCTGCAGGCCCTCAGCACAGAGGAAATTGCGGCGATGACCAGATCCACCGGCAGGGACGAAACCTTCGTGACTGCCGGCATCATCAGCAATGTGCGAGTGCTCAAATCGAAACGCGGCGAATTCTACGCTCGGGCCGCGCTCGAAGACATGACCGGCTCGGTGGACATGTTCGTCTTCCCCGAGGCCTATAAGCGGCTTTCCGAAAAAGTGAAACTCGAAGTTCCTGTGCTGGTGCACGCCGGGGTACGCGTGGAAGAAGGTGCGAATCCTCAAATCACTGCTGCAGAAATCATGCCGCTCCAAGAGGCCAAAGTCCTGCTACCGCGCGCCATCCGCATTCGTATCCCACTCGAGACTTCGGGCGAGTCCACAGTGGACGATCTGCATGCGTTATGTCAGGAGCGCAAAGGCGAGGCCAAAGTGTTGTTTGACGTGGAACGCCAGGGTGATTTTATGGTGGTGATGGAGGCGGAAGGCTATAATGTGCTTCCGGACCGCAGTTTCATCGCCCGAGTCGAACAGTTGTGCGGGCGGGGCAGCGTCCGTATCATCACGTAGTCCCAGCATGGCAGCGACGGAAAAAGCGCAGCAGGAACTGGAGCAGATCGAGCGCCAGGTTGCCGCGATGGAGTCGGCGGGCGGGGATGACGCAACTCGCCGCCAGATCGCGAAACTGCAGGAGCGGATCGAGACCCTGCGGCGGGAAATGGACGCGCCGGCCACGGCCTGGCAGAAAACCGAACTTGCCCGTCATCCGCAGCGTCCGCAGACGCTCGACTACATCGAACGCATCTTTACCGATTTCAGCGAGATTCATGGCGATCGCGGCTTTGGCGACGACCCCGCCATCGTTTGCGGCATGGCCCGGTTCCACGGCGAAGAGGTCCTCCTGGTCGGCACCCAGAAGGGCCGGGACATGAAGCAGCGCGTCTTCCGCAACTTCGGCACGCCCCATCCCGAGGGATATCGCAAGGCGCTGCGCGTGATGCAGATCGCGGAAAAATTCCGGCGGCCCATTTTCACATTGGTGGATACCGACGGCGCCTATCCCGGCATCAATGCCGAAGAGCGCGGCCAAGCCGAGGCTATTGCTTACAACCTGCGGGAAATGGCGCGGCTGGAGGTGCCCATCATCGCCACCGTAATTGGAGTCGGCTGCAGCGGCGGGGCTCTGGTGATTGCCGTCGCGGATCGCGTCCTGATGATGGAAAACTCGATTTACTCGGTCATTTCCCCGGAAGGCTGCGCCGCCATCATGTGGCGCGACGCCGCCAAGAAAGAACTCGCCGCCGAAGCCATGCGCATCACTGCGACCGACCTGCGCGACTTGGGCTGTGTGGATGACATTGTCCCTGAACCGGAGGGCGGCGCCCACCGCGATCACGAGGCGGCGGCCAACCTGCTGGATGTCAGCCTGCAAAAACACTACGCCGAACTGAAGCGGATTCCCCCCACCGAATTAGTCGTCTCACGATATAATAAGTTTCGTCATATCGCCCAGTTCTTCAAGACAGAATCGTGAGTGCGCCGCCTTTTCCCTCCGTTCCAAGCTTGGTTCCTTCGCGCGCCCGGCGGGCGATTGGCTCCGATGATGGATCGCGGCTGCCGTATAATAGATTGTTTCTTCCTGCGCAATTATCAAATCCAGGGCGACAGGGTTCCGCCCCCTAATTGAAGGAAGGTGTTGGGATGGCCACTACGGATGTCGTGCCCCGGGAAGCAGCCGGAGGCATGGGGCGCAAGCGCATCGTCAACGACATGAGCATTCAGGTCGCTACGGTCAATGGTTCCGGCTCGCAGAGTTCAAATACGGTCCTGCTGCGCAGCATTTTCCAGATGGGTGTGCCGGTTTCGGGCAAGAACATGTTTCCCTCCAACATCGCTGGCCTGCCCACCTGGTACACCATCCGCGCCAACAAGAACGGCTACATCGGACGCAAGAAAGAGATTGATTTTCTGGTGGCCATGAATCCTGAGACGGCCCAGGAAGACACTATGTCGCTGGCGCCCGGCGCTTCCGTGCTGTATGACGAGCCGCTAGCCCTGCACAAGCTGCGCAACGATCTGGTCTTTTACTCCGTCCCCTATGACAAGCTGGTCGCCACCGTCTGTCCTGAGGCCAAGCTGCGCAAGCTGGTCAAGAACATGGTGTACGTCGGGGTGGTCGCCAACCTGCTCACCATCGAGATGGCCGAGGTCGAGAAGGCGATCCGCAAGCAGTTTGCCAAGAAAGCGAAAGCCGCCAATTTGAACCTGGCAGCGGCGCAGGCCGGCTTCGAGTACGCCAAAGCCAATCTGGAAAAGCGCGGCGCTTTCTACATCGAGCGCATGGACAAGACGGCGGGCAAGATCATCATTGACGGCAACTCTGCCGCCGCACTGGGATGCATGTTCGCCGGGTGCACGGTCGTGACCTGGTATCCCATTACGCCCTCGTCCTCGCTGGTCGAGACCATGATCGAGTACATGAAGGGATACCGCATTGGCCCTGACGGCAAAGCGACTTTCGCCATCGTGCAGGCGGAAGATGAACTGGCGGCGATCGGCATGGTGGTTGGGGCGGGATGGGCCGGCGCGCGCAGCATGACCGCAACCGCGGGCCCCGGCATTTCGCTGATGTCGGAGTTCGCCGGCCTCGCCTACTACGTCGAAGTCCCCGGCGTGATCTGGGACATTCAGCGGGTCGGTCCTTCCACCGGTTTGCCCACGCGCACTTCGCAGGGAGACATTCTCTCCACCGCCGTGCTCTCCCATGGCGATACCAAGCACATCATGCTGATTCCCTGCTCCGTCGAAGAGTGCTTTAGCATGGCCACCGACGCCTTCAATCTGGCGGAACAGTTCCAGACCCTGGTGTTCGTTATGTCCGATCTTGATCTGGGAATGAACAACTGGATGGCGGATCCGTTCCCTTACCCCGCGACGCCGATCAAACGCGGCAAAGTGCTCAGCAAAGAAGACCTCGACCGGCTGGGCGGATTCGCCCGCTACAAAGACGTGGATGGAGACGGCATCGGCTACCGCACGCTGCCCGGCACACCCCACCCGGCGGCTGCCTACTTTGCTCGCGGCAGCGGCCACAACGAGAAAGCGCAGTACAGCGAACGTGCCGACGACTTCGAAAACAACATGGAACGTCTGAACCGCAAGTTCGAAACCGCGCGTTCTTTCGTTCCCCGGCCCGAGATCACCAAGGGCAACAAAGCTAAGATCGGCATCATCGGCTACGGAACCTCCCATTGGGGCATCACCGAAAGCCGCGACCAGCTCCGCGACGAGTATGCGATCGAGACCGACTATCTGCGGCTGCGCGCCTACCCGTTCACGCGTGAAGTGCACGAATTCATCGAGCAGCATGAGCGCATCTACGTGGTGGAGCAGAACCGCGACGCGCAGATGCTCAGCCTGCTCAAACTCGATCTGAGGCCAGAATTGACTACCCGCCTGCGCAGCATCGCCCATATCACCGGCCTGCCGCTCGATGCGCGGTCCATCACCGACGAACTGACGAGCATGGAAGGCAAATGAACTGGTTCATAAAACAGATTGCGGGAAGGGCACGAGTTTACTCGTGCCGCAACCAAGCGAATTCAATTGCGGCTTTAGCCGCTGAGGGAAGGCAACTCAATGTCGACCACCACCGTTGAGTCCGGATCTGCCGCACCCGGACCGAAGACCAACCGGATCGGCCTCACCGTCATTGATTACAAAGGCGGCAAGACCACGTTGTGCGCCGGCTGCGGTCACAACGCGATTTCCGAGCGCATCATCGAGGCCATGTTTGAGATGGGCGTCGAGCCGGAGTTCGTGATCAAGCCCAGCGGCATCGGCTGCTCATCCAAAACGCCGGCTTACTTTCTGACGCGCTCGCACAGTTTCAACGCAGTCCATGGCCGCATGCCGTCGGTGGCGACCGGCGCCCTGCTGGCCAACCGCAAGCTGATCTGCATCGGCGTCAGCGGCGATGGCGATACCGCCTCGATCGGCATCGGCCAGTTCGTGCACTTGATGCGGCGCAATCTGCCCATCATCTACATCATCGAAGATAACGGGGTGTACGGCCTGACCAAGGGCCAGTTCTCAGCCACCGCCGATCTCGGCTCGAAGCTCAAAACCGGCGTGGTCAACGATCTGCCGCCCATTGACACCTGCGCCCTTGCGATTGAGCTGGGCGCCACGTTCGTTGGCCGCTCGTTCTCCGGCGATAAGCGCCAGTTGAGCGCCATGCTGAAAGCCGCCATCGCGCACAAGGGCACAGTCATGCTCGACGTGGTCTCGCCCTGCGTTACCTTCAACGATCACGAAGGTTCGACCAAGTCCTACAAGTATGTGAAGGAGCACGAAGAGATTCTGCAGGAGGTCAGCTTCGTCCCGCACTTCGAAGACATTGACGTGGAGTACGATTCGGGCTCGACCATCGAGGTAACCATGCACGACGGCTCGCGCCTGCACCTGCGCAAGCTGGAAGAAGACTATGACCCTACCAACAAAGTTCGTGCCCTCACCCGCCTGACCGAGGCGCACGACGAGGGCGAGGTCCTGACCGGAGTGTTCTACGTCAACCCCAAGGCGCCCAACTTCCTTGACATGCTGAACATCGTGGACGAACCCCTAGCCAAGCTGCCGGATTCGATAACGCGGCCCGGCAAGGAAGCGCTGGATGCAGTGATGGAGGAATTGCGGTAGAGGAATCGGCGGGTGCCCCTCCTAGTCTCGCGTTCTTTGGCGAGGCGTTCTTTGGCGAGACTAGGGTGGGGATTTTGCGGTAGGGCAGCATTTTGCAGAATCTGCTGTCATTCCGAACCGGCTTCAGCCGGTGAGGAACCTGCTTTCTTTCACGACCGGCCCACAAGGCTTACACCGTCTTCAACTCCGGTTCCCCGCTGTGCTCGGGATTCTCGCCCGGTTCAGGAAAATCGGTGTCCGCATCTTTCAGCATGGGGTCCTGATCGCGGTGCCCCAGTTGCTTTTCCATGCCGATGTTCCCGGGAATTTTGTGATCTTCTGCTTCTGTGGCGCCCTTCCCGGTGTCCTGATCGTGTCTGCTGAATAGCATGATTGCACCTCATACGATCGGGCGGCCGGTCGGAAGAATCAGGAATAAAACCGCCCTGGCCATCACTGTATCACCGGAGCCTTGCTCGGAGAATAGCTATAAAAGGGCAGCGGCCTGAGGCGTTTGCTCGCTCAGACTCTCTTGAACCAGGTTCTTAGTTTCCGGGTTCCGGCCATCCGACCGTAATCTCGTCACGCACAGATTCCCGTTACTGAACCACGGTGAGCTTCCGAAGACCTCGCCGAATTGCATTCCTCCTTGAAGTCGCACAAGAAACCGAGTAGCTTACGGGTGAAGTTTCAGAATAGCTTCAGAGAGCTTGTAAATATGGTTTTGTGGCAAAGAAAGAAGAGGAAACCCCCATGCGCCAGTTTCCCGCCCGCTCTTATCCGTCTGTCGTTATTCCAGGTTTAGTACTCGTGCTCATCGTGGTTTGGACGCTCTCCTCAACAGTTCATGCGCAGTCTGCTGCGGCCACGGGACGGCTCGAAGGAACTGTGTCCGATCCCAGTGGAGCCGTACTAGCGGACGCGGAGATTACCGTGCTCAACCAGAATACGGGAATCGCCACGAATCTCCGGTCCGGGCCCGAGGGTGATTTCACGTTTCTCTATCT
>Ga0187803_10000574_pt1 | contig 14532 bp, 8 predicted proteins | sample NC_wetland_sal_i_2_FD_132425 | JGI IMG/M metagenome (GOLD analysis project Ga0187803, IMG submission 132425) | Wetland sediment microbial communities from Neuse River Estuary, North Carolina, USA - Control_3 | ecosystem: Environmental > Aquatic > Freshwater > Wetlands > Sediment | place: USA...
CCGCCGAACTTGATGGTGTGAGCGCCATGCGTCCAGAACGCGTCGTCACTGTACTGGTACGAATTCCAGGAGTGGAGGTAGTGCGAGCCCGACTCGACGCCGCCGAAAAAGTCGGTGATTCCGCCGCCGACCGATAATCGGGGTGCGGATTGCCCCACAATTCCAGCCAGCGGGCCAATTGCGGCGGCCGGATTGATTGCGGTGGGGGTGAACGTGTTCAGTACGTTGTCGCGGTTAAACCCGACGCGAGCCGCGTTCACCACGTTGGAACTGAATGTGTGGGTTTCTTCGATTGCGATGGTCGTGCGCGTGGTGGCGGATTCCGTCAGGACGTCATTGAAGGCGTCGGGTTGCGTGTACTCCGCAGGGTCTCTCACGAACGTCCCGAACACGCTATCTTTGTCCCCAATCTTATAATCCACGCGGAGGGTGCCGAAGTTTTCGGGCGCCGCCTGAACCCCTGAGAAAATCGAGGTTGCTAGGAGCGGATTCGATGCTGAAACAGCGCTGGACGTCGGCCAAAGAGCCAGGAGGGCTTGGGAATAGTTATCAACGCACATCGTGGACAGGGCAGAAGGGTACGTCCCGGGACTCCCTCCGGCATCGGTGCATGTCGTGCCAGCCCCGGTGTTACCCGCTGGTACGGCTTGGCCGGGGATGATGCCCAGTCGTGCGTTGTTTGAGAACACATTGCTATTGCTCGTGAGACCCTTGGTCTGGCGGAGGCCTTCATAGTCGCCGAAGATGAAGAGCCGATCCTTGAGGATGGGTCCACCGGCCGAAGCGCCAAACACATTGCGTTTGAACGGAGGATTCGGGCTGTCGTTCACCCGATTGAAGTAAGGCCTCGCGTCCAGCGCGCTATTGCGAAGGAATTCGTACACGGCCCCGTGGAACTGGTTCGTGCCTGAGCGGCTGATGGCGTTCACGACGCCGCCCGTCGCGCGGCCGTATTCTGCTGGTAAGCCGCTCGTCAAGACCGAGAATTCCTGAATCGCGTCGACACCCAATACGATCCCGATCACGTTGCCGGGCGCCGCCATGGCGTAATCGTTGACTGTGATTCCATCGATCCGGTAATTGTTGAACGTCGAACGCTGGCCGGAAACGGTCATTTCGCCGCCGAAGCCGCGGTTGCCGCGCGCGGACGTCGCGAATGCCATCTGCGTCTGAATCGGTTTCACGCCGGGTTGAAGCTGCGCCAACGAAGTCCAGTCGCGACCATTCAGAGGCAATTCGCGCACGGTCTCCGATTCCACCTGCCCGGTGAGCGCCGAGGAGGTGAGATCGATTTGCGGAGCCGCCTCGGTCACTTGCACGGTCGTCGACGTGTTTCCTACCTTCAGCGAGAAGTTGAGCTGCAGCTGCTGTCCGACCGAGAGTGTCAAGGCTGATTGTACGGTCGTGGAAAAACCGGTCGCGGAGACCTTAATGTCATAGACTCCCGGGACTAAGTTGGGAATTGTATACAGCCCAGCGGAATCGGACACGACATCTCGCGTTATGGCGGTTGCGGTATTCGCAGCGGAAACCGTCGCGTTGGCGACAACACCGCCCGACGGATCAGTGATGGTCCCGGAAAGCGTTGCGCCGGTGACCTGGGCATGCGCGACAACGCCTGCCATCAAACTGAAAAATAGTGTTACAAATATTGCGAAGCTTGTACTCACTTTCTTAGATCTTCCCACACCCATGCAACGCCTCCTTGATGATCCCTCGTGGGTCATCGCGTGCAAACCGAAATTAGACAGCGATTTGAACAAACACCCTGATTTCCGGATTAAAACACCCCGAACTTGAAGGCAATTTAAGTACCCATGTGGGTAGAAGTCAAGCGGTTTGTGAAACAAACGCGAGACCTTTATGAAAATGGAACACACAAGGTGATGTTAACGATGAGAAAATTTCATTCGTGAGGGCGCAGGCGATACGAAAAAAAGGCCGGGCCCGAAAGGCCCGGCCCTTCTTTCATATTTCTGAACCGTTACCAGATGACTTTCAAGCTAAGCTGAATCTGGCGCGATTCGAAGCCGCCGGTTGTATCCAGCTTCCCCGGCGTGCCGGAAGCAAGCGCTCCGGACCCGCTGAATATCGTCTCATTGTCGATCGGTGGCAGATAGTTGGGGTGGTTTAAGACATTGAACAACTCTGCCCGGAACTGAACATTGAAGGCTTCGGAAATCCTGCGAATGTAGTTGTTTTTGAAGACCATAAAGTCCAGGTTTGTGAGACCCGGCCCGGTCAAGGAGTTGCGTCCGTTATTGCCGAAGAGATTCTGGCAGTACTGCATCCCGGCCGGCAACTGCGCCGCCGAGGCGCCTGGATAGGAATTGGTGGCGCACCCCGCAAAGGACGTCGGAGCATAAGGAGCCGCGAAACAGCTCAGGTTGACGTATTGCAGAGTTGTTCTCCAGTCTGAATTGATGGGATTGCAATTGGGCAAACGGTTCGGATAGGTGGCCGAATCGCCGTTCTTGATGTCAATTGGGTCGCCGCCCATGGAAAGCGTGAACGGTGTTCCTGAACTGACCGTCAGGATTCCGCCCAACTCCCATCCGTTGGCGACATGCGACATAACCCAGGAATCGGATTTCGGCACTGGAATATCCCAGATCAAGTTGCCGACAAAATTCTTGCCGACGTTGAAGTCGCACGGGCCGTTCCGGCTTCCCGGGTTGAAGAAGATCAGAGATGAGTAGGAGTTCTGATACGCATCGCCGATGTCCCCGCTGGAGCCGTTGTCAATGCACTTGCTCCACGTGAAACTGGCTTCTCCTTGTAGACCATGGCTGAACTTCTTGCTGAGCTGCGCTTCCATGCCGCTGTAATGAGCGCTGTCGTCCCAGAAGGTCGGCCGGAGCTGTCCAACATTGCTATTGAACACGAGGCTGGGCACGGGAACTGCTTGCGTGCCCGTAGGCAGAAAGCCCACGGCGCAAGCATTGCCTTTGCCGTCAGGTCCGCATGGCCAGAGCAGCCCAAGAGGGGTCGTGACGACTCCGCCGGTCCCCGGAAAACCGAGACTGGCTGGACCGACCGAGTTGCTGGTATCGGTGGTAAACGGCGAATGGAGCGTATGTGACCCTACGTAGCCGAGGGTTGCGGTCAAGGTTGACGTGATCTGGCGCTGAACGGTCAAGTTCCAGTTCATCGCGTAGTTTCTTCTTGGGTTTTGGTCGGGGGCGTAGGCCTGGGCAGTAGGGATGGCTGTAGCAGGATTTAGCCCAGGCACGTTCGGGAAATCTCCTTGAGCCAAATTACCGACAGCTGGCGTCAAGGCGAAGGGATATGATCCGGACTCTTGGATATTAATGACCCATGGGCCGGGCAGGATGTCGAAGATCCCAAATCCGCCGCGGACAGATGTCTTTCCATTCTTAAACGGATCCCAGGCGAATCCTATACGTGGCTCGAAGTCCTTCCTCGTGGGATTTGTCTGCCAGGGGTGCACGACGTTTATCGGGGGTGCGGAAATGTTTGGACTTGGCACCACGGCGAAGGGGCCGTTGGAGTCCGTCGGGAGGGTGGCAATTTCGTAACGCAGGCCGAGGTTCAGCGTCAGGTTAGACCGGTATTTCCAATTGTCTTGGATATAGCCCGCAAAAAAAGTGGTGCGTGTTCCCAGCTCTTTCCCAATCGCCGAGTCTCCTTGCTGGAAGCTGCTCGGTTCGTTTATGAGGAGAGAATCCAGAGAGCCTTGGAACGAGAAAGTCCCGTTGGGGCGCTGGACGGACAATTCGTTGTATTGGATGCGCTCAACCGAAAAGCCGAATTTGATTTCGTGATTGCCGTGAACGTAGAACGCATCGTCATAGAACTGGTAAGAGTTCGCGTAGTGGTTATTTGCGGTCTGATCCCCGAGAGTTCCTTGCATCGTGGTCAGGCCCGTGCCGGTAATGATCGGGGCCGGGTGGCCGGGGAGAAATCCATCGCTGAGCGTTGTATCCGCGGCTAGGGGATTGAGAGCGGCTCCGGGTTTGCCTACAAACCCGACTGTGCGGTTGTATCCCACGCGGGCAGTATTGACGAGGGACGGGCTGAACGTGTGCGTCTCTTCCAAGCCCCCCATAATCCTTTCGCTGAAGGTCTCCGTGGTTGAGAGCAAGAAGTTGTCAGGCGCAAATTGCGGACCCCTGTCAAAGAACCAGATGGCGTCCAGATCGTCCTTGTCGGAAAAATGGTGGTCAACCCTGGCGGTCGCATAGTCCTCTGAAAAGGTTATTGGAATTCCGGCGAGGAATTGCCCCGTGTCGCCGCCTGGATTTAGGCCATTGTTGGGAAGCGGAAATAGTTTTAGATACGGTTCAACTGCCAAGCTGATGTGCGACACCGGGTCCGGATCGAGCGCGGCACCAGGCCCTGAGGCGGGAAGCGGGGTTCCATTCACAACCGCTACCGTCGTCGGGTTTCCGCTTGCATCCGGGTTCCCGCGGGCAGCCGCCGAAGGTACAGTCGAGTTTCCGCTCAAATCTTTCGTCTGACGGATAGCTTCGAAGTCTCCGAAGATAAACGTCTTGCCCTTCTGGATAGGTCCACCGGCGGAACCACCAAATTGATTGCGATGGAAGGGCGGAGTTCCCACACCAGGACCCGCAGGATCAAATGCGTTTCGCGCGTCCAACCCCTCATCGCGGAGGAACCAGTAAGCGTCGCCATGGAAATTATTGGTACCCGCCTTGGTGATTGCATTAATGACGCCGCCGGAAGTCCGTCCATACTCAGCGGTATAGTTCGCAGTCAAAACGGAGAATTCCTGAATCGCGTCGACACCCAGCTGCGAACCCTGTACGCTGCCGGGCGATCCATTCGAATAATCGTTCACGGTGATTCCGTTGACTCGATAATTATTCTCGGTGGGGCGATGGCCAGCCACGGACAATTGATTGCCAAAGCCGCGATTGCCGCGGTTAACCGTCCCGGTAGTCGTCTGTTGGGTGCGAATCCCGATTACGCCCGGCTCGAGGACGGAGAGCGAACTCCAGTCTCGGCCATTGAGAGGCAACTCGCGAACGGTCGTTTCATTAACTTCGCCGGAGAGCGCTGACGAGGTCAGCTCCACCTGCGGAGCCTCGCCAGTTACCGTAACGCTTTCAGATACTTGGCCAACTTTGAGGGGAATATTCAGAGTCTGCTGGGCTCCGACGGTCAGCGTGATTCCGGTCTGCACTTGTGTGGAAAATCCAGAAGCCGTCGTTTTCACTTCATAAACTGCTGGCGGCAGGTTCGGCGCGGAATATAGGCCGGCTGCATCGGTCGTGACTTCGCGAACGATTCCAGTCTGCGTGTTTTTGATGGAAACCGTCGCGTTAGCCACTGCTGAACCCGACGCGTCGGTCACAGTGCCGGAAAGAGTCGCCCCTGCAACTTGCGCATATACGGCAACGACTCCGAGTGAGCTTAATAAAAACAATGCAATTGCCAGACACGTAGCAATTCTTTGACAACCCCATACACCCATGCAACACCTCCCTCATGATTAGTAGTCATTCAACATGTTTATCCACACCCCCGACGGATGACCTGGATTTACGAACGTACACATGTAAGCATGCACACATTAAATTCCCGACCCAGGTCGAAGTCAAGGCGTTTTCTTGCTAAGACTCTGCAGATTCAAGCATATGGAACGCTTGGGAAGATGTTGCGGGGACTAAGACTCCGCTACTCAGAAAGCGGGTATTCGTGCGATCAAGACTGGAGAGCAAACATTCCGGGTTAGCTAGATGACGCGCTTTTTTCGCAGGGTTTGAATCTTTTCGGCGTCATAGCCAATCTTGGCGAGCCAGGCGTCAGTGTGCTCGGAAAGTGCAGGCGCGGGCCCTTGCGGCGACGCTTGGTCATCGGAAAAAAGAAAGCCGCCGCGGGTTACTTTTTGTTTTCCCGCTGATCCTTCAAACTCAGAAACGAAGTTGCGGCCCGCAAGGTGCGGGTGGCCTAGTATCTCCGGAACACTCAGAACGCGACCCGCGGGCACGCCTTCTTCGATCAGCTCTTGCTCCCACTCCGCGGCGCTGCGTTTCATCAGTTCCGGCGCGATTTCCCTGTTGATTTCCAGACGGTTCCTCCTGCGAGTTTCCCGCTCCGCAAATCGGGCGTCGGTTTTGAGCTCGGGACGTCCGATGACGTCGCACAATTTTTCATACTGAGCGTCTTCATTGGCGGCGATATTGAGCAACCCTTCCTTGGTGCGAAATGCGCCGGAGGGCGCCGCCGTGAAATTTTCATTCCCCATGGGGATCGGCTCAATGCCCGCGTTGAGATAATTTGAGACGACCCAGCCCATCGAGGCCAGTGTGGATTCCAGCATCGAAACGTCGATCCTCCGGCCGTGGCCAGTGGTCTGCGAATCGACGAGCGCCGCGCAGATCGCCATGGCCGCGGTGATTCCGCCCATCGTGTCACAAATGGGGTAGCCCACGCGCAACGGAGCGGTTTGCGCGTCTCCGGTGACGTTCATGACGCCAGAGATTCCCTGGATCACCTGATCGTAGGCGGGCCGCATCGCGAGGGGACCATCCTGCCCAAAACCCGAAATCGCGCAGTACACAAGGCTGGGATTCACTTTGGCCAGCGCTGGATAATCGAGGCCCAGTCGGGTCATTACCCCGGGCCGGAAATTTTCGATCACCACGTGCGAAATTGCCGCGAGTTCCTTGAAAATCTGTTTGCCTTCCGGCGATTTGAGATTGATGGTTACGGATTGCTTGCCCGCGTTGACCGCGACGAACGAAATGCCCATTAACTCCGCATTCACTTTCACATCCGCACCCAGCCGGCGGGCCAAATCTCCGTTTTCCGGGTGCTCGATCTTGATGACCTCCGCGCCTAGCAGAACGAGTTGAAAGCTGCAGAAAGGTCCGGCCAGAACGTTGGTTACGTCCAGCACGCGGACACCATGGAGTGGAAGCGCCATCTGCCTTATCCCCTAGCGCAACGGATCTGATTCTTAAGCCGATACTTGTGGAGTCACGCTGCAAGCGCCTGCACGGCGGGCGCGCAGGAGGTGTCCTTGATAGGGCCGGGACGAAAAGCGGCACGCAAATTCTGCCGCATCCAGCAATTTCTCCAGATCGATGCCCGTGTCATAGCCCATGCCTTCCAGAAAATCGACGAGATCTTCTGTCGCGAGGTTCCCGCTTGCTCCGGGGCAATACGGGCAACCGCCCAGGCCGGCGGTGGAGGCATCAAACTCGCGAACTCCCATTTCGAGTCCCGCCAAAGTATTGGCCAGGCCTCGACCGTAGGTGTCGTGGAAATGGAGCACCAGATCCTCCCGGTTCATTTTCAATTCGCTCAGCAAGCGGCCAACTGTTTCTTTGACTTGATCCGGGAAGGCCATGCCGTCGGTGTCGCAAATCGCGATGCGCCATGTCCCAATTTCGCGCGCGGCGCGAACAGCATTCAGGACGGCCTGGCTCGAAATTCTTCCTTCAAATGGACAATGGAAGCAGGTGGAAAAGCCCGCACGGAGAACGACCCCGTCACGTTCTGCCAGTCGAGTGGCCTGCTCCAAGAGTTGCAACGATTCGGCCATGCTGCGATTCAGATTCTTACGGTTAAATGTTTCGCTTGCGGCGATCACGAATTCCATGTGGCGAATGCCTGCGGCCAGGGCTCGTTCGTAACCTTTCAGGTTGGGCACCAAAGCGGAAAACGTCACGCCTGTAAATTTGCGCAGTCCGGCCGCCACATCTTCCGCGTCCGCCATTTGCGGCACCCATTTGGGATGGACGAAGCTGGTCGCCTGAATATTGGACACGCCCGCCCGGACGAGCTTTTCGATCAGCGCGAGCTTGTCTCGCGTGGACACAAGTTTCGGTTCATTTTGTAATCCGTCGCGAGCCGTCACATCGACAACTTTTACTTTTTCACCCATAGCTGCACTTCCTCTACATTCGCAGTCTCGGCCTAGTGTTCAATTGTACGGCCTGCAATCACGAAGGAAAACAGCAATCCCGAAGAAACCCTCATTGGCGCCGCCCAGGACAGGGCGCTGCGGCCGGATCGGCTGGAGCTCTTACAAATTTGTAGTTTCGAGTTTGGACTTGCCTCGAACCCTAGGTTAGCGCGCCGATTGCGTCAAGCCATACGCCGGTGTGGATGGGTTGACCAATTTCCCGCCATCCCTTAACCTGTATTCCTGCCTGCAACCAGACTCGCAAAGGCGGATAAGCCCTTGAATATATTTTGGCCCAACTTGGACTGCGTGTGCCCCAAATAAATCTTCTCCTAATCTAAAGAGAACGGACTGAGAAAACCGACATGCCAGGAATCATCAAAGAAAGACTGTTTACTCCCGGACCCACGCCGTTGTTGCTAGAAGCGCAGCTTCGCGCACTGACCATGACTTTGCATCACCGCACGGACGCTTTCCGGGTGCTGATGCGGGAGACACTCGAAAACCTGCGTTATTACTTCCACACCAAGAATGACGTCATCGTGTTCGCCAGTTCGGGAACGGGCGCGATGGAAGGCGCGGTGTCCAACCTGCTCTCTCCCGGCGAGCGCGTTCTGATCGGGACAGCAGGAAAATTTGGCGAGCGCTGGGTCCAGCTCGCGAAAGCCTACGGGATCGAGTCGGTTGTCGTGGAAGTGCCGTACGGACACCCCGTTCCGATCGCAGAAATGAAGAAGCACCTCGAAACCGGCGGGCCGTTCCGAGCCGTGCTCATCCAGGCGACGGAGAGTTCGACCGGTGTGCGCAACGACGTCGAGACGCTCGGCAAGGCCGTGGCCGCGCTGCCGGAATGTTGCTTCGTGGTGGATGCCATTACCGGCCTCGGGACCACTGACCTGCGCCCGGACGAATGGGGAATCGACATCATGATCGGCGGGTCGCAGAAGGCAACAATGATCCCGCCGGGCCTCGCGTTCGCCAGCATCAGCGAAAAGGCTTCGCGGGCGATGGAAAAATCGAAACTCCCGCGGTATTACTTCGACTATGCGAAAGAACGGAAGAATCTGTCCAAGGGGGAATCAAGCTACACTCCGGCGACGTCGCTCGTCGTGTGCCTGCACGGGGCTTTGAATTACATCAAGGAATTGGGCCGCGAAAACCTCATCGCGAACGCCGCGCTTCTGGCCGAAGCGACGCGCGAAGCGGCTGTCGCACTGGGCCTGACGAACTTTGCGGTGAGTTCACCGGCGAACGCCGTGACCGCCATCAACGCTCCCGCGGGGATCGAGTCGACTAAGGTGGTCAAGGAAATGCGCTCGCGATTCGGCGCCATTCTTACCGATGGGCAGGGCACGATGAAGGGCCACATGTTCCGCATCGCCCACCTGGGTTATTACGATTTTCTCGACCTGGTGGCAGTCCTCGGAGGCCTTGAAATCGCGCTGCAGAAAGTCGGCCACAAAGTCGAGCTCGGTAGCGGTGTTCGCGCGGCGCAGAACGTTTATTTGCGGCATTCGTCCTAGCCGTGAAGGTTGTAGTTGACAGTTGACGGATGTCAGGGTTTTTCCACATTTGTGGTTGATTTGCATTTCTCCATGTTCTCTGTGTCTTCTGTGTTGAAAGATTTTGATTCTTGACGGCCAAGGATTTAACAGAGAGAAGTGCGGTGCGCGGAGTATCTTGAGAGCACAATGAAAATTCTGATTGCTGACAGCGTCGATGACAGCGTGGCGGACATCCTAAAGTCGGATCCCACCTGGACCGTCGTGAATCTTCCTAAAACAAAAGGGAAGGTCGAGGAAGAAATCCGCGACGCGGACGCCTTGCTCGTCCGCAGCGCGACAAAGGTGACGGCCGAACTGCTGGACAAAGCCAAGGCCCTTCGCGTCATCGGGCGCGCCGGTGTGGGCGTCGACAACGTCGATCTCGACGCTGCCACCCGCAAGGGCGTCCTGGTCATGAACACCCCCGGCGGAAACGCCATCAGCGTGGCCGAACACACGATGACCATGCTGCTGGCCATGGCGCATCCCGTGGCGCAGGCCGATGCTTCGATGAAGTCCGGCAAGTGGGACAAGAAGAAATTTACGGGCAGCGAATTGCGCGACAAGACGCTGGGTCTCATCGGCCTCGGCACAATCGGGACCGAGGTCGCGCGTCTCGCGCAGGCGCACAAGATGAAGGTCGTGGCCTTCGATCCTTACGTCTCCACCGTGCTCGCCACAGAGCAGAACATCCGCCTTGCCCCGCTCGAGGAATTATTGAAGACCAGCGATTTCATCAGCCTGCACTCTTCGCTGACACCGGAGACCCGGCATTTGATCAACGCCAAAACGCTCGCGCTGACCAAAAAAGGCGTTCGCATCGTCAACTGCGCGCGCGGCGAACTCTTAGACGAAGCGGCGCTCTTCGCGGCGCTCGAAAGCGGGCACGTAGCCGGGGCGGGTCTTGACGTATTTGAGGCCGAACCGCCCGCTGATCCGCGCCTCGTGCAGCATCCCAAAGTGATCGCGACGCCGCACATTGCGGGCTCGACCGAAGAGGCGCAAAAAGTTGTCGGCACGCGCATCGCCGAACAGCTCCGCGATTACCTGACGACCGGCGCGGTCAAGAACGCCGTCAACATGCCGTCCATTTCTCCGGAAGAATTTAAGAAGCTGGGGCCCTATCTTCAGCTCGGAGAAAAACTGGGCACTTTTGTCGCGCAATTGACGGAGAAACCGTTTTCGGAAGTCTCGATCAGTTACGACGGCGGCCTCGCCGACCTGAATACGCACCTCGTGAAGAACGCGGTGCTGAAGGGCATCCTGGGCCAGATTCTGGCCGATCAAATTAATTTGATTAATGCCGGAAATTTTGCGAAGGCGCGCGGGATTGAAGTCGTCGAAGTGCGCAGCGCGCGCCGCGCCAAGTACACGAATTCCCTGGGCGTGGCATTGCGCATCGACGGAGAGACGATTTCCGTCCTCGGGATGATCGGATTGAACAATGCGCTGCGCGTTCTCGGCGTGAACAACATCGATATCGACGCGCCACTCACCGGCTTCCTCCTGCTCTTCCGCAACGAAGACGTCCCCGGCGTCATCGGCCGCGTCGGCACGCTGCTCGGAAAACACAAGATCAACATCGCCAACTTCGCCCTCGGCCGCGTGCAAAATTCCGACGAAGCCATCGGCATCGTCAACGTGGACCAAAAAGTTCCGCCCGAAGTCCTGCGCGAACTCCGCGCGATCACAGCCATCCGCCAGGCGCGCGTGATTGAAATTCACTGAACGTATTAGGACACGCAGAAATTGGGTGCACGGACTGCGTATCTGCAAAAACCGCAGACATCCAGCACCAAGAGAATCGCTCAATCCTAACCCCTAAGTCACCACACGCTTGAGTATGTTCCCTGAGATCGTCAATCTAAGAGACTATGGTCCGAAGCGGGGAATATAAATGCGAAAAGTGATACTCACGGTCTCAGTGCTTCTAGTGATCACCTCCGCATTCGGCGGTCAGCAAAAAAAACTCACCGCAAACCAATCCGCCGCGGACTTGCTGACCGGCCTCAAGTCCCAGGATTGGACAGCTCGGGCAGAGGCATACGAGCAGCTGCGCCGCAACCCTACCGCCATAGAGAAAGCGGAAGTAAGGTCAGCGCTTCTCGATCTGCTCGATCGGGAAAGCCACCTTACCCTGTCAACTGCGCCCGAGCCCGAGAACGAGGAGCAATATGCCGAATACGTTGCATCCCTTCTCGGGACGGTCGATTCTTTCGCCGATTGGAAGAATCCCCGCGAACTGTGCATCCTTGCACATTCGTCGTACAACACGGACTCCCCTTTTGCCGCAAAGCTAGCAGCAGTGGGCAGGCCCATCATTCCTTGCTTGATGCAGATGGCCAAGAGTGACCGCCCGGGAGACCGCCTCGAATCAGTTGCTGTCTTAGTCCAACTCCGGTCTAGAGTGCGGGATTTAGGATTGGGAACAGTTCAAGAGATTCGAGTGGTCACGATTCGCGCACTCCACGATCCGGATGACGGAGTTCGCGAGTTCACGGTCGACTCGCTTCGTGATTTCGGGGGAGAAGACATGATTCCAGCGCTGCAAGAGGTTGCCGAATCAGATCCGGCCCCAGAGGTTCAAGGCATTTCGACCAGAAAAAATGCGTTGAAGGCCATCGCAGCTATTCAGAAGAGATCCCACAAATGATGGCAAGGGAGTTCACAAATTTTAGATAGGCGAAGATTCCTTCGAACAATTAGGACGGGTGACCCGGAGGCATGAGCATTTCCCCCAAATGGTATTGGTCCCTTACTGCGATTGTAATTCTCTTCCTAATCCTTCTGAATGTCGTCAAGGTACAGGATGTTGTCGCGCGGGCGTTCGGATATACCGGGTCTGTCCCGATGTTCGTGCTGGATCAGACGGTTCGCGGCTACACGCCGGCGCAAGCATTCCAGGTCTTGACGGACTACGGAGAAGCAGGGCGCAAGACGTACGCATTCCTGCTGCTCACCAGCGATCTTGTTTTTCCATTCCTCTATGGGAGCTTCTTGTTTCTATCAATTCGTGGCGCGTCGCGTAGGGCTGCAATTCCCGTCGTGTGGGGGAACAGGCTCGCGGCATTTGGGTTTGCGGCGACTTGTTGCGACTGGCTTGAAAACATTTCGTTTCTGATCCTCATGAGGACCTACCCCAGCCAATCCTTCACGGTAGCGAGGCTGGCTTCCTTGTTCACGGTAACGAAGTTCTTGGTATCCGGAATCTGTCTGATCATTCTGTCCGCCCTCGGAATCTACATCCTCTTTCTACCGAAGACGCGCAGGGTGGGCGGCGGCGCCTGACTGCGAAGAACAGGGCAAAATGTTTCTCAGGAAATCCGCCGCGAACACCGCACACTGATCAGAACTTAAGTTCACGAACCGCAGCCTTGTGAGAAAAGGAAGAGTTCGGCATGCAAGTAATCAAAATTTCCTAAGGTTGGCCCACCCGTTGCGAATGCGCTCTTGCTGGTACTGCTAGCGCCCTCCCCGCTGCTTGAATATAAATTTCTTTTAATTTGACATATAGGATAGTCGTAAACGATATTCTGCATCTCTAAACCCCGCTGGCTGCGTTTTGTCGTCGGCCCGGAATTACCGGTATCCCTGGAATCTGAGTTTTCTTTTCGGCCCTGAATTTCTACCTGGAAAAACTAATCTGAGGAGGAACAATGGGACGTTTCGATTCAGCCCTGTTTTCATCAAGGAAAGAGGGTCATATGCCTAGCTCGCCGACATCAACCGATAAGACTCGGCGACAAGCGTGCTCGACTTTAACTGCAGCGGTGTGGGTAGCCGTCTTGCTGCTTTCCACTGCTGTCGCCGCAGCCGCGCAGTGTACCGGCCCAGGCGCACCGACCACAACTCAAACCAAATGCCTTACGGCGATTCCGATACCGGGCAATCCAATCCGTTCGTTTGATATCAGCTGGGACAATCCGGATCGCGCCGAGTACTACCTGGCCGATCGTTCGAACAAGGGCATCGACATCATCGATACCCGGCACGATGTCTTCAAGAAGACGATCGGCGGGTTCGTCGGAATCAAGCTCAACGCGGCTGGGACGGCCGTGGACAACAATCATTCCGGACCGGATGGTGTCGTCTCACATGGCAAGTGGCTCTACGCGGGGGACGGCGACAGTACGCTTAAGGTGATTGATCTTGGAACAGGCACTATCGTAGCGACGCATGACACCGGCGGCGGGTCACGCCTGGACGAAATGGCACTGACGACCGACGGCAAGTTGTTGCTTGCGGTAAACAATGCTGCAGATCCTCCATTTGCGACTTTGTTCACGGCAAATGGAGATGACGCGAGCAATTCTGTCTCATTCGTCGCCAAGATCACGGTGGACCCGTCATTCATTCCGAGTGGTTTTGGGCTCTCGATCGAACAGCCCGCATGGGATGAATCCACGCAGCGGTTCATCGTGTCAGTGCCGACCATTGCCAATAACCCCGCAGGCTGTAACTACGGGCAGTTGTCTGGCCCCGTTACCTGCAGTGGTGCGATCCTGGTAATTGATCCGACCAACCTCGTAACCCCGATAGAAAAGGTCGTCCCCCTCATTCACTGCGGCCCGAACGGGGCCACTATCGGACCGCATGGCAATGACATGGAGGGCTGCACTCCAAATAATCAGCCGGGCGATCTCGAGACCACAATTATCAATACCCATAGCTTCCACTACGTCGACGTAGGCAACCTGACCGGTTCCGATGAGGTGTGGTACGACGCTGGCTCAGGGCGCTATTACACTGGTTCCTCCGCGATGCCAGGCGGCGCGGTGCTCGGCGTGGTCGACGGTGAAACCAACTTCTTGCTCGAAACCATTCCACAATCAAGCGCCTCTCATTCGGTGGCCGCCGACCGGAGACATCACAAGGTCTTCGTCCCACAAGTGGCTCCGAAAAGCGTGGTGGGCCTCGGCGGAGACGTCACAACCGTCGGTCAGGGTATTTGCGGCACCATGAACGGATGCGTCGCCGTATATGCCGTCTCGCACGCCGAAGATGAGGAGGGAACGGACCGCCGCGACGACCGAGAATGAGTGAATTTAGCGACCCGCCCGGTAACAACTTAGGAGGCAATGGAATTGCGCC
>Ga0187803_10000575_pt1 | contig 14529 bp, 12 predicted proteins | sample NC_wetland_sal_i_2_FD_132425 | JGI IMG/M metagenome (GOLD analysis project Ga0187803, IMG submission 132425) | Wetland sediment microbial communities from Neuse River Estuary, North Carolina, USA - Control_3 | ecosystem: Environmental > Aquatic > Freshwater > Wetlands > Sediment | place: USA...
AGAGCGAGCCTTGGTCGAGGAAAAGAAAAAGATTCCTCTAAGTAAGAAGAAAACGAGACACGCACCACTCGTCAACTCGAGGTGTCTCTTGACAGAGCCGACGCCGTCATAGAGGGTGGCGCACAGGATTTGACGGGTGGCGCACACGATTTGCTCCGATAATTCTGTTGAGCGGCTCGCACCTGGGGAGAATACCACTTTCTTAATTCCTCGCGAAGTGATGGGAGGAAGACTCGGTGTGGGTGCCGCAGCCCTTTGCGCTGTTCCAGCAAAGGGTGCGGTCTTCCGAATATGCGGAGCAAGTCGAAACGATCCTGGGGCATAAACTATTTAAGAAACGTGAGGAAAGACGAGCAGGAAGAAGCCACCCGCTCCCGGCCACCCGCCGCGACGAAATTGGGCCCGCACTACGGCGCGAGTACGAAGCGCTGGATACGTTTGCCGGTGTCCACTTCGCCGGTGTAGAGATTGCCGGCGGAATCGGAGGCAATCTGGTGGATCCAGTGGAACTGGCCGGCGTTGCGTCCGTTGTGGCCGGTGGAGGCGAGAATTTTGCCGTCATCGCGACGGAGCATCCAAATGACGTTGTCTTCGCCGTCGGCAACGAACAGGAAGTTCTGGTTTTTGTCGGCGGAAAAGGCAAGGTCCCACGCCGAGCCCTGGGCCAGGGTTTCCCTGCGGACGAAGAATTCAGCCACAAATTTCCCGGTTTTTATAAATACCTGGATGCGGTTGCTCACGCGGTCGCAAACGTAGACCAGACCGTCGCGAGCGATGTGAACGCAGTGGACGGGAGTGCGAAACTGCTGAGCGGGCGGGTTGGCAGTTGAAGGGGGCGCGTAAGGACCGGGGTCGGCATCGGAAGGTTTGTTCCCGTACGCGCCCCACATGCGCTTGAACGCGCCGGTTTCCGAATCGAACACGATGACGCGCCGATTTGCGTAACCGTCGGCGATGTAAACCTCGTGCGCGGCTTCGTCCACGTCAATTGAGGAGGGACGCCCGAGGATGTCGGTGCGCGAGCTATCGAACGGATCGGTGGAGGGCCTGCCGATTTGCATCAGAAAGCGCCCATCGCGACTGAACTTGAGCACCATGCGGTCGGCCGGTGAATTGCCGCCGATCCAGACGTTGTCGTTCTTGTCCACGTGGATGCCATGCTCGGATTTGGGCCAGTCGTATCCCGAGCCGGGACCGCCCCAGGCGCTGAGCAGTTTGCCGCTCGAGTCGAACTCCAGGACCGGCTTGGCCGCAAAGCAGCACATCGAACGCGGCGGCGTTTGAGCCGCGCCCAGCTCGTCGGGCGTGTCTGTGCCGGGACGCTGGAGCACCCAAATGTGGTCGTGGGAGTCCACGGCGAGGCCGCCGACCTGTCCCATGATCCAGTTGTTCGGCAGCTCAAGAGGCCAAGCGGCGTCCACTTTGAATTTGGGCGGCTGCTGGGCAAGGATGGACGCGCCCGCGAAAAAGAAACCGGCGAGAAGCGCCAGGAGAAAGGAAAAGGCTGGGACGTAGAGTCCAGAGAAACGACGATTCGGGTTCATGATTCGGGCCTCTGCGCGGTGCGGACAGAAGAATACCATTGCGGAGGATAGAGGATTCGCCCATTCACTTTCGGCTGTCCGAGAGGTAGGCTAGACTTGTTTGGAACGGGAGAATGAAACCATGACCGGAATCCAGTTCTTGACCGACGATAAGGGCCGGAAGACGGCGGTGGTGATCGACCTCAAGAAGCACAGGGCGCTCTGGGAAGATTTTTGGGATGGCCTGATCTCCGAATCCCGCCGCAAGGAAAAACGCGTTCCCTACGAACAATACCGCGCACATCGTCTAAAGCGCAGCCATTCGCGTGGCTGATTATTCGGTCGAAATCAAACCATCCACCCCGTCAGTCGGGAAGTTCATACATCTCGACAAACCCGTTCCTCATCACGCCGAGTCGAAGACCGTCGGGGGAGACGGCGAAACCTGAGACATATTTGAGATCAACTGATTTGGAGTCCAAGCTGTACACCCACCGACTGGTGGGCAGGTCGAATACCATAATGCGCTTGAGAACTTCATGCGAACTAATGTCCAGGAGCGCGCTCCCACCCTTCGTGGTCGCAACTGCGATGGCGAATCGGCGCCCATCGGCGGACGCACGGACCACATGGGCGAACTCCTGTTTCCCAAGGCGGTGATCAAGGAGCACTCGGCCGTCAATCCCGAGCAAGTGAATTGCTTCACCTTGAGCGGTAACCACAACGTCCTCATTCACGAACTCCCCTCTCAGGCAACCGAAGTCTTCAGACCGAAAAAGCGTTCTCCAGGGGCCGTCAATGCTGCGTACCGAGATCTCGCAACTGCCCTTTTCACCGGTGAATAGGTTCGCACGACGGCGGAATGTCGCCAAAATCCAACCGTCCGAGAATTCCAAGCCGGTATCATTCGGATCTGGAGTGTGCGGACCCTGCCACGCCCACTTGGCCCTTGCCACTAGGGTGCCAGGGTCAAGCCACTGCACGTCAATCCCTTTCGCGGGGTCAAGCCATTGGTGCTCGACTCCCCTCCCCAGACCATGTTCGACGACGATTGACCGTCTCGTTGCGGTAACAAAGGCACGCCAGATCTCGTATTCTCCGGGAACCGAAGACGGCAGTGGGAACTCCTTCAATGCCTCGAATTGGGCCGAATTGAGCACGATCTTCCTGTTAGGTCGGAGCGGTTGGTCGGGTGGCCGGTCGTCGGTTCGAATGATGAAATTATCCTCCTGGGCCGCGAAAAGGCCGACCTCATGCTTGCGCTCGGACCACTCTCGAGTGCCGAGCACGGTTCCTTTGGCAACATCCAACAACACCACATGCACGCGCACCGGAGAAAACGAGGCCTCACTCTCTGGCGTCTGAAAGCTGGCGATGAGCAAGTCGTTGCCCGGGAATGCAAGGTTTTCGTATCCCGTTATCTGTGTGGGAAGGCGATGGGCCCAAGACCAGGTCTCAATCTTCTTGAGGCCAAGAGGCCTGAGGTCAACGTTCCATAGCCGACTTCCCGTGTTGCGCTGTGCGGCACTGGCCCGAGGCGAGGACTCACGGGCGCGGGATGACGAGAGAGAAGGCGCAACCGAGAATGACGTCAACAGCAGTGTGAGCACAGAAGCCACCCACGTACTCGAACGGATTATCCGTATCAACTTGGACGTATTGATGGTCATCTACGAAGTGAACTCTGTCGAGGGTAAAGCCGCAGCCGCTGCAGCCCCCGCTCAGCGCCCGACTGTCGCCGTAGCGGCGCCGAAGATTTTGCCCGTGGAATCGCCCGCCAGAAAGACGACCACGCGCAGATTTTCGCGCTTCCATTCGCGAGCGATGCGGGTGCTTACATTCGCGGTGAATGGCTTCCCCGGCTTCAAGTGATCCACGTAGATGAATTTTCTGACCACCGCGCGATGTTCCACATGCCGTCCCTTGTTCTCGCCGGCGGATACGTTGGAGCTCAGATCGTCCTCGGTAATCGCCAGGCAGGCTTCGGCGCTCTCACCCGCGTCGGCGGGATAAGAATCCGCCCGGACGGCGGCGTGGAGCACGGAATTGGGAGACGCATCGCTTGTAACCTCCAGCCCAACCTCAACGCTGGGGGCCTGAGCCGCTTCAGCAATGGCCGCGAGAGCATCGCGGGAGGCGCTGCCCCGCACATCCGTCCTTCCGGCCACGATCATCTGCGGCGTGTAGGGAGTGGGAAGGCGAAGGTGGCGCGCATAAAGTTGCTGCCGGGAAGTAAATTCCGCAGAGGAAAACGGATCCTGCCAGCCGTCGCTGTTCCAATAGTCCACATGTTCCTCAAGCGGGATGATCAGCGCGCCAGGCACGGGCTGCATGCGGTCGAGATCGGCCAGCAGCTTATCCGCGGGCGGGCAACTCGAGCAGCCCTCGGAGGTGAACAGTTCGACGACCACGGGAACGCGCGCCGGGGCGGCCTGACCGCCGTGTCCTGCGGCGGAAAACAGAGGGGCGGAAAGGAGCGTGAGGCAGACGAGAACCGAATGCACGCGGCGGAGCATCATTTCTCGTGTGGAAGCGGCGGGGCGGGATACTCCGGGAGCTTTTCCTTTGCCAGATCGGCGCGTTTCACCACCAGCTCGTCGAATAGAATGGACGGGCTGATGATGGTGCGCGGCGTCGGCCCCAACCGGTTACTCACCAGGTAATCGTTGCCTGCGGCGATAACGTCGGAGCGCAGGCTGCGCGTGTCGAGATCCTGGAATTCGCCGCCGCGGACGAGCTCGCGACGCCCGTCCTTGGTCCACACGCGATAGAGCATGCGCGGAGAGAGCCGCGGCCCCAGAGTGTCCACCGAGTAGCAGTAGGGACGATCCTGCTGGCGGCAGATGTCGAGAAGTTTCTGGACCATCTGCTCGTGGCTGAGCGGCTCGGCAGGCTGCAGCATCAGCACGGCGACCGAGGCTTCGGTCTGTCCGGCCTGGGCGAGACGGCCGTGGCCGTTCGACTCCGTGAACCCGCGGATTGGCCTGCGGCTGACCAGAAAATTCTCGAGCATACCCTTGGAGACCACGGCCAAAGGCTGCGCCTTCACGCCCTCATCATCCACCGGATAGCTGCCGATGAGCGAGTGACCGGCAAACTTGTTCTGCGTCGGGTCGTCCACCAGGGTGAGGAATTCGGGCAGCACGCGGCTCTTGTAGCTGGTGGCGAACGAGCCCAGGGTGCGCGCGGATACGTTGGGCTGCGGCCGGCGTCCGACGATGTTGGCGGCGAGCAGCGTTTCCACCACGTCGTTGGTCGCATCCGCCGAAAACAGCACCGGGCCGCGGTATTCCTCTTCGACGATGGGAGCGGAGCGCATGTCCGCCAGGCTCTGGAACATCGTGCGCGTGTCGGCCAGCACCTTTTCTCGCGAGGGCAGTTCGGCGGTCTCGCCGTAGGAGTCGCCGGGCGAACGATCGATGCGCATGCCATCCTGCGCCTGGGTGCTGCCGTTTTCGGAAATCGAGTAATAGGTCCGGCCGCCGCGGAGCACGGTACCTTCGGTGTTGACGAAATAGACGTTCATGGCCAGGAAATGGGCGGTGGCGCCGGAGGTCTCCACGTCGGGAAACTCGCGGTAGAGGCCGGTGGCGCTTTCCAGCACGGAACGCCATTTGGCGGTATCCACTTCCAGGCGCGCGAGCGGGCGAAGCGACTGTGTGGCGGGCTCCTTGGCGAAGTCGTCCACGGTCTGTTCGATTGCGAAGCGTTTGTAGAGCCCCTGCTTGGCGGTGAGCGCCTCGTTGGCGGATTTGTAGGCGCTGTCGGTGGCCAGCCAGAGGGCGTGGCGAAGGGCGAGCGTGTCGTCGTCCAGCGGAATCCCTGTGGCTTCGCCGGTACCCGATTCGTAAAAGCTGTCGAGATGGTAATCGCCCACGCGGACCACCACGCGCCCGAATCGAAAGTGCGCCCGCCGCTCGCTCTCCGTGGCCCCGAAGCCGGCCTGCAGCTCGTAATCGTCCGTATCGATCACGCGGAATTCAATGTAGAAGGGCGCGGGCACATTCTCCATTTTGAGCTGCGCTTTGGAGCGCTCCAGCTCTTCCTGCATGGCCTTGAGCACCGGATCGGAATCCGCTGCCGCGGAGGCCGCGGAGACGGGCTGCGAAGGATTGCCATTCGCCGGCGGAAGCGCGCTTCCCCGGGTGCCCGCGGCGGACCACAGGATCAGCAGTGCGGCGAGCGTCAGGACGAGAAGCGCGCGGGCGGCCTTCATCGCGCCGCTCCTTGCGGCTTGGACTTGTCGGCGGGCTTCGCGGGAGCGGCAGGCGGCGCTTTCGCTCCGGCCTCGAAACCGGGCGCGGGAAGCAGCGGAGGCCGTTCGTGCGAGTGCTCGCGCTTTTGCACTTCGATTTCGGAGAAGAGCATCGCGGGGGCCACAGCGGAAACCGGGACGCTGCCGGATTCGGCGCCGCAGATGCCGTTGAACACGTGCATGGTGTCGCCGGTCACCAGGATGCGGTTGAGCGCGGCGAGCGGCGTGCCCACGATGTCCACGCCGCGGACCAGTTCATCGGGCCGTCCGTCCGTGTAAACGCGCCACACGATTACGGGAAGCACCTGAAACGCCTGGGGAAGTCCCCGCTGCGTCAGCGTGAAGCCGCCTTGCACGTCCTCGAAATAGAGGCCGTAGGGTTTGCCCTGCTTCTTGGCCTCGTCGATCAGGCGCTGGCGGAGATCGGATTCCTTTATGGTGTTTGTGGAAGTGACGATGAGGTTGCCCTGGCGGCCGGTGGTCATGAGGCCGGGTTGCGCGCGTCCATGGCCGTTCGATTTGCTGAAGCCCTTGATGGGCATTCGCGACATCAGGAAGTTGCGCAGTATGCCGTCCTGAACGAGCTTGACGTGCTCGGCGGGCTGGCCCTCGTCATCGAAGCCATACGTCCCGCTGAGCTTTACGCCGGCCATGGTGGTGACGGTGGGATCGTCCACGAGACTCAGGAAACTCGGCATCACCTGCTGGCCGACTTTCTTGGTAAACGTTTGCCCTTCCTCCTCGTCGCGCTGGCGGTGGCCTTCCAGGCGGTGTCCCACCACTTCGTGGAAAAACACGGCGGCGGCGCGGCCGGAGAGCAGAGCCGGCCCGGCGAAGGGCTCGGCGACGGGCGCGGCGCGAAGCGCTTTGAGGTCGGCGGCCATTTTTTCGGCGGCGGAATGCAGCGTGGCGTCGTTGGGCAAATCGGATGGCTGCGGCGCCTGGTAGGTTTCCACGCGAATCAGCTCCATGCCATCGTCGGCGCGAGTCATCGCTTCCATCACCAGCCGGGCCAGATGGCTCGGTTCCGCGATGCGGCTGCCCTCCGTGGAGGTGAATCGAAAGCCGGAGGTCTGCACCTGCAGAACGATCTCGGAGTCGTACACTTCCGGGTACTCGCGGAACCAGCCGGAATCGCGGCGGAGGCGCGCCTGCCACTCGGGGATGTTCAGGCCGAGCGCGGGCACGCGCGCATCCACATGGGTTTGGGGCGGCTCCGCGGAAAAGTCCGCGGATTTATCTTCCTCCTCGGAACGCACCGCGGTATCCGTTTTCACTTTCAGAAAGGCGGGTGCGGAAGAGCGGTAGCCGCGACTCGTGAGCCACCAGAAGCTCCGTGCGAGGGCGTCGGGATCGTTTTCGAGCGGGAGCGTGCCCTGAACGATCGCGGACCGGCGGTTCTGCCCGTGCGTATTGTCGAGCTCGGGCGAGCCGACGCGAACGATGACTCCGGCGCGGCGGAAACGGCCTTCAAAGGACGCGAGCAGGCTGCCGTACGAGGCGCTGATGGTGACTGCGTTCCCGTCATAGGCCGAGTAGCTAAGGAAATAAGCGGGCGGGTCCGATTTCGAAAGGCGCGCGGAGGCCCGCTGCAGTTCTCCCTGCATGGTGTCGAGCAACGGATCGGCGGCGGGATCCACGGCCGGCGGCGCGCCATCCGGAGGAAGCGCGGAAGCCGCGGAGAGGGCTGCGGCAAGAAGCGCGCCGAGTACGACGAAACGGGCTGGTGTCTTCATGTGTGTGGAGGCCTGTCCGTGCTGGCGGCCGAATTTACGAGTATGCGGGAAGGAGAGGCGGGGAGCAAGCCGGACCGTTCGGTGGCGGCGGATCAGCTTGCGAGGTAGAACTGGCAATCCTGCCTGTTCAAACGCCCGGACGCCTCGATCGTAGCCCTACACAGAGTCGCCTCCACGTCCCGCTTATGCAGTGGTAAAAGACTCACTCCTTGCGTCCTGTGTTCGTTGACTTGCCCCGGTGCGCCGCTTAACATGACGCCTCCATGACGGACGGCCAATCTCTAATCGGTCGCACGGTCTCCCACTATCGCATTCTGGAAAAGCTTGGCGGCGGCGGTATGGGCGTGGTGTACAAGGCCGAAGACACGCGGCTGAAACGCCAGGTAGCCCTCAAGTTTCTCCCGGATGACGTGGCGCGCGATCCCGCCTCGCTGGAGCGCTTCCGGCGCGAAGCCCAGGCCGCTTCAGCCTTGAATCATCCCAACCTCTGCACGATTCACGACATCGGAGAAGAAAACGGCCAGGCCTACATCGTCATGGAGTTCCTCGACGGGCAGACCTTGAAGCACCGCATCGAGGGCAAGCCTCTCGATCTCGAGATCCTGCTGGACCTCGGCACGCAGATTGCCGACGCACTGGACGCCGCGCATTCCCAGGGCATCGTGCACCGCGACATCAAGCCCGCGAATCTCTTTGTGACGCGGCGCGGCCACGCCAAGATTCTCGATTTCGGGCTCGCCAAGCAAACGCGCGGGGATGCGGGGCAGGCCCTCGCGGAGGGCGCGACGCAGGCCACCCAGGCAACCGCCGGACTCAAAGATGAGCATCTGACGAGTCCGGGAACGGCCGTCGGCACCGTCGCTTACATGTCGCCCGAGCAGGTGCGTGGCAGAGAGCTCGATCCGCGCACCGACCTCTTCTCATTTGGCGTGGTGTTGTATGAGATGGCCACCGGGGTGCAGCCTTTCCGCGGCGACACCTCGGGCATGATCTTCGACGCGATCCTGAACCGTCCTCCGCTGCCTCCGGTGCGCCTGAATCCGGATCTCCCGGCGCAGTTCGAGCAGATTATCAATAAGGCGCTCGAAAAAGATCGCAAGCTGCGTTACCAGAGCGCGGCCGAAATGCGCACGGACCTGCAGCGCCTGAAGCGCGACACCGATTCCGGCCGCTCCGCGGTGAGCGGCGTGGCGGTCGTCTCCGCCGCATCCGGAGCTGTGCCCGCAGCTTCAGCCCCAAGCTCGGGTAGCGTTGCAGCCGTCGCCGCGCCGCCTAGTGGAACGGTTCCAGCGGTCGCCAAGCCCGCGAGCCGGTCGTGGAAGCTGGCGGTTGCGGCAGCGGCAATCGTTCTCGTGCTGGCCTCCGGGTGGCTTTTGTATTCCCGCCGGGCGCGCCCGCTCACGGAGCGCGATGCCATTCTTCTGGCCGACTTCACCAACACAACTGGCGATCCCGTTTTCGATAGCGCGCTGAAACAGGCGCTGACCGTGCAGCTCCAGCAGTCGCCGTTCCTCAACATCTTTCCGGGCGAGCGCATCCGCGAAACACTGAAATACATGGGCCGTTCGCCGGATGAGCGCGTGGCGGGGCCCGTGGGCCGCGAAATCTGCCAGCGCAACGGCATCAAGGCGATGATCGCCGGAGAGATCACTCAACTGGGCAGCCAGTACGTGATCAATCTGACGGCTACGAATTGCCTGACCGGAGACGCGCTCGCGCAGGAGCAGGTTCAGGCCGCGGGCAAGGAGCAGGTGCTGAATGCGCTGGGCGATGCCGCAAAGAAAATCCGCGGCGAGCTCGGAGAATCCCTCAGCTCCGTCGAACGGTTCAATGCCCCGGTGGAACAGGCCACAACCTCTTCCCTCGAAGCCCTGAAGGCTTTCGCGCTGGCTGAAGAAACCCGCTCCCGCTCCGGCGCCCTCGCCTCGCTCCCTTACTACAAACGCGCGGTAGAGCTGGACCCGAACTTCGCCACCGCTTATGCGCGGCTGGGAACGGTGTACGGCAATTTGTTCGAGAACCGCCTGGCCAAAGAAAACATCACCAAGGCCTACGAGCTGCGCGACCGGACCAGCGAAAAGGAAAAGTTGTACATCACTGCCCACTACTACACGGAAGTCACCGGAGAAAACGACAAGCAGATTGAAACATACTCGCTCTGGATCCAGACCTACCCGCGGGACGTGACCGCGCACAACAATCTTGGCGTGGCCTACGCCCAGCAGGGAGAAATGGAGAAGTCTCTCGCTGAATACCTCCAGGCGCTGCACCTCGAGCCGGACGACACACTGTTTTACTCAAACGCCGCCTTCGACTACCTCGCGCTCAATCGATTGGAAGAGTCCAAGGCCATCTGCAAGCAGGCAATCGAGAAGAAACTGGATACGACCCATATTCACACCATTCTATTTGATATCGCCGCGCTGCAAGGGGATGAGCAAGAGGTGCAACGCCAGGTGGATTGGGCTAAGGGAAAGCCCGAAGAATTTGACATGGATATGGAGCGGGCTTACCTCGCTGCCTACCGCGGCCGGCTGATCGAGTTCCGTAAACTCGGGCAGCAAGCGTTTGATTCCGCCAGCCAGATCAAAATCGCCGCCATCGCGGCCCAACAAGCCGGTTGGCTCGCATTTGAGGAAGCCACTCTCGAGAATTATCCAGCAGCCCGAAAATGGGCGGACAAGGCTCTGGAGCTTTCGGGCGGCGAGTTGCTTTGGCCCGCGACTCCGCTCGCGCTTGTGGGCGACACGGCCAAAGCCCAAGCGACTATCGCGGAACTCGGCAAGCGCTATCCCCAGAGTATGCTCGTTCAGCAGAAATGGAACCCCGCGACCCGCGGCGCAATCGAATTCCAGCGCGGCAATTTCTCGGGCGCTCTGGAGGCGCTTCGGCCGGTGGAGCGCTTCGAATCCTTCACTCCCTACTTCGCCTACCTGCGCGGCTTGGTCTATCTGAAGCTCAAGTCCGGAAAGGAGGCCGTGGCTGCGTTTCAAAAGGCGATTGACTCCCCAGGAGCCATCCCGCTGCTGGTATCCCGGCCGCTCGCCCGCCTCGGCCAGGCGCGCGCCTTCGCCCTGGCCGACGACAGCTCCGCCAGCCGCAAGGCCTATCAGGATTTCTTCGCCATCTGGAAGGACGCCGACCCCGACGCACCCCAACTCGTTCAAGCCAAGGCCGAGTACGCCAAACTGAAATAAGCGCCCGCAACTTGATGCCTGCTGTGAGTCCTTTCAGGGGCGCCGAGGCCGGGTGGGTTGCGGAGCTCGAATCCCAGCACGTAGCCGCGAGAGCTCGTTCCGGAAATCCTCTCCTGCCTCCCCAGGGGTAAAATTCACCCTGTGTGGCGATTTTTCCCTGTTTTCTCTCTATGCCCGCAGTGCTCGCTCGTCTCTAAGTCCTTCGGTGCCAGCCGCCTGGGGATGCCCCTGCCTTCGGCAATTTGGCACCGAGTGTGCTCCTCACCGCTCCAGTCCCGGGACGCTACCTGAAACCAGGAAGACCCCGATGGCGACGAGGAATCCGCTGAAGCGCAGAGAACGATTTGCCGCCCGGGACTTCGCGTCCGCCGTCAAGCGACTCTTTGGCACAGGAGGCATCCATGCTGATTCCCATCGGGCATGACAACCTGCGCGGCCGCCGCTGGCCATGGATTACCGTGGCTCTGATAGCCCTCAACACCGCCGTCTTCCTCGCAACCTATTGGACGATTGAAGAGCAATCCGGCGAGACCGTCGCGGTCGAAAGCCGTCTGCTGACTCTGGCCGCTGCGCATCCTGAGTTGAATATGAGCGAGGATGCGCAGCGATTCGTCCATGACGTCGAGGAGAACGACCCGGATTATGTCGCAGCGCTGCGTTCCGGCGATGAAGGCTCCGCAGACCCCGCCGGCGCTACCACGCGAACCGGGAAACGCTCGGCGGACCTCCAGGCGGAGATGGACACCCTGTGCCGGCAATTCTCGGACGAAGTGGAGACCTCTCTCTTGTGGAACTACGGCTATGTGCCCGGCGCCCCCCATCTGACTTCCTATCTCACGTCCATGTTCCTGCACGGCGGGTGGCTGCACCTGATTTTCAACATGTGGTTCCTGTGGCTGGCGGGAACGATTCTGGAAGACACCTGGGGCCGGCTGATCTTCCCCGCGTTTTATCTGCTCTGCGGTCTTCTGGCCGGCGCCGTTCACGGCATCGCGAGTTCGGGAAGCATGGTGCCCGCGCTCGGCGCCTCGGGAGCGGTTGCAGGGCTCATGGGGGCCTTCCTCGTGCGGTTTCCGAAAACGAAGATCCGCATGATGTGGCTGTTTTTCTTCCGCGCGTACAAGTTCAATGTCCCCGCCTTCGCCCTGCTGCCGCTGTGGCTTGCGCTCGAATTGTTCTCCGGTGTCTGGTCTGGCGGCAACAGTGACGTGGCCCATTGGGCCCACGTTGGAGGCTTCGTGGCCGGCGCGTTGCTCGCCCTTGGCCTGCGCGCCAGCGGCCTGGAGCAGAAAGCGGAACAGGCCGTCACCGCCAAAGTGGAATGGTGGAAGACTCCGGCGCTCTCCAGTTCAGGACGCGCGCCCTCGCACGGGCCGCGGTGACGGCACGGGATCGAAGCTCAAAAATTGGGCTTGGCTTTTTCCCCTTACGTCTCGCGCGCGAATGGCGTGCCGGCTCAGGAATCGATCTGGACGAGGCCCTCGGCGGAAGCTCCGGCCGGCGCGGGCTGCCAGCGAGCGGGCTTTGAGGCGCGCGCACGTAGCCGGTTCATCGCCGAGCCGACCGCAATCGAGCCGCGGACCAGGTGGCCGATGGTGACGGGGCCGGCCACCTTCACGTTGCGCATTCCGTGCAGGGCAGTCGAAATGGCGCAGCCGCATTGGGTGCAATCCGGCTGGCCGCCGAAGACGCAGGGCTCCACCTGGGTGCGGAAATCCGCGGAATAATTCACGGACAGCTTCGCGAAGAAACACTCCGCGGGGTCGCGCGGAGGCTCCAAAATTCCGCGCGCGATCACGTCGTTGAACAGGAATTTGGGGTAGCGCTTCCGGAGTGGCGAAAGGCGTTCGACGATAGCGCGGCGATCCTCACGGCTCAGGATTTCCGCGGCGGATTCGCCGATCTGCGGCGTATAGACGCTCACCCACACGCGGTTCACTTCCGGCCGGCTGTCCCAGAACGCAACATACTCCTCGGCATAGCTGTCGCGGCGCAGCGCAGCGCGGGTAATCGTCCAATGGATGTTGACGCGCGAGCCTTCGATATTTTTCACGATGCGTTCGTACGTGGCGGGAGCGCGGCGCACGTCGTGGTCTTCCGGCATGCCATCGACGGAGACGGCGACCATCACGTGCGGCAGAGCGGTCCACTCGCGCGGGATGGGGATCACGGCGCTCGTCACCACCATCGAAAAAACTCCCATTTCGCTGAGCGCGGGCAGGATGCGGCTGAGTTCGCGGTGCCGAACCAGCGGCTCGCCGCCCACGAGCGAAACGTGGAGGGGACGATGTTTGCGGACGAGCGCGAGGACGCCGTTGACCAAATCGTCGCCGCGCTTGTCGTTCAGCTCGCGGAGCGTTACGCCGCCGCCCAGATGGTTCTCGCCATAGGCATAGCACCCGGGACAATGCAGCGGGCATTCACGCGTGATCTCGATGGAAAGCAAGGGTGCGCTGCCGCTCAGGATGCTGCGCCAGGATCGAAGAAAATGCGCCGTGGCAAGGCCCGGCCTTGATGCTGTATTCATGTCCGCCCTCTTTCCCCCCAAACATGAATCTCCAGCCCCGCCGGGCGCGACTCCGGAGATTAACCATTAGATTCGCACGGGGAGCGGGTAGGTTGCATCCGAAAGTTACTGGTGTTTCGTGATTGAAGTTTGGCGGGTCTGCGGCGAGGAGGCTCCGGGGGGAGGGCCGGGATCCTGTCCTAGCGAGGGCCTTTGAGCGCGCCGAGTTTCGCGAGTTCGCGGCCGAACAGGGGGTTCTGAGGGAACTCTGCGGCCAGGTGAGCGAGCAGTGCCTGGGCGCGTTGCGGCTGCTTTTCCCGCAGGCTGGTAAGCGCGAGCAGCAGTTCCGCATAGGGCTGCAAGTATTTGGCGCTGGCTACGGCCTGTTCGAGCTGGTGCATCCCCACCGATCTATCGCCATGCACGCCGCCCAGGCGCAGGAAGAACCGTTTGTAGGCGGGAAGACACGCGAGAATGTAGTTCGAGACGCCCAGAGCGACGTAGGCGTCGCCGGCCCCGGAATCCACGGCGAGCAGCCGGTTGGCAAAACCCTCGGATTGGCCCAGCAGGTGCAGCGTGGCCATCTGCTTCTTCTCGATCAGGCTCGAGTAGTCGGCCATCATGCCGTTCGACATGGTCATGACCAGAAGGCCCGCCGCATCGCGCGAGTCCCGATCCAGCCGCGCCTGGCCCAATTTTTCCGCGCGGGCGATGGCAGCGCGGAAAGCCTCCCCCAATCGCTCATCGGGCGTCCCGGGAATTCCGCCGAGCAGGCGTTTGTCGTCCAGGAAAAACTCCGATGTGAGCACCCCCTGCCTGTTGAATTCCTCGAATAGGTAGCTGGCCGCCTCCGCGGCGAATCCCATCGGGTCGTCGGGGTGCTGCTTTTGCCAAAGAACGAACTGTTCGCGCGCCTCGGGGAATTTGAGCTGGTAGAGCAGGCGAAAGCCGGCATCCACCGGGGTGACCGGCGCGGCAACCCATGCGGGCTGAACTGGCGGAGGTTGCGGTTGCTGGGCTCGCGCCGCATCGGTAGCCGCTAGATGGCCAAAAAGCACAATGGGCAAGAGCGCGGCCGCGGAGATGACGGGGCGCGCGATCATGCCGCCCCACCACGAAAGACGAGCACGGCGTTCAGTCCCCCAAACGCGAAGGAATTCGAGAGCGCGCACTCGGCGCGAAGGGCGCGGGAGGCGTTGGGAACGACGTCCAGATCGCACTCGGGATCGCGCTCGGTGAAATTCGCCGTGGGAGGCACCACCCCTTCGCGCAGCGCCAGGAGCGTGGCGACGGCTTCGAGCGCACCCGCGGC
>Ga0187803_10000576_pt1 | contig 14522 bp, 9 predicted proteins | sample NC_wetland_sal_i_2_FD_132425 | JGI IMG/M metagenome (GOLD analysis project Ga0187803, IMG submission 132425) | Wetland sediment microbial communities from Neuse River Estuary, North Carolina, USA - Control_3 | ecosystem: Environmental > Aquatic > Freshwater > Wetlands > Sediment | place: USA...
CTTCGAGCGACGCTTCCGGGCTGACCACAGCCAGCTCGGTGCTCATGATTTCGCTCACACGCAACCACGCCGGACATTTGTTTTCCGCCGCGACTTTGTCCGATATATCACTCTGTGATACAATACCGATCAGTTGGCCCTGGGCATCGAGAATGCCGACGGCCCGCGTCCCTTTCTCACGCAAGAAGCGCGCCGCGTCCAGCACGGTGGCGTTTTCCTGCATCGTGAAGACTTCCGTGCGGTTCCGAATGAGATCCGATACCTTCATGGCGCCTCCTCCAAAGATGGTATCCTGGCCCGACGCGCCATCATAAGCCGGTCTTAAGCGGGATGCAAGAAGGTCGAGTGGTCGCCCAGTCTCGTTAACCGCACCTCCAATTTTCGACAATCAGCAGCGCAGCGCGCATCGCGAGGGGCCGAGTAGTCGCGCGGCCTGGCGCTCGTTCCGTTGGCACGGCGCAGCCCGTCGCGGTTAACAAAGATCTACATGTATAATGCCCGTCATGCCCGAAGCCCGGAACACTCGCGCGGACTGGCTCAAGACTCTCGTTCATCGCGTGCCTCCTGAAATCTCCGAGTTGGCTCCGTACTTTAGGATCTTCTGTACGGAAGTCTATGTCCGTGACCAGAGCCGGAGCCGGCAGTTCTATGTCGAGAAGCTGGGCTTCGAAGTGATATTTGACAGCGCTGACGCCCAAGATGAAGTCTCCCGGCACGTTCGCTCGATGGGGCTGCGCTGGCTTGCCGTAACACCGACCCTCTCGATAGGACCCATGTTCCAAGGATCCAGCCTCGCCTTGGCCAAACCGCCCGAAGGGTCCGACCAGGAACGCCGGATCGGAACCCGTACGGGCGTTTCTTTTCTGATCGAAGACATTGCCGCCAAGTACAACGAATGGTCGGCGCGCGGCGTCCACTTTGCGCAAGCTCCGTTTGCACAGCCTTGGGGTATCCACGCGACCTTCGCCGATATCGATGGGAATCTGTTCGACCTCATCCAGTCACCCTGGCTTGTGGCGTTGCGGGAAGCGGAACGACGCGACGCCGAGGAGCGCTACGAAGCGCAGCGCATGGCGGCGTATGAGATGACAATGGCCAAGGAGGTGCAGTCCAGGCTATTTCCTCAAAGGATGCCCCCGCTGCGAACGCTCGCCTACGCCGGTCGGTGCATCCAGGCTCGCCAAGTAGGCGGTGACTATTACGACTTTCTCGACCTGGGCGGTGGCAGGCTGGGGCTGGTGGTGGGCGACGTAGCAGGCAAGGGTTTCGCTGGGGCGCTGCTGATGGCGAATCTGCAAGCTAATCTGCGTAGCCAGTCTGCGCTGGCCATACATGATCTTCGAAACATGTTTCTTTCGGTGAATCGCCTGTTCTTCGAGAACACCCCGGACATCAGTTACGCCACGCTCTTTTTCTGCGAATACGACGACAGCAGCCACCAGATCCGCTACGTGAACTGCGGACACCTGCCGCCACTGCTCGTTCGTCGGGAGGGCGGCATCGAGCGACTGGAGTCAACCTGCACCGTGCTCGGGCTATTCTCCAATTGGGAGTGCGGAACCGCGCAAACCCACCTCGGACCAGGCGACCGGCTGGTGATCTACACCGATGGCGTTACGGAAGCGATCAACGATCGTGGGGAAATGTTCGGCGAAGAGCGGCTCGTCGAGTTGCTTCGAAATCTCGATCGCCTGCACCCGGACGCGTTGCTCGAAACGATCGTGAATGCGGTTCAGGAATTCAGCGGCCGCGAGCAAGAGGACGACATCACACTGGTCGTCGCCGAGTGCAAGAGTTAGACTGGCCATCGACAATAATCTGACCGCTACGAGGCCGCCCCTCTTCTCACGGTTCATGGGAAGACTACGGACTCAGAAACGGATTCAACACGCGCACCGTGCCGTAAAGTCGGTTATGTGCAAAGTCCTCCGAAAGTAATTCCGACAACCCGTAGTGTTCAGCATAGGCCCACATGTGAGCGTCGTACCATGAGAGTTGGAATGTTGCCGCGCCGCGCACCGCCGTGCGTACCAGAGCTTCGTTGGGATAGAGGACCGGGAAGGCGGTTAGCATTTCCTCAGCCACGCGAAAGGCTGCCGCGTGCGTGAGCAAGGGCAGACGGACGCTGCTCCCTCGCCGGCGAGGCCGAGTGGCAGCGGCGATAAATTCGACCACTGCCTGGTGAGCAACCCTGACGGAATTGTCCCGGAGGCGCTTATCGAGAAGTTCCGCCGCAATCCTCTGCTTGCGCGGCTCGGAGGGGTCGAACATGTAGATCAGGATGTTGGTATCAACGAGAACGGCCACGATCGTAAAGATCCTCGCGTCTCCAGCCACGCTCAATCTCGTGAGGCTTCCATGGGCGGTCCTCGTAAGGCTCCATCGGAGGAGGATTGGCCTCGCGCTCGCGCTGACGTTCCAGCATCTGTCGGAGTAATTCCAGGCGCTCCTTCGTGCTACGTCCATGCGCTCGTTTCCGCCGCGGGTTCACAGGAACCACCCGAATAGCATCCCCGGCAGGCACCCATTGCAGCTCATCCCCGGGCTTGATGCCATACTGGTCCGCGATGACTTTGGGAACTGTCAACTGAAGTTTGCTGGTGACCTTGGCCATATCCTTACTCTAGCAAGGATAAAATCCTTGTCAAGGCGAACCCTCGTCGTCAGCCACTCCGATTTTCGACAACCGGTACCGCAGCGCGTTGCGCGAGAGGCCGAGCAGTCGCGCGGCTTGGCTCTTATTGCCCTCGGCGCGGCGCAGCGCTTCGCGGATGATATCGTCCTCGAACTGTTCCAGAGTTTGCCCCTCGGGTGGAAATGGAACGCCGCCTGCCGCGGTTGCCGACGCCTTCGAGGGCGAAAGGTCCAGGCGGACATCATCCACATCCAACACCGGCCCATTGGAGAGCGCCACCGCGCGCTCGATGATATTTTCCAATTCGCGCACGTTGCCCGGCCAATGGAACTCGATCAGCACTTTCATTGCCGCGGGCGTGATGCCGGTGATCGGCTTCTCGGACTCGTGCGCAAATTGCTGGATGAAATGGTCCACCAGATACGGAATGTCCTCTTTGTGCTGGCGGAGCGGCGGGATGGAAATGGGCACGACGTTCAGACGGTAGAAAAGGTCTTCACGAAAAGTGCCCTGTTCGAGCGCGGCGCGCAAATCCTGATTGGTAGCCGCCACGACGCGAACATCCACCCGCACCGTTTTGGTGCCGCCCAGCCGCTCGAATTCCCGTTCCTGAAGCACGCGCAAGAGCTTCACCTGGGTGGAGGCTGGCACATCGCCAATCTCATCCAGGAAAATCGTTCCCTTATCCGCCAGCTCGAACTTGCCGCGCTTGGAGGTTGTGGCACCGGTGAACGCGCCCTTCTCGTAACCGAAAAGTTCGCTCTCCAGCAGGTTCTCGGGAATCGCGGTGGTATTGATCTTCACGAAGGGGCCGGCTGCTCTCTTCGAGCGATGATGAAGCGCGCGGGCGATCATGTCTTTGCCCACGCCGCTCTCGCCGCCCAGCAGAACGGTGGCATTACTCGGCGCCACGCGCTCCACCACGGCCAGCACTTCCTGCATTTGCGGGCTGCGCGCCACGATATTCTTGAATTCGTAACGCTGGCCCAGCGCCTCGCGCAGGCTGCGATTCTCTTCGCGCAAGCGATTAACGTCGAGCTCTTTGTGAACGATCAGTTTTATTTCTTCCAGCGAAAAGGGCTTCAGGACGTAATCGCTGGCGCCCGCCTTCATGGCCTCCACCGCGGTTTCCACCGTGCCGAAGGCGGTCATCACCACCACAGGCAACGAGGCGTGGGCGCGTTTCACGGCTTGCAGAAATTCAAGTCCATTCATGCCGGGCAGTCTCAAATCGGTGATGACCAAATCGATTTGATCCTGCCCGAGAATAATCAGTCCCTTTTCCGCATCGGACGCTGACCGCGTGGCAAAGCCTTCCTCCGCCAGGGTCAGCTCCAGCAAACGCGCCATCTTGGGTTCATCTTCGACGATCAGAATTGTTGGCATAGATTCAGCACCACAAACTCATGTTGCCATGGCTCTCGCCGGTTTTCTTTCACCACCAAGTCACAAAGTCACAAAGCACAGCGTTTCTGGCGCTTAGCGAGTTCGTGTCGAGAGCTTTTCGTTTCTTCTTCCCTGATTTTCTTGGTGTCTTTGTGTCTTGGTGTTGAAATCTTCATTCTTGCTCCGCAGGAAAGAATACCCTGAAAAGAGCACCCTGCGGTTGTGCGCCCGCCGCGGCGGGAGACGACACTCGGATCCAGCCCTGATGGTCGTCCACAATCTTTGAGACAATCGACAGCCCCAGGCCAACACCTGATTTCTTGGTGGTGAAAAAGGGGTTGAAGATCTGCTCCCGCAGCTCGGGTGGAATGCCCGGCCCGTTGTCCTCGACCTCCGCCAGGACTCCGGATTGCCCTCCGTCCGTGCCCAAGTTTCGAATGGCGACGCGGATTTTTCCCCCGCTCGCCGGCGCCGCTTCATAGGCGTTGGAAAACAAGTTGGTGAACACCTGTTCGCATAAATCCGCGTCGACGGGCACCGGGGGCAGATTGGCCGCGTACTGCCTCTCGACAGTTACGGGCGCGTCGGGCCAGCGATCGTGAACCGCTTTCAAGGCGCGATCGACGATGGCGGTAAGATCCTCCGGACGCTTCTCGAGCTGGGATGGCCGCGCGAAATCCAGGAACCGGCTCACCAGCATATTCAAGCGATTCACCTCGAGCGAGATATTGCTCGCCATCTCGGTGGCCAGCGCGTTATCGGACTTCACCTGCTTACCCAACATCTCCGCCGAGCCTTTGATGACACCCAAGGGATTACGAAGCTCGTGGGCCAGGCCCGCCGAAAGCTGCCCCAGCGCGGCCAGGCGTTCCGAGCGCCGCGCCTCGGCCTCCGCCTGCTCCAGCCTGCGATTGGTCTCGGCCAACTTTTCCTCCCGGCGGCGGCCCTCGGTCACCACGCGGTTTACTACAATGGCGAACAGAAAAAAGAAAACATTGCGGAGGACCAGCTCAGTGGTGTCCACGTCGGCTCCGGGATTCTCCTTCAACGCGGGATACAGATACGAGGAGTACGCCACCGAAGCCACCGCCGTCCATAGCAACGTTTGGATGGGCCCGAAATACATCGCCGCCGTAACCACCGGAAGGTAATAAATCAGGTAATAGCTGCTGTTAATCTCTCCGGTGTGGCCCACCAGCAGCGTGGCCAACAGGATTTTGATGAATACATCGTAATCGCGGCCCCATTTCCCCGCCACCCTCACAAAATCGTTTTCAAAGATCTGGAACAATCCTATGGCAAGAAGCGTGAGCTGTTTGTGGATTTCCACGATGGGCGGCAGAACCGCCAGCCCGCCGAGAAAAACCAGCCAGATGAGATCCGCAAACAACCGTCGGTCTTCGTGCTCTGCCATGACGCCTACACGTTACAGCTTTCCGCATCCGCGCGGCAAGCGGCACGGACTGGAAACTGGAAGATGGAAAATGGAAATTCGAAATTCGAAAACCGAGAATCCAGAACCGAAATTTGAAAATCGAAACTCGCAGCAGGACAGCAAGTCATTCCCGCGAAGGCGGGAATCCATTCCGCTAGCTGTCGGAAACGCAGCTCCGAAGGACTGGATTCCCGCTTTCGCGGGAACGACTGAACCGGGAGCGCCAGCGTTTCGAATTTCGATTTTCGAGTTTCGGTTCGATTTCTCTTGACAGGGGCAACTGTGTTTCTGCAATATATGTTTATGCCATATATAGGTTCATCGATTTTCGATCGGGAGCTGAAAAAGGGCAGCGCCGAGCTGTTGATCCTCTCTCTGCTCGAAGCCAGGCCTCGGCACGGCTACGACATCAGCAAGCTCATCGAACAGCGCTCCGGAGGCACGCTGCGTTTTCACGTGGCTTCCCTTTACCCCTTGCTCTATCGCCTGGAGAATCGCGGCTGGATTCAGGGCCGCTGGGTGGAAAAAGCCGGCCAGCGGCGGCGGCGCTATTATCGACTGACGTCGCAGGGGCGAAAAGTTCTGGCGTCGCAGCGTCGTGGATGGCAAGTGTTTGTGGAGGCCATCAAACGCATCACCGAGGTCGAACATGCATGACAGAGGAAATTATGAATGATGAATTATGAATGATGAATTGGGGAACCCCTGGCAAAACGTTGCGGAGGACCTGGCCGTAGCGAGTCCTGCGGCTCTTTCAGTTCTCGAAAAGCAGTACGTGAGCCGACGGATGGGTGAGCGGCAACAAACGAAGCTGTGCGGAGGGAGCATCAATGCCTGAGTGGCGCCAAGAAATACTGAAACGATTAGCAACGATGAAGCTTGCACCGGCACGCGAAGCCGAGATCATCGAGGAGCTCTCGCAGCACTTGGAAGACCGCTACCAGGAGCTGCTCGCTGCCGGAACGAAGGCAGACGAAGCTCGCCGCGAAGCGCTCGAAGAGCTGAGCGATGAAGACCTGTTGGCGCGCGGGTTGCGGCAAGGGGAGCGAGAAGTCAGGCCGGAGCCCGGCGTGCCCAGCGGAGGCGGGATCCGCGGCTTTCTTGCGAGCCTTTTGCAGGACCTTCGCTACGGCCTGCGGATGCTGCGAAAGAATCCAGGCTTTACCCTCGTCGCCATCTTGTCGCTAGCGCTGGGCATTGGCGCGAACACGGCGATTTTCCAGTTGATGAACGCCATCCGTTTGCGCTCACTTCCGGTAGAGAACCCGCAACAACTGGTCGGGTTAGAGCTTGAGGACGAAACCGGCAAGAGGGGAAGCCAACAGAGCTGGTACCCCGCGCTCAGCAATCCGCTTTGGGAGGAGATAAGAGATCACCAGCAGGTTTTTGCAGGCATGTTCGCGTGGGCAGCCGATGACTTCCCCATCACGTCGGCGGGGGAGGCGCACTCTGCAAGAGGGCTCTTCGTGAGCGGGGATTTCTTTCGTGTGCTTGGCGTGCGGCCGATGATGGGTCGCGTCTTCAGCACCGCGGACGACAAGCGCGGCTGCGGCCTGCCGGGCGCAGTGGTCAGCTACTCATTCTGGCAGCGCGAGCTGGGGGGCGACAAAGCCGCGATAGGCAGGAAGATTTCAATTGACTATCACACTACTGAGATCATCGGCGTGACGCCCGCCGAATTCTTCGGGATGGAAGTCGGGAAATCCTACGATGTCGCGCTTCCCATTTGTTCGGTCGCGGTTCTCGCGGGCGACTACAACTTTCTTGATGCCGGAACCATCTGGGTGCTCACGGTGATGGGCCGATTGAAATCCGGTTCGTCCCTGAGGCAGGCGGCCGAGCAGCTACGCGTGGCGTCCCCCGGAATCTTCGAGGCGACGCTGCCCAAAAACTATCCACGCGAAAATGTGAAAGACTATCTCCGCTTCAAGCTGGCAGTGTTCCCCGCCGCGAACGGCGTTTCCTGGCTTCGCGACCAGTATGGCGATCCGCTTTGGCTGTTGCTGGCCACCGCCGGACTGGGTCTGTTGATCGCCTGCGCCAATCTCGCCAATTTGTTGCTGGCGCGTGCCAGCGCGCGCGAAAGAGAGATCGCGGTGTGTTTGGCCTTGGGAGCGCGGCGCAGTCGCCTCATCCGGCAATTGATGGTTGAGAACCTGCTACTCGCGGGGTTGGGGGCGGGACTTGCTTTCATTCTTGGTCGGACGCTGAGTAAATTCCTTATCTCCTTCCTGAGCACGCAAGGGAACGCACTGTCTCTCAACTTGGACCTCGACTGGCGGGTGCTGGGCTTTACGATGGGAGCGGCCATCGTCACTTGCCTATTATTCGGGTTAACGCCCGCTTTGCGCGCCACCACGATTGCGCCGTCCGAGGCGATGAAGGCGGGCAGTCGCGGCTTGACGTCTGGCCAAGAGCGGTTCGGCTTGCGGCGCTCATTGGTGGCGACCCAAGTAGCGCTTTCGCTGGTTCTGGTGGTTGGAGCACTTCTGTTTACTCGCAGCCTGGCCAATTTGCTTACCTCGAGTCCGGGCTTTCGGGAGAGTGGAGTCCTGGTCGCCCAGTTTGACCTGTCGCATCTTAAGTTGCCCGTCGAGCGTCGCCTGGCGTTCAACAGTGAACTGTTGGACCGCCTCAAGGCGATACCGGGAGTGATCTCTGCGGCCGAGGCAAGCCTGATTCCTCTAAGTGGCAGCGGGATCCATAATGCGGTTTGGAACGAAGGGTCGGATCGGGCGCACGGAATCGACGCGTATTTTAATCGTGTTGGCAGCGGCTATTTTAAGACTCTGGAGATTCCCCTCATGGTCGGGCGGGACTTCGACGATCGCGACACACCGGCGTCCCCGAAAGTTGCGATCGTAAACCAGGCTTTTGTCCATCAACGCGGGCTTGGATCTAATGTGTTGGGCAGACGTTTTCGAAGAGAAGCCACGCCGTCCGATGCAGAAACCGAGATTGAAATCGTCGGCGTGGTCCGCGACACGAAGTACCGGGACATCCACGCTGGGTTCCCTCCTACTGTGTTCCTCTCGACTTCTCAGGATTCGAAGCCCGACGCTTTCTCCCAGATTCTGATTCGCTCCGACGCACCGATCGCCGACCTTACTACGAGACTGCGAGGAGCGAGCGCGCAGATCAGCCCGGAGATTACCAGCGACTATTGGGAATTCCGAACCATGATCCACGACAAGCTTCTGCCGGAGCGCCTTATGGCAATGCTCGCAGGTTTCTTCGGTTTGCTCGCTGGCTTGCTGGCGGCAATCGGCCTCTACGGCGTGGTCGCGTACATGGTCGAGCGGCGCCGCAACGAAATCGGCATCCGCATGGCGCTGGGCGCTGAACGGCGCGATGTGGTGTGGATGGTAGTTCGCGAAACGCTCACGCTGATATCGGTCGGGGTGGCTGTAGGACTGCCCTGCGCCCTGGCCTCCGCGAGGCTGGCGGCGAAATTGCTTTTCGGCTTGAAGCCCTATGATCCGGCCACAATCGGCTTGGCCATTTTGGCGATGACCGCAGTGAGTCTGATCGCCAGTTATTTGCCGGCCCGACGCGCAGCGAAGGTCGATCCCATGGTCGCGCTGAGGTATGAATGAGGCAGTGGCTAGTGGCTAGTGGTGAGCGGCTAGTGGCGAGCGGGGAAGGAAACCCATCAGCGGCACGGAGGGAGCATCAATGCCTGACTGGCGCCGGGAAATACTGAAACGACTTGCAGCCTTGAACCTGGCGCCGGCGCGCGAGGCCGATATCGTCGAAGAATTGGCGCAGCACTTGGAAGACAGATTCCAGGAATTGCTGACAGGTGGGGCCTCGCCGTCGGAAGCGCGTCGCACAGCACTCGAAGAGTTAGCCGAGAACGAAGCACTAGTTCGGGAACTGCGGAAGGAGGAGGCTTCGATGGCACAAGAGCCGATGGTTTTGGGAACCAGCGAGAAGAAGAACCTGATCGCGGACCTCTGGCTAGACATGCGTTTCGGCTTGCGCATGCTGGCAAAGAATCCCGGCTTCACGGCGGTGGCAGTGCTGACGCTGGCGCTCGGGATTGGCGCGAACACGGCAATCTTCAGCGTGGTGAATACGGTGCTGCTGAGGCCCCTGCCTTACGCGCATCCGGAGCGGCTGATTCGGGTCTATTCCGAGTTCACTGACTTTCCGGGCGGCGGACTCCGGCGGTTTTGGATCTCGCCTCCTGAGTTCATGGATATACGGCGTGAAGCAAAATCGTGGGAATCAGTCGATGCCTGGGTAAACGCCGGGGTGAATTTGGCGGGAGAAGCCGAGCCCCTCCGCGCCCAGGCTTCCTTTGTCAGCGGCGGCATGCTGGAATCGCTCGGGGTTTCTCCACTCATGGGCCGGCTGATCACACCCGCCGACGATGATCCGGCCGCCCCAACAACGGCCGATATTTCATTTGGCCTGTGGCAGCGCGCTTTTGGCGGCGACCGTGGCATCGTTGGGCGCGATACGCTGCTGAACGGCCGCAAGTGCACCATCATAGGCGTCATGCCCAAGGGCTTCCAGTTTCCGCCGGGAGAAGTTGACCTGCCAGAGCTTTGGAGTCCGCTTCAAATCGATCCCGCCAAGCCGGGCGATCGCAGCTCGCACTACCTGTACCTGCTCGGACGACTGAAGCCCGGTGTCAGCCACACCCAGGCACAGCATGAACTTGACGCGCTGGTTCAGGTTTGGGGCAAGCTGGATGTGCCCGGCTCCAAAGAGCACTATTTGAGCCCGAAGCATCACCCTCTCGTCAGCTATCTATTTCAGGACGAAGTCGTGAGGGGCGTGCGCCCGGCGCTACTGATGTTGCTGGGCGCGGTCGGCCTGGTGCTGCTGATTGCGTGCGTGAATGTGGCCAATCTTCTGCTAGCGCGCTCGGAATCAAGACAGCGCGAAGTGGCGGTCCGCAGCGCTATCGGCGCCGCGTTCAGCCGGCTGCTGCGGCAATTTGTGACGGAAGGCTTGATGCTGTCGTTCCTGGGCGCGGCTCTGGGGATGATCCTCGCCTCGGTTGGATTGAGCTTCATTACGACGAGCGCTGCCATCAGCATCCCGCGCGCCGCCGAGATCGGACTCGACTGGAAAGTCCTCGGCTTCGCCCTTGCGATCTCAATTCTCACTGGAGTAATTTTCGGGCTCGCGCCGGTGTTTCATCTGATTGTCCGTGACCTCCATGAGTCGCTGAAATCCGGGGCGAGCGCGACCACGTCGTCTGCCGGAGCCAAGCTGTTCCGCTAGGTCCTGGTGGTGATGGAGCTGGGTCTGGCCCTGGTGCTCCTGATTGGCACCGGGCTGATGATCCGAGCCTTCTGGAAACTTCAGGAAGTGGATGCGGGCTTCGATTCCGGACACGTCGTCACCATGAGCGTCGCCCTGCCGCGAGCGTTGTATCCCGACGATAAGACGCGATTAAGTTTCTGGACGAGGCTTCAGGAGAAAGTCTCGGCTCTGCCAGGTGTCCAGGCCGCCGGACTTGCTTCCGGTCTCCCGCCGCTCAGACCCCTGAACGCCAACGATACCCAGATTGAAAACTTCGTGATGACCAAGGGCGGCCCCGTGCAGAACGTCGATTTCTGGCAGATTGTGAACAAGGACTACCTGAAGGCGATGCGCATTCGACTGATTGAGGGCCGCCTCTTCGACGAGCGCGACGGCCCGGGCGCGCCCAACGTCGCCATCGTCAATCAAAGCATGGCTCGCATGTTCTGGGGAAATCGAAGTCCCATCGGCCGCCGCGTTCGTCCGAGCTTCACGGATCCTTGGTGTACGGTGGTCGGTGTGGTTGCCGACGCGAAGAATGCCGGCCTCGATCAGCCGACCGGCACGGAGCTTTACCTGCCCTTTAACCAGCCGCAGGGAGTTGCCGACGGCGTGCGCCAGATGTACATCGTTCTTCGCAGTTCCGGCGATCCAACGAGTCTCATTGGCGCGGTCCGCCAGAATGTGCGCGATATGGACCCCGGAATTCCGATCGCGGACGTGCGGACTATGGATGACGTGATGTCAGCGGCGCAGTCGCGTCCGCGATTCCTCACCACGCTGTTGAGCCTCTTCTCCTCGGTGGCGCTGCTGCTCGCAGCGGTCGGCATCTACGGAGTGATCTCATACTCCGTGGCGCAGCGGACGACCGAGTTCGGCCTGCGCATGGCGTTGGGCGCTCAGCCTGACGACGTCCTGAAATTGGCCGTCCGGCAGGGAATTGTCTTGGTGCTGGCCGGCGTCGCGCTGGGACTGATGGGCGCGCTCGGCCTTACTCGATTCCTGTCGAGCCTGCTGTTCGGCGTCCGGGCGACCGATCCCGTAACGTTCGGAATCGTCGCGCTGGCACTCGGGGCGGTCGCGTTGCTGGCGAGTTACCTTCCCGCCCGCCGCGCGACTAAGGTTGATCCCATGGTGGCGCTGAGATACGAATAAATTATGAATGATGAATTATGAATGATGAATTGAAAAAGTCCTGGGGAAGAAGGGGAAGGTAGCGCAACAGCCGCTCGCCGGTCCTGCTGCTCTTCCATATTCAGCACACACAGCGTACTACTGAAGAGCTGCGACCAGGCGCTGCCGTGCGGCGCGAAGGCTCGACTGGAAGGCGACCGCCGCAGAGGCGACAACCACCAAGCCCCATGCGCCGAAGGCGAGCCATTGTTCAACTGAGCCCATCGGCTCGAACATGACCAACAGAGAGTAGTTCTCCCAATAGAATGCAAACGTGAACACCGCCCAGCCTAGCGTGAGGAGGTCGAAGCGAGCGAAAGTCCAGGTTAAGACGAGGCAATCGACGAAGAGGACCATCAACTTCAAGTGGTAGGGCCAGACGGCGCCCATGGCAATAACGGGATTCGGTACAAATACGGCGGCGAGGGCCGCGCTCAGCAAGATCGCCAGCCTTTGAGAACCGGTCCAACGAGACAGGAAAGAGAACAGGACAGAGATAACGCAACCTATCGCCAACGCATGGGCTAGTCCCCAAAGGGCGGCATCCGCGCTTGGCAGTGGACTGGCAAGAAAACGTGACGGGTACTGAATGTGTGCTGCCACATCGAGTCTCATCTTTAAATAGCTCGTACCGAGCCACACCAATGAACTGTCCAGGCCGAGCAAGGTCAAACCGATCACAGTGCCGCGCAGGATGTCAAGGCCAGTTGGCGCGGAAGCCGCCGTTCGTTCAAAAATCCGCAGAAACCCTCTGAGCCGGTCAGAACCCATCTTGCGGACGGCGTGTTCCACGGCAACGGAAGCAAAGAATGCCACGGACCCCGCAGCAACGATCGCGACAGAAGAAAAGAATAGCAAACGGGCATAGTCCTCCCCGAGGAGGGAATTGAGCCACCTCCACAGGAGCCAGCAGGCAACTAAAGACCCCGCAAGTGAGGTTGCCACGCGCCATCGGGCGCGAGGATTCACGTGGTGTACCTGCAAAAAGCCGAGGGGAACATAGGCGAGCAAAATCAGCGAGCTGAAGGGCAGAAATTGCGGGAATGTACTTGGCAATTCGTTTCCGGCGGGGATCGTATAACTGCTCTCCAGGTAGTAAATCTCCCGCCCGATCAGCACGACGTAGTACCGATGAGTTAGCCCCGCATAGTTTTTCCGGTCCCTCCAGGCAAAATAGGTGTCCTCTCTGCCGGAGCTCCCATATGTGCCACCTCCTTCACCTTCCTGGACCAGTTGGGCCACGTCAGTTCCGAAAAAGTCCTTCAGAGCTATCTCGGCTAAGGGCCGAGCTTCCTCAACCGAGAGTCTTGGGACCTGAGGTGTGTCGCCGGACATGTCGCGAGAAAACTGTACGAGTGACCCGCGATTGTCGAGTTTGACTTCCACCTGCACCGGGGAGTCCGTGTGAACCCACCACGTCCAATACGGGACTGGGTTGTTGGCAAGTTCGAGAGCTGTACGCGCGTCCGCGTGTCCAGCAACGTAACCATAACCCTCTTCGATGATGGCGTACGGGCCTTGCATCTTCCCGAGCGATACCCCGAGTCGCTGCGCATAATCTCGCGCGATCCGGAAGAGTACGCTGCGATCGAATGTGACCTTGCTATGCGGTGCAAGACTTGTGCGGTTGAACGAAGGAAAGTAAAGCGCCAGCCCAGCGATCGCGGCAGCGACCAGAAGCCAGTCGCTTCGTTGCCAACAAGCGAGGTGTTGGGGAAGCGGGCTCTCCGCATCCTGCGGCCTTACGTGTTCAAGCTCAACGCTGGCACTCAGCGCAGCCTCAAGCTCATCCGCCGCCTGAAAGCGTTTCTTTGGGTCTTTTTCGAGACATTTGGCGATGGCCCGCTCGATGTGTTTGGGAAGGTGCGGTTCGATATCGGCGGGCGGGATGGGCGTCTCGTGGATTTGCTTTAAGGCGTAGCCCACGGGCGTGTCGGACTGGAAAGCTCGCTCGCCAGTAAACACTTCGTAGAGAATTAAGCCCAGCGAATAGATATCGCTGCGCGCATCGGCCGGCTTCCCCTCCGCTTGTTCAGGGCTCATGTACGCGGGCGTGCCCACGAATGATCCGGTGGTGGCCGTGGTCTCGAGCGACCGGGCAATGCCAAAGTCCATTACGCGCACAGTCCCATCCGCGCCGAGCAGGATGTTCTCCGGCTTCAGGTCGCGATGGATGACTCCTTGTTGGTGTGCCTCGGCGAGGCCGGCAATCATTTGCCGCGCCACTTTCAAACCATGTCGAATCGAGAGCCCCTCGACCCGGGCGAGCAAGCCGCGCAAGCTCTCGCCCTCGATATACTCCATGGCGATGACCACAACCTGGCCGAAGCGATGCAGGTCGTATACGCGACACACATTCTTGTGCGTGATTTTGCGAGCCAGGAGCAACTCGGTCTTGAATCGCTCGATCAGCTCCGGCGAAGAGGCAATTTCCGGTTTGAGCACTTTGATGGCGACCACGGCGCCCGTCTCGCGGTCGCGCGCCTGGTAGACGATGCCCATCCCGCCACGCCCGAGTTCGTTGAGGAATTCGAAGCGCGCCGCAAGCTGGCGCCAGGAATCTGCGGCAGGGTCGTAACCGCTTGCCGAAGCGGCCGCCGATGAACTGGGAAAAGGCGTGGTCCGCACTTCGGC
>Ga0187803_10000577_pt1 | contig 14516 bp, 15 predicted proteins | sample NC_wetland_sal_i_2_FD_132425 | JGI IMG/M metagenome (GOLD analysis project Ga0187803, IMG submission 132425) | Wetland sediment microbial communities from Neuse River Estuary, North Carolina, USA - Control_3 | ecosystem: Environmental > Aquatic > Freshwater > Wetlands > Sediment | place: USA...
ATGGTGCAGGTTGTTACCAAGCTTCGCGAGCTTTCGCCGCTTTATGAAATGGCCAAGGAAGGCATCGACATCTCCAAGGTCAAGTGGCAAACCGCGTAATTTTTGAGAATGAAAAGAAGAGGAAAAATGGCTAGCGCAATCGCAAGTGAAGGAACTCTCCGCATCCACCGGTCCATCGCCGGAACGTCCGCGCCGTTTCGCGTGACGTACCAGGCGTATCAGGACGGTGACGAGCCGGCGCCGGCAGCGGAGCGTGCATTTTATCACCTCCAGGATGTCCGGGAATTCCTGAATGTTCTGGGAATTGGCACACAATACGTCCGCGAGGCTCTGAGTGAACTGACCGCCGGACGTTCAGCGTTTCTAACCAACATCGCGCTGACGGAAAAGGCGATGAAAAGTGCAGGGTTTGGCGGTCTCCTCGCTGCGGCGAGGGGCTGAAATTTCGGGAGTCCAAGGACCAGAAGGAGAAACAGGCGTATGGCATACAGCGAAAAAGTAGTTGATCATTACAATAACCCGCGCAATGTCGGCAGCCTCCCCAAGGAAGATCCCAATGTCGGGACCGGCTTGGTGGGCGCGCCGGAGTGCGGCGACGTGATGAAGCTGCAGATGAAAATCAATCCCGAAACCAGGGTCATTGAGGAAGCCAAGTTCAAGACCTTTGGCTGCGGATCGGCCATCGCCAGCTCCTCCCTAGCCACAGAGTGGGTCAAGGGCAAGACGGTCGACGAGGCACTGGCAATCAAGAACACGGATATCGTCCGCGAGCTCTCTCTCCCGCCGGTGAAGATCCATTGCTCCGTGCTGGCCGAGGATGCCATCAAGGCGGCCATTGGCGATTGGAAGAAGAAGCACGGAGTTGAAGTTCCCGCGCACGAAAAGGCTTCGCACTGAGCGAGGAGCTGCGCGGCGTTAGTGGCGTCTTCCGGCGGTGAAGGTTGGCCGTCGGAGGATGCTGTCGAGCATCAAGCGATTGTAGAAGTTTGAAGGAAGCGGAGAATGTCGAGCGCAACGGAAGTCAAAACGCAAGTGGCGGAGAAAGCCGGGCCGGTCATTCATCTCACGGAGCTGGCAGCGAAGAAGATTGTCGCTCAGCTCGCCAAGGAAGGCGTTTCATTGGAAACCGGGGGGCTGCGTGTCGGCGTGCAAGGTGGCGGCTGCTCCGGGCTTTCCTACGCTATGCGGCTGGATACGCAGGCGCGCGACCGCGACAAGGTGTTTGAGGAATTTGGCGCGCGCATTTTCGTGGACCCGAAGAGCCTCCTGTATCTCAATGGCACTACGCTGGACTACGAGGAGACGCTCATGCGGCAGGGTTTCGTCTTTGTGAATCCGAATGCCGCGCGGAGTTGCGGCTGCGGAAGTTCGTTTACGGCGTAGCGGTCGCAGGGACTTAAGTCTGTGCCCTGATTGGTGCTGACTCGGTCTGACAAGTGGTTGGCCACCGCAATCGCCAGCCACTTTTTTTATGTTTGAGGGCAGCACAAGAGAGTTTCCATGAGCACCTCACTTCCCATGACCAATCCGCCGCTGGTTTGCTGGAACTGCCACGAGCGGGCGGTTGGCACGCATTTCTGTCCGAGTTGCGGCAAGGTCCTGCAAGTTCCCGCGAAGAGCGATTATTTCGCAATGTTCGAAATGCCGCGCAAGTTGTGGATTGAAATGGGCTCTCTCGAGCAAAAGTTCCTGCAGCTGAGCTGGAAGCTCCACCCCGACAATTTCGTAAACGCCACGCCGGAAGAGCGGGAGATTTCGCTGAAGCGCAGCTCGGAGCTGAACGACGCTTATCGCACGCTGCGCGATCCGGTCGCGCGCGTCGAATACCTACTGGCGATTGAAGGGTCGCGCAAGGAAGGCCAGAACAAACAGCAAGCTCCGCCGGAATTGCTGGAAGAGGTCTTCGAGCTAAACGAATCGCTGGACGAATTGCGAGGAGCAAGAGCGTCGGGAGGCGACACAGCATCGCTGAGGCAGAATTTAGAAGCCGCGGAGAAACATTTTGAAGAGAAATTGAGCGAAGTTGACGGCCAGTTACAGACTGCGGCGCGCGAATGGGACAAAGCCGTCGACGAAAGTGCGGATGAAACCCGCCGCAAGGGGGTTATGAGCAAGCTGAATGAGTTGCTGAATCGGCGCTCGTATATCCGGAATCTTGTCGTAAACGTACAAAAGGAATTGCTGTAACGCGCATGGGCAGAATTGTCGGAATCGATCTCGGAACAACGAATAGCCTGATCGGCTATGTGGATGCAAAGACGGGCCTGCCGAAGTGTATCCCCGGACCGGCGGGCAGCACGTTGTGTCCTTCCATCGTCAGTCTCGATCCGGACGGCAGCATTATCGTGGGCGAGCCTGCGCGCCGCCGCCTGCTCACGCAGCCCGAACGCACGATTTATTCGGTGAAGCGCTTGATGGGCCGCGGCCCTGCGGATGTGCAAAGCGAGCTAAAGCTTTTTCCATTCCGAATCGACCCTAACAGCAATCACGTGATTCGCGTCCGGCTCGGCGAAAGGATTTTCACGCCGCCAGAAATTTCCTCGTTCATTCTTCGCGAACTCAAGAACTGGGCCGAAGCCTATTTCGGTGAAACCGTGGATCGTGCGGTGATAACCGTACCCGCGTATTTCAACGATGCGCAGCGCCAAGCCACCAAGGATGCCGGCAAACTGGCTGGCCTTGAGGTTTTGCGGCTCGTGAATGAGCCGACGGCCGCGGCTTTGGCTTATGGCCTGCATGAAAAACCCGCCGCGGCGGGCGGCAAAGTGGCCGTTTACGATCTTGGGGGCGGGACTTTTGACATTTCGGTCTTGAAGCTGATCGCCACGAACGAAGGGGATATCTATCAGGTATTGTCGACCAATGGCGACACGCACCTGGGCGGGGATGACATCGATAATTTGCTGCAAGCTTTTGTCCACGAGCAGATTCTCCAGACGGATAGGATCGATTTCTCTCCGCACGGCGAATTGGCGCAGGAACTTCGCAAGGAGCTGATCGCAGTCAAACACAAGCTTTCGGAGACGGAATCGGTGACGCTGCGTTTCCCGTTGCCGAATGGCAAGGTTTTTGTACACGAGTTTACGCGCGGGGCGCTCGAGGCGTTAATTCGCCCGGTGGTGGACCGCACCATGGCGCCGGTAAAGCAGGCGCTGGCGGATGCGCACCTGAAGCCGGGGGAGATGGACGAAGTGGTCTTGGTTGGCGGCACGACGCGCACGCCGTTGATTCGGCGCACCGTGCAGGAATTCTTTGACCGTAAACCGCACACCGAGCTGAATCCGGACGAAGTGGTTGCATTGGGCGCCGCGGTGCAGGCCAATATTCTCGATCGCGGCGTGCAGAACATGCTGTTGCTGGATGTCACGCCGCTTTCACTGGGAATCGAGACGTATGGCGGGGCCGTGGCTAAAGTCATCCCACGGAATTCGACTATTCCGGCGAGCGCGCAGGAGCTGTACACCACCGGCGTGGACAACCAGACCGGCATCGACATTCACGTCCTGCAAGGAGAAAGGGAACTGGCCAAGGACTGCCGGTCGCTTGCGCGCTTTATCCTGCGTGTTCCGCCAGTGCCGGCGGGCCTGCCACGAATTGAAGTGAAATTCCTGATTGACGCAAACGGCATCCTGCAAGTCAGCGCGAAGGATATTCGCACCGGCGAGCAGCACACCATTGAAGTGCAGCCCAGTTACGGCCTGAATGACAACGACATCGAACGCATGCTGGAAGAATCCATCGAATATGCAGAACAGGATTTTGCGGAACGCCAGGTGATTGAGGCGCGCACTGAAGCAGAATCGATTTTGGCGGCGACTGCAAAAGCGCTGGCAAACCCCAGTGCCGCGAGTCTGCCCGGGACTGAGCGTGCCAAGATCGACGTTTTTGTTGCCGCGCTGAGAGAAGCAGTTCAGGGAAGCGATTACAAACAAATTCGGCGGCAGATCGACGAATTGAATCAGGCCACGGAACATCTAGCGGAATTGCTGATGAATTCGGCGTTGCAGACGGCACTCGAAGGCAAGAAGCTGGCGGAAGTCTAGGGAGAAGCATATGGGCGGCAGTAATCCATACATCGAGGAAGTGAAATACAAGAAGGCCACAAAGAAATTTAAGGTGACGTTCCTTCCAAGCGGCAAAACCGTGGAGGTTGACCCGGAGAACTTTCCTTACGGCCATAATGGTTTGCCCGGAAGCATTTTGGACATTTCCGAGGGTTTTAAGATGGGTCTGGACCATGCCTGCGGCGGCGTTTGCGCCTGCTCCACCTGCCATGTGATCGTGAGAGAAGGTTTGGAAAGCTGCAATGAGGCAACCGATGCGGAGCTGGATGAACTCGATGAAGCGCCCGGGATCACGCCGAAGTCGCGTCTTGGCTGCCAGACGGTGCCCGATGGCACGACAGACATCGTGGTCGAAATTCCTGAGTGGAACAAAAATTACGCGAAAGAACTGGACCACTGAGGACCGCCATGCCGCACACCTTCGATTGGGAAGACCTCGAGGACATCGCCATCGGTTTGGCGGACAAATTTCCGGACCTCGATCCGCTAGCGGTGCGCTTCACGGACATGCATAAGTGGATCACGGAACTTCCCGGTTTTGAGGGCGATCCTCAGAAATCCAACGAGAGCAAGCTCGAAGCCATCCAAATGGCCTGGCATGAGGAGTGGCAAGACCGGCAGAAGTAGGCTGGGCCCTCACCACCCCGCCCGGCTCGTGATACTACATCTCCGTAACAGACTCCCACCTCCCGTGTGCTATCATTCGCCTCCAAATTCCAATGGTAGAAACCCTTCCGAGGCACGAATCAATGAAAATCAAAAATGCATGGGGCCGGCCCGTGGCGCGTGGAAACCGCGTGGCCAGGGGCGCCGTATCTGCAATTTTCTGCACAATTTTAGTGTTGACGGTTGCATCCTCCACTGCTATTGCGCAACAAACGAATCCATTCGCCGGAGATGCCAAGGCAGCGAAGGCTGGAGAATCACAATTTCGTGCGAATTGCGCATTCTGTCATGGGTTAGGCGCACGAGGCGGCGGGCGCGGTCCCGATTTGACTCGTGCGCAGAAGCGCCACGGGAAAACGGACGCGGACCTTTTTCGCACTATTAACGATGGAATTCCGGGTACCGCGATGCCGCAGAATGGAACAACCAGCCAGGGTGTGGGAATGACTGCTGAAGAGATCTGGCAAGTGATCACGTACATCCGCAGCGTAGAAAAGAAGTCGGCCCTATTGCCTGCGGGCGATGCCGCACACGGCGATAAACTCTTCCACAGTTCGGCCGGGTGCTTCACCTGTCACATGATCAATGGGAAGGGCGGGCGGCTTGGCCCAGAGCTGACGAACATTGCCACGGCGCGCTCCGTGGAATCGCTGGTGGATTCGGTGCGAAATCCGAGCCGCCATCTGGCTATCGGGCTGATCGAAAACACAAAAGAGTTTCCGCAGGAGTATGAAACCGTTTCGGTCGTGACAGCAGACGGGGAGGCTTTCACGGGGGTCGCACTCAATGAGGACAATTTCAGCCTACAGATGCTGGATACGCAGCAGCAGATTCATTTGCTGGAAAAAGACAAGCTCAAATCGTTCAAAAAGACTCGGGAATCACTCATGCCGGCTTATGTTAAAAAAACGCTGCCCGATCACGATCTGCAGGATCTTCTGGCTTATCTCTTCCAAGTGAGTGCAAAGTGAGCGATGTCATGATGAGAAGAACATGCATTTATGTGTTCGCACTGCTGTTTTCCTGCAGCATGTGCTTACCAATCCGCGCGCAGGTCACATTCGACCGCTTGGTCCACGCATCCAAGGAACCGCAGAATTGGCTAACCTATTCAGGTGATTATTCCGGCCGTCGTCACAGCGAACTAACACAAATCAATACGGGCAACGTTAAAAACCTGGTGGCGCGCTGGATATATCAGACGGGCGCACTGGGAAAATTTGAGACCACCCCACTGGTGGTGGATGGAATCCTGTACGGCACCGCCCAGGACAATCGCGTCTACGCACTTGATGCGCGGACAGGCCGCCCCATTTGGCAATACCAATACCTCTATCCATCCGACATTAGGCCATGCTGCGGGCGGGTGAATCGCGGCTTGGCGATTCTCGGTGACAAAGTCTTTTTGGGCACGCTCGATGCACATGTTGTCGCGCTGGATGCAAAAACCGGAAGCGTTGTCTGGGACGTGGCTGCCGTCGACTATCGCAAGGGTTACAGCTTCACACTCGCGCCGCTTGCCGTGAAAAACATGATTGTCGTGGGAATCTCGGGAGGCGAATACGGCACGCGTGGCTTCGTGGAGGCCTACGACGCAAATAGCGGCGCACGAAAGTGGCGCTTTTACACGACGCCAGGGCCCGGGGAGCCGGGGCACGAGACCTGGGCGGGTGATTCTTGGAAGACTGGCGGGGCGCCAGCGTGGATCACGGGAGTCTACGACAAAGACACCGACCAATTATTCTGGACGACAGGAAACCCCGCGCCGTCCAATCGCAAGGCGCAGCGCGAAGGTGACAATCTATTCAGCAACTCCCTGATTGCGCTGGACACCGATACCGGCAAGCTCAATTGGTATTTTCAGTACACGAAACACGATGACCACGATTGGGACTCCACGCAGGTCCCGGTGATGGTGGAGCTCGATGGCAAAAAGCTTATTGCCCACGCCAATCGCAACGGCTATTTCTACCTGATTGATCGCACCACCGGAAAACTTATTCTTTCAAGACCGTTCGCAACGACGACCTGGAGCGATACGTACGATACGGAAGGGCGGCCTGTGGCCACGAAAGAGAGTTCTCCCACGCTGGAAGGGCGCAAAGTGTGTCCTGGGGCTGCAGGTTCCACGAACTGGATGTCACCCAGCTTTGATCCGCAAACAAGGCTTTTTTACGTAACCGCGCGCGAGCAGTGCGACATCTTCAGCACCGCGGAGCAGACGAATGAAGAAGGGCACGCCTATTATGGGAGCGCGTATTTTCCGGCGGACGATGCCGAACCTTACTGGGGCGCGCTGCGCGCTCTAGATCCGCTGACCGGCGAAAAGAAATGGGAGTTCAGGCACATTTCGCCGAGTTGGTCGGGAGTTTTGACCACGGGCGGCGGGCTGGCGTTCACCGGAGATTCGGAAGGAAATTTCATCGCGCTGGAAGCGAGCACGGGCAAAGCACTGTGGCATTTCCAAATGGGCGGAGCCGTGTACGCCGCGCCGATCGCGTATGCGATTGACGGCAAGGAATACTTAGCCATAGCGGCCGGGTCCGCTCTGTTCACGTTTACCCTGCCGTAGTCGAGACGTTTGCCAGATTGGCAGACAGAAGTCACTTGTACTACGGCAGCATGTAAGATGAAGAAAATGGGAAGCAGTGCATGAGAGCGTCTGGCTGCCTGCAACTGGTCAATTCCGTGTAAAACTATCAAGGAACTCGTTTTGGGTGCGTCAATTCGTCGTGCAGGGGTGAAACCGTGGCTTTGAAAATCCGGCCGAAAGAAAACTGCCGCTGGGACATGATCAGTCTTGGCGAGGTGATGCTGCGGTTCGACCCAGGTGAAAAACGAATCTGGACAACGAGAAGTTTTGAGGTTTACGAGGGCGGCGGTGAATACAATGTGACCCGCGGACTGAAGCGCTGCTTTGGTTTGGACACCGCGGTGGTGACCGCGTTTGCCGATAATCCAGTGGGCCGCCTGTTGCAGGACCTGATCTATCAAGGAGGCGTGGATCAGTCGCTGGTGCGCTGGGTGCCGTACGACGGCGTGGGACGCGCAGCGCGGAATGGATTGAACTTCACGGAGCGGGGCTTTGGGGTTCGGCCTGCTCTCGGATGTTCGGATCGCGGGCATACTGCCATTTCGCAGCTGAAGACGGGAGAAATTGATTGGGAGCAGATTTTTGGCGGGCTGGGAGCACGGTGGTTTCACACCGGCGGCATCTTTTGCGCGCTCTCGGCCACGACGCCTGAGGTGGCGATCGAGGCGATGCAAGCTGCCCGGAAACACGGCGCAGTGGTCTCCTACGATTTGAACTACCGGGAATCCTTGTGGAAAGCGAATGGAGGCCAAAAACGGGCGCAGGAAGTGAATCGAAAGATTGCGCCGTACGTGGACGTCATGCTTGGGAATGAAGAGGATTTTTCGGCGGCGCTTGGCTTTGAAGTTCCGGGAATGGACCGGCACATGACCAGCTTTGACGTCGATGGTTTCAAGAAGATGATTGAAAAGGTGGTTCAGGAATTTCCATTCCAGGTGGTGGCGACCACGTTGCGAAAAGCCAAAACAGCCACGCGGAATGACTGGGGCGCGATCTGCTATCACGAGGGGGCATTTTTTGAAGCGGCCGAGCGTGAGAACCTGGAAATCCTGGACCGCGTGGGAGGCGGCGATTCCTTTGCGTCGGGCCTGATTTATGGATTTCTTTCCGGCAAAGACGCGAAATGGGCGGTTGAATGTGGCGCCGCGCACGGCGCGCTCGCGATGACCACGCCAGGTGACACGACCATGGCAACGCTGTCGGAAGTGACACGCCTGATGAAGGGCGCGGGTGCGCGAATCGAGCGGTGAGAGACGAGCGAACCCCCTGAAAATGCTGGGGAGGGTCAGCGCATAATCACGGAAAAACTCCAAATTCTGCTCATGGCACACCCCCCAAGAATCCCGTATAATTGAAAGATTGTAGTCCCTCCCGTGTGGCGCTATGGTGCAACGGTTAGCACGCGGCCCTTTCAAGGCCGAAATACGGGTTCGATTCCCGTTAGCGCTACCAAACTTTCCTTTCCCACCCTGGTATTGCAAGGTTGCAACCTGAGCCTGTTGAAGCTCAAATGAAGAAAGCCGTGTCCCTCGCGAAGCGCAAAGCACACCAAACGCTATCGAACCGGTTTGTGCAGGCACTGAGTTATGCTGCGCGCCTGCACGCGCGGCAGATTCGCAAGAGAACCGAGCGGCCATACATCGGCCACCTTCTGAGTGTCACTTCCATCGTGATTGAGTATGGAGGCGACGAAGACATGGCCATCGCCGCGCTGCTTCACGATGCGGTCGAGGACCAGGGCGGGATCCCGCGCCTACGCGAGATACGCAGAAAATTCGGCAGGCGAGTGGCTCACATTGTCGACGGCTGCACGGATTCTTATCGCGAGCCGAAACCGTCGTGGTTAGAGCGAAAACGCGCCTACATCGAGCGTGTGAGCAGCGAATCCGAGGATGTAAGACTGGTTTCCGCCGCCGACAAGCTTTCCAATGCGCGCGAGACCCTGTACGAATTCCGTACACACGGGGAAAGCGTGTTCGAGCGATTTGCCGGGAAAAAAGAGGGCACGCTGTGGTACTACCGCGCGCTCATTGACGTGTTTCGCAGGGCAGGAAGCAATCCGCTCGTCGAGGAATTGAATCGCGTGGTCACGGAGTTGGAGGCCCTCGCCGGTGCCGGCGAAAGGTCTCTCAAGGGCTGAGATAGGCGCCCGCTTTGGCCGTCAGCGCGCAACGCGATACAATCCTTGCTTCCGTAAGCGTTGACCATGAGCCTACCCAAAACGTCATCCCACCGTTTATTCACCATCGGACACTCAAACCTGGAACTGTCGGACCTATTGGGAGTGCTCCTCCGCCACGAAATCAGGACGGTGTGCGATGTGCGCAGCCGCCCCGGCAGTTTCCGCTTTCCGCAGTTCAATCGCGAACCCTTTATGGCGCAACTGGCTTCCGCGAAAATCGTCTACCAGTTTTTCGGAGATCAGTTTGGCGGCCGCCCCTTGGATTCCCGGTATTACTGTCCCGACGGTCTGGTCGATTACGCGGCGCGCCGCAAGGCCCCCGATTTCGAGGAAGCGATGGATCGCCTTCTTGGGCTTGCGCAAAGGCAGAATGTCGTCCTAATGTGCGCGGAAGAAGATCCGCTGCACTGCCACCGGTTTCTGCTGATTTGCCCGGAGGTGGTAAGGCGAGGCACCCTGCCTGTGCATTTGCGGCGCGGCGCCATTCTTGAATCTCAGCGGGACGCCGAGGACCGCTTGTTGCAGTTGCACGGATTCGCCGATGTAACCAGCAATTCCTTGTTCGCCCAAGGCCGGGCCGCAGCCCTGGAAGACGCACTTCGCCTGCAGTCCGAACAGTACGGTTTCCGAAGTTCGCCGGAGGCCATCGAGTATTTCTAGTGGACCAAACCGAACCTTGCCTTATTTCCCCCAGGCTGGAAATGATCGGTTGTCTGCGGGATGATAGATAGCGTTTCGAATGTAGTTTGGATTTATTACTCATCTTCAGTTGCGCTGACTAGGAAACGAATGAGGCCTCTGCTTTGACTGCCACGAATGTCTACATCATCGGTTCCGCCAGCGCCTTTGGCTCGCGCGTTGTGCCTTCCGAGGAGATTGACCATGCCTTCGGCATGCCCTCGGGAAAACTGAAAAACCGCGCGGGCATTCTGTCCTTGGCCCACGTTTCCGAAAATGAGGACGAAGGCACGCTCGGCACCCAGGCCTGCGAGCAGGTTTTGCGGAACGCCGGCGAGAATACCGGGAGCTTGGACTGGATTATTGCAGCCAGCGAGACCCACCATGCGTACCCCTCGCTTGCAGCGATTCTTCACGCCAAACTTCGGTTGGACGAAAACTGCAGCGCGCTGGATGTGGGCAGCGGTTGCCTGGCGCTCTTGCAAACTTTGGCGGTGGCACAGGCCCTCCTAGTTTCGGGCCGCGCCAAAAAAATTCTGGTGGCCTCGGCAGACGTGCACAGCCGGACTTTAAGGCCCGGTCGCACCGCCGGGGAATTCGGCGGCCTGTTTGGGGACGGTGCCAGCGCCTTCGTTTTGACGGCAAAGCTTCCCGAGGCGAAGCGCGTAGCCTATCGCCTGGGAGAATTTTTCTTTGGCTGCGCCGCGCAGTATGCGGATGCGATCGCCATCAGCGACGCAGGTGGGGGCCAGTTGGACGTGCAATTCGAAGGAGATGCGCTCTCCCGGGCCGCGGTCAACCGGATGGAGAAGATCATCAGTGAGGTGGAACACCGCAGCGGCATTTCCCGCGACCATGTAGGCGCATTCGCTACCCATCAACCGAATCCACGGCTGGTTACTCTTCTCGCCAAGCACGTGGGGGTTGCCATCAAACATTTTCCGCCTATCGCCAGAACCCGGGGCAATCTTGGTTCTTCCATGTGCGGTGCGGCCCTCGACGCGGCGTTGCGCCACGCCGCCACACAACCTCCCGAGCAGCGACAGCCGGTTTTCCTGGCCTCGCTTGGACCGGGGTTGATCTTTGGAGGCGGCTGGATGGTCCCAGTGGGGGCATGAAGGCACGGCTCTGTAGTCCGCCGAAGGTTGCCTTACAAACCTTTAGCCATCCCACTCTGAGCTATTGTTGGTCACCTATAGCGAAGGCCGCGTGCGAGTGGTGAATTCTTGATTGACGGATGGCACCACACAACCTTGCGCGGGAGGCCAGCCCGTGTCGGTGCTCGCATTCCGGCACAAGGTGACCAACGCGTTGGTTACATCCGAAGGCGAGACGGCCCCGTTCAGGGGCTCGGCATAAACAGAATAACTGTGGCCCACAGGCAAATGATCGAGGAGATAGCTACCGTCGAATTGCACCGGGCCCGGCGCCTTGCAACTCCAGCCACCTAGCGTACCTGCGATCACGTTGCCGGTAGACACATCGACGGCAACCACATGGGCTCCAAAGATTCCGGTGACACCCGGTGGTGCCGTGGGCAGCGAGAGCAAGTTCGCAGGCAGTATGCGGCCCTGGATCGAACCGACATAGAGAGTGTCATTCGGGTCGCTGTAGAGCGTGCGCAACCCCGTGCGATCATCGTCGGCGAGCGGGGCGTCGGGTTGTAGCACCGTCGGCCTCACTCCCGTGAATGTGCCGGGAGCCGGCGCGAACGGAAACATCATCGCGCTCCAGACGCCGGAATGGCTGAAACCCAAGAAGTGTCCGAGTTCATGCGTCAGGATGGATTCCAAGTCATAGGACTTGGGATTGGCGCTCAAGGCGGCGGGGGTCGCAAATGTCACGGTCGAATCACTTTGATTGAAGTAGATGTCCGCATCCAGGATCTGACCGACTTCAGTGGAGACGGTTGTGCCCACTTGGATCCCAATGGCATCGGCGGTGATGACGCGAGTGAAAGCCAGAACACCCGGAGTGAACGCCATGTCTGGCTGATCAAAGCAGATGGAATTTAGGCCGTCGGAACCGCAAATGTTCGCGGTGGAAACGCGAGTTAACGGGCCAAGCGAGCTTGTTGTCAATGAAGTTCCGGCAACCCCCGTCCAAACACCCAGGGATTGTTGAATCACCCCTTCGATTTCATTCAGGCTGCCCGTAGGAGTCTGGTCGCTGGTCCTGATGGTCTGCGGATTCGCGCCGAGCACGGTGCTCCACTGCACAGCAATGCTACCGGGCGCGACCAATTGATGCGACGGGATCGGGCAGGCCGAACCACCTGAGACGCTTGCGGGCTGCCGAACGTCTGGCACGATCTGGTTAAAAGAATAACCGTGGGCAGCGACAACGGACCAGAGCCCGTAAAGGAGGGCCATGCCGGTTGCTGCCAATTTTCTGACCGTGTCTCGCATGCCTTACCCCTTCTGCTTCAACTCCCGTGGTCTGACCCATCACCTGACAACTGACAATTCCGCAGCCTCATCATTCAACCGGACTACAGCGATTGTCTGTAGATTTCCTTATTCAGCTTTTCCAGGAACCGGTCGATAGGGAGATTCTTCAGTCCCGTTTTCGTGAACTGGTTCATTTGCGGATCGAAAACGGGCATATCGGCAGAGTCTTGTGTCACGGTTTCCATCCCACTGCGCAAATCTTTGCGAATGCGAAAAGTTCCTTGCGTCCACCCAACGATATAGAACTGTCTTCCTGGATGGCCGGTCAAGAAGAGATACACCTCTTCGTTTGGATGGAATTCCGGAACTCCATCCACATGAGAATGCAGATGCTGGAACTTGCCGCCAGGCATCCGCACTACAATTTCCTGGGGCAGGAAGCCCTTGTCGTGCTGCACGACTTGAAAGACGGTGTCGGTCCAGATTTCGCCATTTTCCAAACGCGTGTCGACGCGAACGCAGCGTACCCGAGCGATAGCCGAGGAATGCTGAACCAGTTGGTAGAACTGCAGACGTGCCAATGTGGTGCCTTTCGCAACGATGGCCACCAGCGCCATTCCAATCAGGAATAAGACCCAAAGGAACCGGCGGCGTTGCACATAACTCATGGAGAGCCTCCCTCAAAGTTCACTGAATCTGCAGAACACCCGAAGCAGCCGTTCGATCGAGATTGGCGCTCTGGATAAAAAGCGTTCGGGCGCCCGGCGCGGCAGTAGCGGGGACCTGCAAGGTCAGGTGAATGATTCCCAGTCCAGCGGGCTGTTTGGCAATCACGGCGACGTAGCCGGGACCGGAAACCGTGTAGGCCATGCTGGTGTCGAAGCCAGCCTGCGAAAACAGGCAGATGTCCGCGGCGATGGAACCGCTCGCAGGCCGAAGCAGCGGGATTGGATTGCCGCCAAGATTGCAGCCGTTGTTGGTAGTGCTGAAGGTTCCGATCGCGGCCACATCGAGATCGAGATTGTCGTCGTTCGTATCAATCCCCGCAGTGGTGGGTTCCACGACCGTTATGTCCTTGCCGGCGGCTGCCGGCGCGGAACTGCTCAGAGCAATGACGTCGTCGACCGTGCCGGGGAGCACGATGACCAATTGCACAACATTCGAGGTCGTCGAGTTGGGATTTTGCACCTCAACGCTCAGAGTGCCAGGCTGAGAAACATCGGCGCTCGTTACCAGTTCAGAGCAGGAATTCACGCTGAGGCAGGTCGTGACGCGGCCGCTGCCACCGATCAACAGAATCGACCCGGGGCCGGGGCTGCTCGCGACGTATCCGCTCCCGTCGACCTGCAAGGTGAAACCATTCAAGCCCCCCGCATAAACGCTGGCTGGGTGGAGCGAAAGAATATTGGGGCCGTTGGAAATGGTGACGGTTGCGCTGCCGGATTGTGTTGGGTCTTCCTGGCTGAGCGCAACAACCCGCAACGCATCGGGGCTGGGTGGAATCGCGGGCGCTGTGTAGGTTCCGGCGGAATCGATTTCGCCGCAACTCCCCGCCGTGCCGCAGCCCGTTCCCTGTATTTGCCAGATGACACTCTGATTGGTGCTGCCGAGCACAGAGGCGGAAAAGCTCTGAACGCCCATCGGGGGCAACGTCGCGCCATTCGGAAGGACGCTGACAAGAACATGATTCATCACCGTGATCTGCGCGGAGGCCGAGAGGCTGGGATTCGTCGTGCTGCTTACCGTGACGGAAACCGGATTCGGGGAGGGAATCGACCCCGGGGCCAGGAAATCCACTTGCATCGAGCTCCCGGTTGAATAGGACTGGCACGGATTAGAACCTGTCAGGCAGACCTGGCCGAAAGTCGAATTTCCCCCTGGGGTGCCGTTCACGCTCCAACTCAACGATCCATTCGACGATCCTCCCTGCGCCGCGGTCAGCG
>Ga0187803_10000578_pt1 | contig 14510 bp, 14 predicted proteins | sample NC_wetland_sal_i_2_FD_132425 | JGI IMG/M metagenome (GOLD analysis project Ga0187803, IMG submission 132425) | Wetland sediment microbial communities from Neuse River Estuary, North Carolina, USA - Control_3 | ecosystem: Environmental > Aquatic > Freshwater > Wetlands > Sediment | place: USA...
CCGCAGTACACACGCTACCGCGCTTCTCGCCGTCTGCTGCCACCCAAGGAGGACGGGCTCGGCGAGCTGCGGCGCGCGCCGCGCTCGCCCCGAAGCGCGGGCGCCGACGGGAGCATGGGTGGAGTCCTCGGCCGGTGGGACTGGCGACGCTGGACCAGACCCAAGCGCATCCTCCTCGGCCTGCTCGCGCTCGCCTGCGGCTGGGTGGCGCTGTCGCTCGTGCTCTTCCTGACCAGCTCGCACTTCGAACGCACCTCGCCGCCGGGCGATGTCGCCGGCGTGCTCGACCCGGCCGGCTACCCGCTGACCTCCGTCAACAACATCCTCGTGCTCGGTTCCGACCGCCGCCAGAAGAACAGCAAGGAACCCGGCGCCGAAACCTCGGGCCCAGGCCGCTCGGACACGATCATGCTCATCCGCACAGGCGGCGGGCACGCCGCGCGCCTGTCGATCCCGCGCGACACGGTCGTCGAAATCCCGGGCCACGGGCTGCAGAAGATCAACGCCGCCCACGCCTTCGGCGGCCCGGCGCTGTCGATCTCGGTTATCAAGCGCTGGCTCGGCATCCCCATCAACCACTTGGTGGAAGTCAACTTCGAAAACTTCCCCCAGCTGATCGATGCGATGGGCGGCGTCGAGTACACCGGAGGCTGCATCATCTCGCGACTGGACGGCGGGTTTCGCAACGGTGGCTACACGCTGAGGCTGTCCAAGGGAACCCATCACATCGACGGTAAGGCGGCGCTCGCGCTGGCTCGCACCCGCGAGAACCTGTGCCACCCGAACGAGACAGACATTCAGCGCCAAGAACACCAGCAGGCGCTGTTCAACGCGATGAAGAGCAGACTGCTCTCGCCCTCGAGCTTCTTCCGTCTGCCATGGATCGCCTGGAACACCCCGCCCGCGATCATCTCCGACATGAGCGGCCCCACGCTGGTGGGCCTGTTCGGGGCGCTGGCCATCGGCGGCACACCGCCGACGCGGGTGCTCAAGCCGTCGGGGGTCACGACCGTGCCGGGGGGCGGAGAAGGCCTGACCGTCTCCGAAGCCAACCGCCGCGCGGCGGTTGCGCAGTTCCTGGCCGGGTGAGGATCGAGGATCGGTGAGGTCAGAGCGCGAACGGGCCTGACCGGGGCTCGGACGGGCCTGACCGGGGCGCGAACGGGCCTGACCGGGGCTCGGACGGGCCTGACGAGCTCAGCTCTTGGCCGCGACCGGCTTTGAGCCGTTGGAGGTCGGAGACCCCTTGGAGTGCTTCTCCCCCTTGGCCTTGGCGTCCTGGGAGGAGCTTGAAGCGTCGCCCGAGGAGGAGGAACCATCAGCGGAGGAGTCCTTGGCGGAGGAGGGGTCCTTGGCGGAGGAGGAGCCCTTGGCGGAGGAGGAGCCCTCCGCGGCCGCGGCGGTCTCGCGCTGGCGATTGCGCGTGCCGTAGTCGGTGTTGTAGAAGCCCTTGCCCTTGAAGTGCACCGCCGGCGCGTGCAGCACGCGTTGGACCGGGACCCCGGTCTCGGGGTCGATCGTGAGCGCGTCGTCGCTGAACGACTGCTGGATCTCAAACGTCGTCCCGTCGGGGCGCTTGTACTCGTAGATAGGCATTGTTGGCACTCGATTATAAGAGTGCCAGGCGCGATTCCCGGTTCAGGCTGAAGTGGTCAGTCGGTCAACAGCGCCCGCGCGCACGCGATTCCGGCGCGGATCGTGGCGGTGAAGTCTCGGTCGGGCTCGGCGAGCATCCGCAGCGCGAACCCGTCGCCGAGGGAGAAGAGGATCTCGGCGACCGCCTCGGGCGCCGCGTGCAGGTGCAGGATGCCCTCCCGCTGCGCCACCGCGAGCATCCCTGCGACCTGTTCACGCATGCGGCGCATCAGCCCGGCGTACTCGGTGGCGATGTCGGCGTTGCGGCGTGACAGGGTGAACAGCTCGAAGACGAGCGTCACGAAGTCGGCGTCCACACGCACCGTCTCCTGCAGGTTGTGGGCCATCAGGTCAATGAAGTCCTCGGCGGTCTGCGCCTTTGACAGCTGGCGCTCGAGCATCTCCATCCGCAGCTCGCAATCGCGGCGCACGGCCTCGACGAGCAGTTGCTCCTTGGTGCCGAAGTAGTAGTGCAGCAGACCCCTCGAGACGCCAGCCTCGCGCGAGACCTGGTCGAATGTCGAGCCCACGGTGCCGCGCCGCGCGACACTGCGCCTCATCGCCTCGACGATGCGCTGGGCCTTCTCGCTCGAAAGCGACCGAGCGCCCGCCGCCGAGGAGGCCGAGCCGGCCGCGTCGCCTTCTCCTACGCCGGTCTCCAGGGTGAGGGTATCCTCGGCAGTCATCCTTGCTGGCGGGTCTTGGACTCAGGCGGCTGAGGCGCCCGCCGGGGCAGGCTCTGCAGGTGCGGTGCTCGAGCTGTAGTCGAACTCCTCCTCGGCCCCGAACAGGAGGTCGAGCACCTTCGAGCGCAGGCCCTCGCTCAGTGCGATCGCGAGCAGGCCCGCCATGGCGAGCAGCAGCAGCGAGCGACCCCTCCCGCCACGGCGGCGGCGCTTGGGGGGCTCGCGCAGCGCGCTCGAGGCGTCGCGCAGGGCGTTCGCCGCCTCTTTCAGCTCGCGCTGGAGCTTGCGATCCTCAAACAGCGCCTGCGTCGCGGGCTTGCCGTTGCTCATGCGCCCGTAGGCGCTGCGGGCGGCGGTGTAGGCCGTGAGCAGGGTGCCGCGCAGGTCCTCGTCCTCGACGAGACGCTGCAGGTACCGGTTGCGCTGCGCAGCTCGCGCCGCTTCTCCGGCTTTGCTGATCCTGTCCTTCGCTGCCATCTCCGAACCTCGTCTCTGCCGAAGCTTTGCTGGTTTGCCGCCCAATATACCCCCCTCGCAGCGACAGATAGCGGCTGCCTGGACGTAGGGCGTGCGGGTGAAGGGCTGGAGCGGCGGCCGATCGCTCGCGGATCAGGCGTGCAGCGCGGCCTGCTGCTGGGCGGAGGGAAACGCCCACGCGGCCCGCGAGGGGCGCTCCTGCCGGAACACGAGCCGCAGCTGCTGCGGCGGTCTGAGCTGGGCCTCGTTGGGACGGAAGGTCGTGCAGGGCTCCGGGAGATCGAGGGCGCAGAGAAGGTTGCAGCGGAAGTAGCATTCGTCGCAGCTCACCTTCCGCGAGGGCCGCTTGCTCTGCTTTCTCGACACTGCCTCTGCCCCCCCACCTGCGAGTTGAGTTGAACCGAACGGCAGCCATCAAAGCACGTCCCGCGAGGCTCACAAGAGGCGACGCGCGGCCAATCCGCAAATCGCAGAGAAAAGGTTTCCTGCCCTGGAAAGAGCCCGGAACGAGTCACTTTCTTGTGACAATCTCCTCGACCAGCGCGCAGTTTGCGACGCTTTTCGCCGGCGAGCGAGAAGGCGTCATCATGTGCTCGGATGCGCATCCTCGTCACTGGAGCCAGCGGCTTCGTGGGCTCGCTGCTCGTACCGCGACTGCTGTCCGGCGGACACCAGGTACGAGCTCTCGCCCGCGACCCCACCCGGGTGAGAGCCGAGACCGAGGTCGTCCGGGGAGACGCACTTACGGGTGAAGGACTGTCGCGTGCGCTTGATGAGATCGAGGTCGCCTACTACCTGATCCACTCGATGGAGCGCTCCTCCGGCGAGCGGGGCCCGTTCGAGGAGCGCGAGCGCATCGCGGCCGAGAACTTCGCCGAAGCGGCCGTGCAAGCAGGGGTCCGGCGGATCGTCTACCTCGGCGGGCTGCTCCCGCACGCCACCGCCGGTCACCCTCCCGCCGCCGCCCCGCCGGCGAAGATGCACGAGCGCGTCCCCCTCTCGCGTCATCTGGCCAGCCGCGCGAAGGTGGAGCGCATTCTGTTGAACGCGATTGGAGATTCGCTGGCCCTGCGCGCCTCGATCGTCATCGGCGCGCGCTCGCGCTCCTTCCGCCTGCTCGTCCACCTCGTGGAGCGTCTCCCGGTCCTGACGCTGCCCGCGTGGCACAGGTTCCGCACCCAGCCGATCGACGCGCGCGACATCGCCGAGATGCTCGCCGCATCGGCCACAGCGCCGATAGGGGGGCGGTCCCTGGACGTGGGCGGGCCCGATGTGCTCAGCTACGGCGAGATGATCGCTCACATCGCCGAGCTGATGCTCGTGCATCGTCCCACGCTCGGACTGGGCGTGAGCGTCACTTCGGTGACGGCTCGCCTCGCGGCCGCGATCACCCAGGAGGATCCTGAGCTGGTGCTGGGGCTGATGGGGAGCCTGCAAGGAGACCTTCTGCCCGCGGACGACCACGCTGCGGAGTTGCTGAACGTGAACCTGCACTCATTCGACGCAGCCGTCGAACACGCCCTGAGCGAGTGGGAGGAATCCGAGCCCCTCGCCGCACGCTGATGGTGAGTGGTCCTCGCGGGCGCTCAAGCAGATACGGTTCGATCGCCGCTTAGGCAGAGTGTCACGAACCGATGAGCCTCGTCACAGCCTCGACCCAGATCGCCGTCGCACCCGAGGAGGTGTGGGAGATGGTCATGGACCCCGCACGCCTGCAAGACTGGGTCACGATTCACCGCCGGCTCGTTCACGCCGATGCGGGCCCCCCAAGGGTGGGGTACGAGATGGACCAGCAGATCCACCTTCGTGGCGTGAGCATCCAAGTTCACTGGACGCTCGTCGAGTGCCGTCCTGCAGAGCACGCCATCTGGGAGGGCCGCGGGGCCGCGCGGGGACATGCTCGCACGGAATACATCTTGACTGCCGAGGATGGCGGCACGCGGTTTGACTATCGCAACGAATTCCGCCCACCGCTTGGGCCGCTCGGAGCGATCGTCAGCCGTACGCTCGTGGGAGGGATGCCGGAGCGAGAGGCCAAGCGCACACTCGATCGCCTACGCGCTCACTTGGAGAACGGGTCTCCAGAGAGAACTAGTGTAGGGTGACGCCTGACACGATGTGGCTTCGATCACATCAACACTAGTGAAGAGGATTCAACCGTGACCGACTTCCTTGACGAGAAGCGCCGAGAGATCACCGATCGACTGAAAGAGCTGAAGCCCGCGGTCGACGAGTACAACCGCCTCGAAGCAGCCGCTTCGGCTCTGGCCGGTGTGGGCGGCTCAGCCGCCAGCGCCGCGCGCACCGTGACTGGTCGTCGTGGACCGGGACGCCCGCGCGGCTCTGTCAGCCGCACGGCGGCAGCAGCAGCGGCGGCACCCGCAAAACCGAAACGTAAACCTGGGCGCCCAGCGGGACGTCGCCGCGCCGGACGACGCAAAGGCAGCGGCACGCGCGCTGTGGAGGCGTTCTCGTTCGTGCAGGGGCAGCCCGGCATCACGATCCCTGAGCTGGCCGCGAAGATGGGGATAAAGCAGAACTACCTCTACCGCGTACTGCCCGGCCTGGAGCAGGAAGGCAAGGTAACCAAGCGCGGACGTGGCTGGCACCCCAAGTCCTAGTCTCGTCGTCCCTGACTGTGTCCTCCGTCGCTCGCGTGCATAGCACGCCACGCTCCGTGCGTCCTGGTCAGAACCGACGATCCGTCGGACGAAGTCCTAGTCTCGTCGTCCCTGACTGTGTCCTCCGTCGCTCGCGTGCATAGCACGCCACGCTCCGTGCGTCCTCGTCAGGACCGACGATCCGTCGGACGAAGTCCCAGTCGGACTCGCCGACTGACGACGTCCGCTGTATGAAAGGGCACGGCACCCGCCGTGCCCTTTTCTCCTATGAGGCCCTGGCCCTTGACGGTGTCTCCTAGATGAGGCCCTGGTCCTTGACGGTGTCGCGCTCGTCGGTCAGCTCTGCGACCGACTTCTCGATCTTGGCGCGTGAGAACGCATCGATGTCCAAGCCCTGCACGACCGACCACTCGCCGTCTGCGCAGGTGCATGGGAAACCGCAGATGAGACCCTCTGTGATCCCGTAGGAGCCGTCGGATGCGACGCCCATCGAGACCCACTCCTCGCCCGTGCCGGAAACCCAGTCGCGCATGTGGTCGATCGCAGCATTGGCCGCAGAGGCCGCCGAGGACGCACCCCGCGCCTCGATGACGGCCCCCGCGTTTGCCGACGTTTGGCAAGAAGTCGTTCTCGATCCATTCCATGTCGTCCACGACGTCGACCGCCCGCTGACCGCCGACGTGCGCGTGAAAGAGGTCCGGGTACATGGTGGGAGAGTGGTTGCCCCACACGCCCATCTGCGAGATGTCGCTGACAGGGACCGCCAGCCTGGTGGCGAGCTGGGAGACGGCCCGGTTGTGGTCGAGGCGCATCATCGACGTGAACCGCTCGCGTGGAATGTCTGGTGCGTTGCTCATCGCTATCAGGCAGTTCGTGTTGGCGGGGTTGCCTACCACGAGCACCCTCACGTCCGCGGCCGCGACAGCGTTCAGTGCCTTGCCCTGAACCGTGAATATCTCGCCGTTCGCGCTCAGCAGCTCGGCGCGCTCCATACCCTTGGTGCGCGGTCGTGACCCGACCAGCAGCGCTACGTTCGTGCCATCGAACGCGTCGGCCGGATGATCATGCAGGTCGAGACCCGCGAGCAGCGGGAAGGCGCAGTCGACGAGCTCCATCGCCACTCCCTCGAGCGCACCCATTGCCTGCGAGATCTCCAGCAGGCGCAGGTCTACGGGCTGCTCGGGCCCGAGGAGCTGCCCGGAGGCGATGCGAAAGACGATGCTGTAGCCGATCTGTCCGGCGGCGCCGGTGACGGTGACTCGTACTGGATTGCTCACTGATTCATCTCCTGCTCGAGGTTCTCATCGATTGACGCGAGGAACTCCTGGGTCGTCTGCCATGGCTGCTCTTCACCGACGAGCAGTGCGAGGTCCTTGGTCATCTTCCCGCTTTCGACGGTCTGCACGCACACGCGCTCCAGCGTCTCGGCGAACTCGCAAACCGCAGGCGTGCCGTCCATGCGCCCGCGGGCCAGCAGGCCGCGGGTCCACGCGAATATGGAGGCGATCGGGTTGGTGGAGGTGGGCTTGCCCTGCTGGTGCAGGCGGTAGTGGCGCGTGACGGTTCCGTGCGCGGCCTCCGCCTCGACCGTCTTGCCGTCGGCGGTCATCAGCACGCTGGTCATCAGGCCGAGCGAGCCGAAGCCCTGGGCGACGGTGTCCGATTGCACATCGCCGTCGTAGTTCTTGCAGGCCCACACGTAGCCCCCCTCCCACTTCAAAGCCGCAGCGACCATGTCGTCGATCAGGCGATGCTCATAGGAGATCCCGGCCGCTTCGAAGTCCCCCTTGAACTCGGCGTCGTAGATCTCCTGGAAGATGTCCTTGAAGCGCCCGTCGTAGCGCTTGAGGATCGTGTTCTTGGTCGACAGGTAGACCGGCAGGCCGTGCTCCAGGCCGTAGCGCAACGAGGCCCTGGCGAAGTCGCGAATCGAGGAGTCGAGGTTGTACATGGCCATCGCGACGCCTGCGCCCGGGAAGTCATACACCTCCAGCTCGATCGGCTCGCCGCCGTCCTTGGGCGTGTAGGCGAGGGTCAGCGTGCCCGGGCCGGGGACGAGCAGATCGGTAGCGCGGTACTGGTCGCCGAAGGCGTGACGGCCGATCACGATCGGCTTGCTCCAACCGGGCACCAGGCGCGGGATGTTCGAGATGACGATCGGCTCGCGGAAGATCACCCCGCCGAGGACGTTGCGGATCGTCCCGTTGGGCGAGGGGTACATCTGCTTCAGCCCGAACTCCTTGACGCGCGCCTCATCCGGGGTGATGGTCGCGCACTTGACGCCGACGCCGAACTGCTTGATCGCGTTCGCCGCTTCGACGGTGATCTCATCATCGGAGGCGTCGCGGCTCTCGATGGAGAGGTCGTAGTAGCGCAGGTCCACGTCCAGGTAGGGCAGGATCAGCTGGTCCTTGATGAAGGACCAGATGATCCGCGTCATCTCATCGCCATCGAGCTCGACGACGGGGTTCTGCACCTTGATCTTTGCCATTGCTCGCTCTGTGGGTTCTCGCTTGGGCCGGGGCGAGCCCGCCGACGTGGTGGCCGGGCTCGACGGTGGCCGATGCTATCTGGCCGCGGATATGTCGGGGTTCTCGGCATCTGCTTCACTTCCATGTATGGCCACCGCCTCGCAAGCCACCGCCTCGCAAGCTCCGCGCGCGAGCACCACGCAGTGGCAGACGCACACCGTCTTCAACCAGGCGCCGCCGCTCGAGGGCGTGGATGTGTTCTCCAGCAACCTGCCCCTGGTGGAGGGGGTGGAGCGCGAGGGCGCCGGATGGGTGCGCGAACGGGCCGCCGCGCTGGGGCGGTTGGTGGGGGGCGCGCCGCAGCAGTCCTGGGGCCTGCTGGCCAACGAGAACAAGCCGGTGCTGCGCACGCACGATCGCTACGGCAACCGCATCGACGAGGTCGACTTCCACCCGGCCTGGCACGAGCTGATGAAGATGGGTGTCGAGAGCGAGCTGCACTCGCTGCCGTGGACGAGCGAGGAGCCCTTCGCGCACACCGCGCGCGCGGCCCTGTACATGACCGCGATGCAGGCCGAGGCAGGCTTCGCCTGCCCCATCACGATGACCTTCGCCGTCGTGCCCGCGCTGCGCGCGCAGCCGGAGCTGGCGGCCGAGTGGGAGCCGCTCATCAGGGCGAGCACCTATGACCCCCGCCTCGTCCCGGCCGGCGAGAAGGGCAGCGCGATCGCGGGCATGTGGATGACCGAGAAGCAGGGGGGCTCGGACGTGCGCGCCAACACGACCGTCGCGCGCGCTCTGAACGGCGGCGGCGCCGGAGCCGAGTATCAGATCACCGGCCACAAGTGGTTCTGCTCGGCGCCGATGTCGGACATCTTCCTCGTGCTCGCACAGACCGAGGAGGGACTGTCGTGCTTCCTGCTGCCGCGCATCCTGCCCGACGGCAGCCGCAACGCCTTTCACATCCAGCGGCTGAAGGACAAGCTCGGCAACCACTCCAACGCCTCCGGCGAGATCGAACTGCACGACGCGTGGGCGCGGATGGTCGGCGAGCCGGGCAGGGGTGTGCCGACGATCATCGAGATGGTCGGGCACACGCGCCTTGACTGCGTGATCGGAACCGCCGCCGGCATGCGGGTGGGGGTCGTGAACGCCACCCACCACGCCGCGCACCGGCAGGCCTTCGGCAAGACGCTGATCGACCAGCCGCTGATGCGCAACGTGCTCGCCGATTTGTGTCTGGAGTCCGAGGCGACCACCGCGCTGGCGATGCGCCTTGCGCGCGCCTACGACGAGGCGCACGCCGACGCGCAGGCGGGCAAGGACTCAAGCGACGCGCAGCTGTTCAAGCGCCTGGCGACCGCGGTGGGCAAGTACTGGACGTGCAAGCGCGCTCCCAACCACGCGTTCGAGGCGCTCGAGTGCCTGGGCGGCGCGGGTTACGTGGAGGAGTCGGGCATGCCGCGGCTGTACCGCGAGGCGCCGCTGGCCTCGATCTGGGAGGGCTCGGGCAACGTGATGAGCCTCGACGTGCTGCGCGCGCTCACGCGCGCGCCGCGCTCGCTGGAGGTGTTCCTCGACGAGGTGCAGCAGGCGCGTGGCGCGGACGCGCGCCTGGACGTGCGCGTGCAGGAGCTGAAGCGGGAATTCGCCGATCCGGCGACGCTCGAGACGCGCGCTCGGCGCGTGGTCGAAGGCATGGCGCTGTGCCTGCAGGGCTCGCTGCTCGTGCGCCACGCCCCGCCCGCCGTGGCCGATGCCTTCTGCGCCTCGCGCCTGGCCGGCGACGGGGGCCTCGAGTACGGCACGCTGGCGGCGGGCAGCGACTTCGAGGGCATCATCGCGCGCTCGCGCCCGCACTCCTAGCGACCGGCGCCGCGGGCCGGCCCGCCTACCATTGAGAGCCATGGCACCGCGGACGAACTTCCAGCTTGCCCGCATCTTCGGGATCAGGATCGGCGTGGGGATCAGCTGGTTCGTCGTGCTGTTCTTCTTCATCTTCATCGTCACGGGCCCCTTCCACGAAATGCTGGGAGGCTCGCGCACGACCGCCTACCTGGTCGCCGTCGCCTCGGTGCTGTCGTTCTTCGCTTCGCTGATCCTGCACGAGCTCGGTCACGCGCTCGTCGCCCGCCGCAACGGCCTGACCGTGGCGGGCATCGACCTGTGGGCGTTCGGCGGGATCACCCGCGCGAGCGAATCAAAGAGCCCGGGCATGGAGTTCCGCGTGGCGGTCGCCGGGCCGCTCGTGACGCTGGGGGTGATCGTCGCGTGCATCGTGGCGGGCAGGCTGGTGACCGACAGCCGAAGCTTCTTCGACGTGGCGGTCGCCAGCGGAGGCGTGCACGCGACGCCGGCGCTCGTGTGGCTGAGCTGGGTGGCGACGATCAACGCGCTCGTGCTCGTCTTCAACCTGATCCCCGCCTTCCCCCTGGACGGCGGAAAGATCGCCCACGCGGCGATCTGGCGGTCCACGGGCGACCGCAACCGCGCCACCCACGCCACCGGCCGGGCCGGACAGGCCTTCGCGCTGCTGCTCGGGCTGGTCGGGCTGTGGGTGCTCGCGACCGGGGGCTCCGCAGGACTGCTCTGGATGGTGCTCGCCTTCTTCCTCTACCAGGCGGCCGGCGCGGCGGTGTTGCAGGGCTCGCTCGGCCGTCGCATGCAGAACATCACGGTGGCCGACATCATGGACCGCGAGCCTGTGACGATTCCCGCCGGGCTCAGCCTGCTGGACGCTCAGGAGCAGTTCTTCCTGCGCTATCGCTGGCCCTGGTTCGCGGTCGTCGACCCGGCGCGCCACTTCCTCGGCGTGGTGCGCGGAGCGCGCGTGGACGCCGAGATCTCCGCCGGGCGCCCCGCACTGCCCGTAACGGAGGTGCTCGAGGATGAGGAGGGAGTGCGGATCGACGGCGCCGAGCCGCTCGAGGCGCTGCTCGGCGCCGAAGGCCTTCCCCGCCTCGGGGCGATGGTCGCGGTCGATGAGAACGGGGTGCTGCAGGGCGTGGTCACGCTGGCCCAGGTGCGCCGGGCGCTGCGCCTGGCGACCTGAGTGAAACGCCCCAAGGGGCCCGCGCGGACGGGCGATGTCGGACGGGCGAGGAGGTTGGAAGGCGGGCCTGCAGCGCCCCGCCGGGCGAGCGTCAGGCGGCCACCGGGGCAAGCGCTATAGAGTCCCCGGCGCAGCGCCCCCCTTCCTCGCAGTCGACCTCAGGGAGCCATGCCAGCACACGACGTCTTGATAATCGGAGCCGGTCTCGCGGGCCAGCGGGCCGCGCTGGCCGCCGCGCGCGAGGGAGCGAGCGTCGCCATCATGAGCAAGGTCCACCCGGTTCGCTCGCACTCGGTGGCCGCCGCGGGCGGCATCAACGCGGCGATCAGCATCGATGACGACTGGCGCTCCCACGCCTATGACACCGTCAAGGGCTCGGACTTCCTGGGCGACCAGGACGCGATCGAGATCATGTGCTCGGAGGCGCCCGGCGAGGTCATGCACCTGGAGCACATCGGCGTCACGTTCCATCGCAACGACAAGGGCGAGATGGACCTGCGGGCCTTCGGCGGAGCCTCGATGAAGCGCACCGCCTACGTGGCCGACATCACCGGACAGGCGCTCTTGCACGTGCTGTATGAGCAGCTCATGAAGCACCACGAGACGGTCGAGCGCTTCGAGGAGTGGTTCACGACCTCTCTGCTCCGCGACGAGGGCGGCCGCTGCTGCGGGGTCGTGGCGCGGGACGTGCGCAGCGGGAGGATGGAGGCCTTCAGGGCCAAGAACGTGATCCTCGCCTGCGGCGGCGCCGGTCAGGTCTACAAGCCCACCACCAACGGCCTGATCGTGACGGGCGACGGGATCGCCATGGCCTACCGAGCGGGGGCTCCGCTGATGGACATGGAGATGGTTCAGTACCACCCGACCTGCCTGGTCGAGACCGGCATCCTGATCACCGAGGGTGCCCGCGGCGAGGGCGCGCACCTGCTCAACTCCGAGGGCGAGCGCTTCATGGAGAAGACGGCCCCGAACAAGATGGAGCTGGCCTCCCGCGACGTCGTGTCCCGCGCCGAGCAGATCGAGATCAACGAGGGCCGCGGGGTGGGACCGGGAGCCAGGGGCATCTACCTGGACGTGACCGTCGTTCCGCGCAAGCGCACCCTGGAGGCGCTGCGCGAGATCGTCAACCTCGGCAGGGACTTCGCCGGCGTGGACATCACGCGCGAACCGATCACCATCCGTCCCGGCCAGCACTACATCATGGGCGGCGTGAAGACCGACGTCGATGGCCGCACCCCGATCGAGGGGCTCTATGCGGCGGGCGAGGTGGCGTGCGTGTCCGTGCACGGCGGCAACCGCCTCGGCGCCAACTCGCTGCTGGACACGCTCATCTTCGGCCGTCGGGCCGGCGAGCACGCCGCGGCTCGCTCGGCGAGCATGGGGATGCCCGAGGTCGACCCGAACCCCCAGCTGCGAAGGGATGCGGCGATGATCGATTCGATCATCGCCCGTCCGCGTGAGGGCAGGCGCGTCTCGGAGATCAAGGGCGAGCTGGGCGAGCTGATGAACCGTCACGTGGCGGTGTTCCGCGAGGAGCAGGGGCTGCAGAGCGCGCGCGAGACGATCGCCCGCCTGCGGGAGGAGTCCCGGCGCGCCTGGATCGACGATCGCGGCACCGTCTTCAACCAGGACGTGCTCGGCGCGATCGAGCTCGACTACATGATGGACTGCGCCGAGGCGATCGTGGCCGCCTCGATCGAGCGCAGGGAGTCCCGCGGGGCGCAGTTCCGCACCGACTTCCCCGAGCGCGACGACGAGCACTGGCTCAAGCACATCGACATCTCGCTGAACGGGGACGGTCCCGCGGTGAGCTACTCGCCGGTGACGATCACGCAGTGGCAGCCCGAGGAGAGGAAATACTGATGGTGGGCGGGCATCCGAGATCATCATCCCATCCCCATCCGAGCAGGCAGGAGCGTCGCTGATGGCTGAGACGCACGAGCGGCCACCCGAGCAGTTCACGCTCAGGCTGCGTCGCTATGACCCGGAGTCCGGCGAGTCTCCCTACTGGGATGAGCACACGATCGAGCTGGAGCCCCACCGCTCGGTGCTGGAGGCGATCCTCCAGGCTCGCGACCGCTTCGACGGATCGATCGGCATCCGCTGCTCCTGCCGGCAGGCGATCTGCGGCTCGTGCGGGATACGGGTGAACGGGGAACCGGCGCTGGCCTGTCACACCCACCTGGACGCCGCCAAGCGCAGCGCACGCGAGGGCGTGATCGAGGTCGAGCCGATGGGCAACATGCCCGTGCTCAAGGACCTGATCGTGGACATGGATGCGGTCCATTGGAAGAAGATCCAGCGGGTCACGCCGTGGCTGCTGGCCAAGCAGCCGGTGCCCGAGCGCGAGTACCTGGTGGAGCGCGAGGCGATGGTCGACGTGACCCAGACGATGGCCTGCATCCAGTGTGGCGCCTGCGTCTCGGACTGCCTGGCGATGGAGGTCGACCCCGGCTTCGTCGGCCCGGCGGCGCTCGCCAAGGCCTACCGCTTCGTCGGCGACCCGCGCGACGATCAGCAGTTCGAGCGGCTCAACGACCTGGCCCAGGACCCGCAGGGCATCTTCGACTGCACGCACTGCTTCAAGTGCGTGGACGCCTGCCCGAAGGACGTCAACCCGATGGGCCAGATCATGCGGTTGCGACGCATCGCCGGCTCCGACCAGCACATCGTCGACAGAAACAACGGCCACCGTCACGAGGCGGCGATCACGACCCTGATCAAGGACTACGGCCTCCTGCACGAGGCAGAGATGATCCCGCGCTCCTACGGCGGCAACTCGTGGTTCGGCAAGTTCCACCCGGCCGCCGGCAGGGAGCTCCTCTCCTCGCTGCCGGTGATCCTGAAGGCGGTGCTGCGCGGCAAGGTCAGCCCGAAGCTCGCCTTGCTCGGCCACAAGATCGGAAAGCAGGACCTGCAGGCCGTGCAGAAGATCTACGAGACGGTGGAGAGCCGCGAGCAGCGCTACGAGCTGAACCTCTACATATCCGGGGAGGACGAATCATGAAGGTCGCCTACTGGCCCGGCTGCGTCAGCCGCGGCTTCACCCCCGAGCTGCACGGTTCGATGGCCAAGGTCGCGCCGCTGCTGGACATCGAGCTGGTCGAGCTGGAGCGCGCCAACTGCACTGGCTGCGGCGTGATCGCCGAGCACAACCAGGAGCTGGCTGACACGCTGAACGCGCGCACGTTCGCACTCGCCCAGCAGGTGCAGGGGGCGGATCTGATGATGAACATCTGCTCCACCTGCCAGGGCGCCCAGAGCGAGTGCCAGGAACGGCTGGACGCGAGCGCCGAGTACCGCGCGCACGTCAACGAGACGCTCGCCGGCGAGGGGCTCTCCTACGAGAAGGGCCTCACGAACAAGAACTTCCTGTGGCTGCTCGTCGAGGAGATCGGACTGGATGAGCTGCGCTCCCGTGTCGTGCGCCCGCTGAGCAACCTCAAGGTGGGTCCCTTCTACGGCTGCTACATCGTGCGCCCGCGCGAGCGTCTGGGCATCGACGACGAGCATCCACGAGACCACTACCTGCACCACGTGGTGGAGGCGCTCGGCGGCACCGTGATCG
>Ga0187803_10000579_pt1 | contig 14502 bp, 18 predicted proteins | sample NC_wetland_sal_i_2_FD_132425 | JGI IMG/M metagenome (GOLD analysis project Ga0187803, IMG submission 132425) | Wetland sediment microbial communities from Neuse River Estuary, North Carolina, USA - Control_3 | ecosystem: Environmental > Aquatic > Freshwater > Wetlands > Sediment | place: USA...
ACCTTAGTTGGGCACAGCTCCGCTAACTCAGTTACATCGCGCGTTGCGATATAACTCCTTCTTTGTCTTACAGTTAGCATCCCTACTGCCTCACATCACACCCGTAGAAGCAGCTCAACTCACGACATCACTGACCAGCGGCGGGTGTGCCCTTAGAGCTTCCAAAACCATAGCCTCTGAGCTCTCCAGTTGTTGGGAGCGGATATCAACGACTGCCCAGTAATAGAGCCCCTGATTTCGCCCAGGAGCCAGGGCGAGAATTTTCATCTTTGGATAGCGCCCTAGTAAGAAACCGCAGAGTGCCGAATGCTTCTCTGGGTTCTCAAGGGTTACGATCAAGGCATCAGGTTGCATTTCATCGACGACTTCGCTGAGTCGCGACTCCTCGAATACCTCGCCGATGACTTCGATGTCGGGTTGGTCGGCGATCGCGGACAGGAGCAAGTCCCGCATCAAACGAGGTCGGTTTGCCACAAGCACACGCACGCGTTTCACAGCGATATCCTGCCAGGCTCTTTTAAATACATCTCGTCTCACTGCGAGTGCAAGATTCAATTTCGATCCAAGTTCTACTGAGGCCACCGCCGTCGCGTAGTACCTAAAAGTACCTATGGTTGGTTCCATATTTGGCACAGGCGAGGGGCAAGACCGGGCCGTGAAGGGAATGCCATCCTTGTGAAGATTTCGTAACAGACCACTTTGTCTCTTGACTTTAAGGTCTCAAACAGGTAGAAGCGTTGGTTCCGACATTTTTGTCAGCAGCCTGCTTGTTGCGGCCTAGAGGGGGCACCGCGATTAGCGGGCAGGAGAGGAGCATGCCGTGGCCCCCGACCGCATTGTGGTATTCCTCGTCGCCGAAAATTGCCTGCTCCGCGAGACTTTAGTTCGGGTCCTGCGCAAGAAAGAGGATTTCGTTGTGGCAGGCGCCATCCCCTTCTCACCGTGCGCCGTGGACGAAATCTCGGCTGCCCGTCCGGATGTGGTTCTCTTTGACTCCCCGAAGATCGCATTGTCTGGGCCGCGCGCTATTGCGCGCATGCGTGAAGCAGGGCAGCGTGCCAAGGTCGTCATGATCGGCATGGAGGAAGATGAAGCTACCTTCCTGCGCGCGGTTGGAGAAGGAGTTGTAGGCTACGTTCTGGAAGATGCGCCGGCCGCTGAGAGTGTTCGCGTAATTCGCGCAGTGGCAGATGGGGAGGCTGTGTGTCCGCCTCGGTATTCCGCTCGGCTGTTTGAGTGCGCAGCCCGAGACATCTCTTTTTCGTACAATCCCTCTCATGAAACCAGGTTCGGGTTAAGCCGGCGAGAACAGCAACTGGTAGGTTTGATTCGGCTCGGCCTTTCCAATAAGGAGATTGGAGACCGCCTGAACTTGTGCGAGCAGACCATCAAGAACCATATCCATCGTATCCTGCGGAAGGTCGGGGCGAGCGATCGTTTGGATATCGTCGCGCGGTGCCAGTCGGAGGTTTCGATGCTGGCAAGCGTGAGCTTGGTGGGGTTGCGTCATTGAACCGGTCGCGAGATCAATCTGCGCGAGAATTCGAGACTCCACCCCTTTCTGGCACGTGATGGAGACAGACCAGCCTTCGGTCCAGAGGTTGTGGTGCCGGAAAACATTCCCAAGCGGAAGGCGGTACCTGTAACTCACCACGAAGTTGTGGCGCATGTCGAAAGCGGAGAGCGCTCTGCTCAGCTCCGGGTTCAGCGGGATCACGGCTTGGAATTCCGGCGATGCCAAGACCTAATCGCACCATTTCGCCGAAGACGGCATCCTTCGCGGCGGCGTTCAGCGAAAATGCTGACTTTGTGAACGCACTTCGCGTGCACGGGCCGTGAGAACCGGAGCCACGCCTGGAAGAGGCCCGTGCTTCTTGGAACGGGATTGCTTTTCTAGAATCCATGCCGTGCAGAAGGTGGCCGATGCAAAGCCGATGCCTCGGCTGACCTCCAACGCAATAGCAGAGCTTTGTCTGTCGTTCTGCCAGATGCGACCTGGCAGAAGATAGTTAGCGGTAAGGAAAACAGAAAGCCCAGGAAAAACGTACAAATGCCTACGGGCGGGCTCTGTTTCGCGGCGCCCCTGCACAAGGTTTGTCCAGCTACTTACTTCGGGCGCGTAGGTGCGTTAAGGAAACTCACCAGATCGCCGATGTCGGTGGGCTTCAGGGTCGGCCAGGGTATGCCCAATTCCTGAGCGCGATCAATCATTCGGGGGCCATGGCGCCAGAGAGCGGCAGTGAACGAAATCGTGGTGAAGGCTTCGGTGCCCGACCTAAGCCCAGGCCCACTCTGTTTGCCTTCCGCCATAGGGCCATGGCACGCTGCGCAGCCGCGCTCGGAAAAAACGCGCTCGCCAACCAGGGGAGATCCCGTTGGCTCGAAGTATCGCAGGCTCGCAAGGAACGTCCGCAAGTCCGCCATCTCGTTGCCCTGAAGAACCAGCGGAGGAATCCCGGTTGCGCGGGCCTGGCGGAGCATCGCGGGTGCGTGGTTCCACAGAACACTGGCAAACTCCCCCGTCGTGAGTGGAAGATCACGCTCTGGTCCCAGCTCCGGACCCACGGTGCCACCCTGCCCGCGAACTGAATGGCACTGCATGCATTTGCTCTGGAACACACCCCACCCCCGCTCTGCATTGCCGGGTAATTCCCGTGCGTTCGCCGCTGGTTGGGGAGCGCTGAGCCTCACATACGCAATCAGATCATTCATCTCGTTGCCGGTGAATTGGGGCCATTGTCCTAAGGTGTTGGTGATCGGAGCAATCATCGATCCGGCGTGGTTAAGCATGGCGCCTGTCCAGGAGTTCGAGTCAAGGCCACGAGCGATCTTGGACAACTCGGGCGCCGCTGTGCCGCCCGTCCCACCCACCGAATGACAGCGGACACATCCCTTCTCGTTGAATACTCGCTGGCCGGTGTTTGGGTCCCCGGCGCGGTCAATGCTGCTCGCCTGGTACAAGAACGCAAGAATGTCTGCCATTTCCTGCGAGTTCAACTGGGGAAATGGTTCGTTCTTTCGGCGGATCTGCCGCCACATGCCGGGGCCATGGTTCCACAAGATCGTCACCAGCCACCCCATTGCGGGAGTTCCGGGGTGCATCCCGGAGAGATCCGGGGCAACGCGCCCGCCGGATCCATTGATGGAATGGCAAATGCCGCATTGTTTGTCACCAAAAAACAGCGCGGCGCCTTTCTCGGGTTCACCGATTATGTAAAGAGCGCGGCGCGCAGCGGTCGGCCGGCGCGCCTGCATGAACACGGCCACTATTAAAGCTACGGCAATCAATGCCGCCAGGATCCAAATGAGAAGCTGTTTACGTCCATTCAGCATTGCCATACACAACACTCCTCTCTCACGCCCGGCCCGTGAGATTGGGAACGCATCGCGTCTCGACCGATCCCCGGGGCGGTCGAGGACCGATGACTCGCAGGGCGAAGCGCCTCACTTCTGTTCCAAGTTCCTGATATACGGCCTCAGCCCCGCGAGGCTGAGGCGATCGTCACCAGCGATAGCCAGAGTCCGACACGGCTGAAGCTCCATTCCTGCCTCGCTTTCTCTCGGGCAGCGTACGTCTGACACAAATTGTTCGCCAAGAAAATGCATCCTCGCGTCTAACTCTCTATCTTCTTGATGTACAGCCGAAGCCCAGCCAACACGATCCCGATCGCGATGAGGGACATACCCAACCCGACACGGCGATAGTTGCGCTCAGCCATGGCCTTCTGCCCAGCTTGCAGGTTCTGGGCGGCGATTTTCAGGCCGGCTTGAATATCCTGATCCACCAAGTCTGTCCGAAAGCTATGGATCGTGACGCGAGCCTTGGTCAGCGAATCCCGTGCCTGATCCTGTCCCAGTCGAGCCTCGCTCACCTCCATGCCGGAAGATTCGGCGACCCCGATAACTTGGTCTGCGCCTTTGATGGCCTCGTCCAATTGACGCAAGGCACTTTGCAATTCTGCCCTTGCTTGATCACAGGCGTCACCTGGGGTATGACACTGCATGCAGACGGCGTCGGGACCAGTCCCAAGCATCGCGTCCGTCGGGTGTCTGATGCCATGATTGCTATGACACACAACGCATCCTGGGAGGGAAGCCGCCAGAAAGGCCTCTTTGTGCGAGCTCTTTTCGTACATCTGGGCTTGGAAAGTGTGACAGTTCGAACACACATTCTGGACCTTGTCTACTCCGGGTGGCGCCGCGCCATGGTTTCCATGACATGTTGTACAGGTCGGCGCACTCAGATCGCCTCGCACCGCTAGCGCCTGGTGGTGCACGCTCGTGCTGTACTTTGCGAACTGATCCGTGGGAATGGGGTATCCCTTCATGTAACCTGCGTCAGCATGGCAACGAGCGCAGGTATTCGCCACGTTGACCGGGTTCACCGTGGAACTGGGATCGCTGGGCGCCCTTAGATCGTGGACACTATGACAATCCGTGCACACTGCCACTTTCGTGTCTCCAGCTGCGAGGCGCTTGCCGTGCACGCTGGTGCGGTACTGGCCTAACTGGTCCGTGCGCAAGCTGGGATTGAACTGCCGAATATAGGCCGGATCCGAATGGCAAGTTCCGCACAACTGCGGGATCTGTTTGCGCTCAATCTTGCCTTTCCACCCCGCCTTCCGGCTCATGGCTTTGTCTGGATCGTCGCTGGTTGGGTCGCCTCCGTGGCAACTGGCGCAAGTCAAACCCTTCTGTGCGTGGATGTCCTGGCTGAACTTTTCCTGGGTCACTCCCAAGGGATCAGGCAAGGCGGAGTGACAATCCAGGCAGGAGTTCGTGGTTTGCCCATAAGCAAGGCACGCTGCGAGCACGATGAATCCGGCCAGCCCCACATCGCGGGCTGCGCTGAACAGTCGGAGCCTATTTCGCAAGATGGCCATAGACGCTCATCCCCGCCACGTATGTAAGAGCAAAGATTGCAACTCCAGTAATCCACCGCTTGGGGCGCGAGGGCTCATCGCTTTCAAAAAAGGGCAGCAGCAGCCACAGCAGGCCGACCAAGCCGAAAACGAGCACACCGAGAACTTCGCCGTCAATGAACCACACTTTGGGCGGGATGAGCTTGAGCGTCTGGAACATGAAGAGGAAGTACCACTCGGGCTTGATGCCGGCTGGCGCAGACACAAAAGGATCTGCCTTGACCCCGAGGTTCCACGGAAAGATCGCTGCCAATGCGCCCAGCACTCCCAAGGCCACGTACCAAGCCATCAATTCCCGCAGCAGGAAGTTGGGAAAGAATTTCATTTCCCGCTTTGCCGACGGATTCGCGGTCCACTGCACTTCCAGCTTCGGGGGGATGCTCATGCCCAGGCGTTGAACCAGCAACAGGTGCAGCAGGATCAGCACAGTTGCCAATCCGGGTAAAACGGCGACATGGAACCCGAAAAACCTGGTCAGCGTGGCTCCCGTCACCTCTTCACCGCCGCGAAGAAAAATCATCAAGGGCTTCCCGATGACGGGGACTTGACCCGTAATCTCGGTGCCAACCTTAGTGGCGAAGAAAGCCAAGGTGTTCCAAGGCAGCAAGTAACCACTGAAACCGAAACCCATGACGACAAAAAGCAGAACCACTCCGCTGACCCATGTGAGCTCACGCGGTCTGCGATACGCCTTAAGGAACAGCACGCTGAACATGTGCGCGAAGGCAGTGAAGATCATCAGGTTGGCTGACCATGAGTGGATAGACCGAATCAGCCAGCCAAACGGTACGTGGGTCATGATGTACTGCACGCTTTCGAAGGCTTCGTTCGCTCCCGGCCGGTAGTACAGAAGCAGCAGGATCCCGGTCAGCACCTGGATAACGAACAGGAAAAGGGTGATCCCGCCGAGGAAGTACCAATAGGAGAGCCGGTGGAGAGGAACAGTTTTCTTCCGCAACGGAGCGACCAGGCCCTCCCAGCCGAGCCGCTCGTCCAGCCAGTTGCGCAGGTTGCGTAAGGGAGTCATCTCAAGCCTCCCGCCGGCGCCTCACGAATATCTCGTCCCCTCGCACCTGCACCTCAAAGGCTTCCAGCGGGCGCGGCGGGGGGCCCGAAATATTTCGGCCGTTGAGGTCATACTTACCGTTGTGGCAGGCGCACCAGACTTGACGTAGATCGTCGCGGTACTGCACCGTGCAGGATAGATGAGTGCAGGTCGCCGACATGGCGCGGTACTCTCCGCTGGCAGTGCGGATCAACAGACCAGGACGATTACCAAACCGGAAAATCTTTCCACTGTTCGGCTTCAGCTCGCCCACACGTCCGGCCACGACAGAATCGCTTCCGAGGTCGGAGGCTTTCGGTGGGACTAGGTAGCGCAAGACGGGATAGACGAATGCGGCAGCCGTTGCCAAAAACCCGCCAGCCAGCAGCGCTTCGACGAACCGTCGACGGGGGACCGGGGGCGACAGCCGGTGGCTAGAGTTCATCATTCGCTGGTCGCTTGTTGCCATGTCGCCTCTCTGATCGATCTACCTCTTGCCCAGTTCGGGGATGTGAACCACCAACACCTTGATTTGGTCTGCACTCAACGTCTTGCTGAACGCTGGCATCTTGCCTTTCCCTTGGCCAATGATCCGAGACAGCTCAGCATCCGATTGTTTCTGGACCTCAGCGGAGGGCAGATCACAGACGCTGAGTTTCTGCCCCACTGGCGTTTTGCCGGCATCGTCGGGACCGTGGCACATGGCGCATTTTACTTTGAAGAGCCCAGTTCCATCCGTTGGAGCATTCTGCCCTTGGCCAAGCTCAGCGTGGTTGTTGCTACAAAAAGGAAGAGGAGGATGATAACCCGGCCCGGGCAAGGTTGTTGATGGCTTGCACTATTCCTGATTGTTGCATCCTCTCACCTCACATGTGCGCATGAGTTTAGGACACCGCAACCAAGTCGTATGTGACCAGCCTCACAGGCCTTTGTGCGATGGGCTCACGAGTTAAACGGGTTTGGCTGATAGCTGATGTAAAACCGCGATTGCGGGCCCCGGAAACGAGCCGACAAAGTTCGTCACGAGTCGTTTCGGGCATTTTTCGAGCGACCCTCCCTTCTGGCCAAAATCAAAATGATTCCGGCCAGAAGGGATTCATTCTACTCTAGCCGGAATCCAGGCGGGAGCCGGACTGCTCCCTCGCGGTTTGTTCCTCTAACATCACCGGGCTCATGGAAGTACGTGAAGTATTTCTGGTTCTTGTTTCGGGCGTCGTTTTTCCGGAGCATGGTGAGAACGCGGGTACGACGGTTACGCTGTCGGTGATCAGATCCATCACTACTTTCGCCTTCATGTCCGCACCGGCGGAGTGGAACGCCTGTTGCGATTGGTCGATAATCTCGGTGGCGCTCGACTCCCCGGCGCGGTGGTGGCAACCCTGGGGATTTTTCTTCCTTCTTTTGTCTTCATCGCAATCATCGGCCCGCTGGTTCCACGCATGCGAAAGTCCGAGGTTTTGGGCGCGTTTCTCGACGAGGTAAACGTTGGTGCACTCGCCCTCATGGTTGTGGTATTTGGTATCTGGGCAGGGCTGCTCTGATCGATTGGACCACGGTCGCTCTGGCCCTGTTGAGCGCGGTTGCTGTCATTCGTTTCAAGATCAATTCGACCTGCCTCATCCTAGCCGGAGGGATGGTTGGCTACCTGGGGCAGGGACTCCTGGCCTAGCGAGGCCGATTACACAGTGAGGACAAACAAAATGAAAGACTGTTTTCAGTCCAGACGCCGACTCTTGAAGGCCGCTGCATTGTCGACCGGAGCCATTCTGCTCCCGCGCGTCAAGAGCTTCAGTCAAACGCAGGTTTTGACTTCCGCCGCGGAAACATCCGAATCGAAGTCCGCAGACTGCACAGTGCGGATCAAAGTGTCGCCGATCGAGATCGCACCCAATCGGATCATCTCGACCACAACCTATAATGGGCATTTCCCCGGGCCCCTGATCCGCCTCAAGGAGGGTCAGCCGGCTACGGTCGATATCTTCAACGACACCGATGTTCCGGAACAATTGCACTGGCATGGGCAGATGGTGCCCGTCGATGTGGATGGGGCGGCGGAAGAGGGTACACCCTACATTCCTTCACATGGCAAGCGACGGATTACCTTCACGCCGGGTCCTGCAGGTTTTCGCTTCTACCACACGCACAATCGCGCAGGTGCAAATCTTGCGGCGGGCCAATACAGCGGAGAAGTTGGCCCGGTATACATCGAAGCCAAAAATGAGCCCGGCAACTATGATCGCGAGGTAATTCTTGTTCTGAAAGAATTCGAGCCAACCCTCAGTCGCGGCGGAGACATGCCCCAAGATTTCCTTCCTCCTGTAACGGTCAAGGCGCTTGAAGAGCAGGGCGACGGCGCGATGAAGGCATCCTTAGCGAAGGGTATGCCCCACGGGTACGAAGTTGGATATGCGTCTTTCACGATCAATGGCCGCATGCTCGGGCACGGTGAACCGATCCGAGTTAAACAAGGCGAGCGCGTTCTCTTTCACGTCCTGAACGGAAGCGCGACTGAGATCCGCAGCCTTGCCTTGCCCGGTCATTCCTTTCGGGTCATCGCGCTGGACGGTAATCCTGTGCCGAATCCGGCCCCGGTTCCGGTTCTCTGGCTTGGAACAGCGGAGCGGATTTCGGCCATCGTTGAGATGAATTATCCCGGCGTCTGGATCATGGGGGATTTGGATGACGATGATCGTCACCACGGGATGGGCATTGTGGTCGAATATGGCGGCCAGAAGGGCAAGGGACAATGGATTAAGCCGGTCTCCTCTCACTGGAACTATCTGCGTTTCGCCAAGCCAGGAGCGAGCAGCCAGTCTCCGGATGAAACGTTTGAGATGACGTTTGTGAAGGAGAATGCCGCTGAGGAGGGATTCAACCGCTGGACCATCAATGGCGTTGCCTATCCAATGACCGAAGAAATAACACCGGCTTCCTTCCGCCTGAAGCGAGGCAAACGCTATCGCATACGCATGCGCAATTCCAGTGATGACATCCACCCTATCCATCTGCACCGCCACAGCTTCGAACTGACAAGAATCTTCGGAAAATCCACATCGGGAATTCTCAAAGATGTGGTCATGCTGGGAGGCTACCAAGAGGCGGAAATCGACTTCGTGGCTGACAATCCTGGTTTGACCCTCTTCCATTGCCACCAGCAGTTACATATGGATTTCGGGTTTATGAGTCTGTTCGACTACGTGTGATCCTCATGTTCGCGCGGGCCCAGCAACCTAAAGTGATTTCGCGGAAGACAAACAATGTCCATTGACAGACCCGTTGGGGGAAACATGGCAAAACTCGCTTTCCGATTTGTCTTAATCATCGAAGCGGTTAGCCACCGGACGAAGGGCTTTGCAGGCGGAGCTGGCGCGCAACGGCGAGTGAGTTTCTCGTAGTGTGCGAGTAACGCGAGAGAGCGTTGTCCTGTTTTCCCGCGGACCTGCAAATTTCTGCGCTGGAGCTTCGACGACCCTGCAGCTGCCGTGGGTTCGCACGACGAAAAACTAGCTGTCTTCCGGCGGGTTCGCGATGAAATAGCGAACAGAATCGACAAGGAATTGATATCTCCTCAAGTCGCGCAACGCTCCGGGACGCGATGGGCTTTAACCGTCGGCCATCGTTATCTGTGAAGGTCAACGTCTGCCGTCCTTGAGGAATATAGCAATGCGAGACAAAACGGCTCGACAGGTCGGTGGCAGAGGGAGACGAACGACCTGTCGAGTATCCGATCTGTTTGGCCCGTTTCGGAGGAGACGAGCGTCGAGGCGTTTGGCCGCGTCAGAATCTCTGGACAACAAGGAGGTGACGGCAGTCTTAATCATACTGAGAGGGGTCTTGATCTCATGAACCAGGGAATCCAACAGCGCCGTCTTTAGCTCCTGATTCTTCCGAGCGTCCTCATTGTGCCTTGCCCTTTCGTAAGCGTAGATTTTTTCTAGACCGGCTTCTATGCGACCGGCAATCGCTCTCACCCTTTCAGCCACAACACGTTCATAATCCGCAACTCGGCTTCCGTCAGAGTTTCGGATAGTCTTGGCGGCACTTACTGTCTCCCCTATAACTTCTTAGACGCTCCCGGCCACGAAACGTAACTAATTATTTAGTTGCAGGTGGGGACTCCGGGGTTGCTCTGGAATCTCACTCGGTCGACACGTTCTCCGGATTGTGGGGCTTACGCCCGACCGCGACAATAATTGGCTTTGAAGGCCGGACGTAGCTCACGGTTCCGGGAGTACCGGCAGGGCTGCCCTGTCTACGGCCGATGGATCGTCCCGCAATTTGATGTAGAGCAGTGTGCCGTTGGGGCGGGGAACGCTCAAGGCAGAGTCCACAAAACCGACCGGCACCACACAGCAACTTTGCGATTTCTGAATCTTGCAGGTTACCGCGCGATGACTGGCAATCCGGAAGACATCGCTTCCAGTGGCGCGATCCCGAATGGCTCGCGCGGGTTAGGGTGAACGAAGGCGTCACAATTGGCGTAGATGCGGGCCAGTTCGGCGCGGTTCTGGACGTGCCCGAGCCACGCAACCCGGCCCGGCGTCCGGCGATCCGCTTGGGCGAGGAAGCGCTGGCGCTCTACCCCGTCGCCAACGAGGACAAGGCGCCAGTCACGACGGTTCCGGCCTTGCAGCTTTTCGAGCGTGTCCCGGAGCAGACCAAGATTCTTTTCCGGCACCAGACGCCCAACGTAGAGCAGGAGCGCTGCCCCCGCGCTTGGGCCCACGCTTTGCAGCAGACCACGGCGCGCCAGGGAAGACCGATGCGCAGGTGAGAGGCATGGATATCTACCCCCATGGTGTGCCTACCTAGGCTGGAATGCGCTCGTGCAGCCGCTGGTCATGTTCTCTTCACGGACACACCAACCATTCGCGCGAAAGCTTGTCTTTCATCGGCGAGCACGCCAGCCGGCTTGCGCTGTTGCGCCGGGTGCTGGCGCGGCTGGAGAGGCGGGCGCAACGGGCGACTTCGATCAAGCTGGACTTCTGGAAAGGTTTCTGGACGCCGCCTCTGGCGCGGGCGGAAGCCTTCAGGGTGGAGCGCAAGCAAATCGAAGAAGGCCTAGGCATGCAGAGCCTGATCTCACTCACCGATCACGACAACATCGAAGCTCCTTTATTGTTGCGCGTGGTGCCGGAGGCGCGCCGGATTCCGGTGTCACTCGAGTGGTCGATTCATTTTGAGGGCACCATTTTTCACCTGGGTGTGCACAACCTGCCGACCATGCATGAAGCCTCTGAAACGGGGGGCAGTACGTGTTGCAGGTCAGCCCGAGATCCAAGAGCAAATACGTCTATCGTGGCAAGGTATGGGTGGACAGAACCGACTTCGCGGTCACACGCATCGAAGTGGAACCCGCGCAGAACCCATCGTTCTGGACGAAGAAGAGCGAGATTCATCACGAATACAGGAAGGTCCAGGGCTTCTGGCTTCCGGCCCGGAATGAGTCGATCAGCTACATTCGGTTGGGAGGCCGCGCCACCCTGACCATCGAATACAAGGACTATCGCTTGACCGATGCACGCCAGCCGGGTGAGGCGCTGACGGCATTATCTTCGGCGGAGAGTTCCCAGTAAGCTCGAGAAAGAGTGAAAGTGCCGGTTCATGTGCTCTCGGTGGCGGAGTACATTCAATTGCCGACGGCGCGTGGCTTGGAAGGAACGCCTACCGACCACCCGAGCGAGTATTCCGGCAAACCGTAGCACGTCGCGCACAACTTCTTCGGGTAACATTGTGTCCCCGAGTGCTCAGCGTCCCATGATCGAGCGATTCGACTTTACCGATCTCCGCGAACTCTTCGCCAAAGCTAACGAGGAAAAGTCTGGCGACCAGTTGGCCGGCATCGCCGCACGATCGGAACGAGAGCGAGTCGCAGCGAAACGCAAACTTGCGGACATGGCGCTGGAGGAAATTGTCCGGCGCCCCCTCATCGATCCTTGCGAGGACGATGTCACCCGCCTCATTCTGGAGAGTTTCGACCAAGAGGCTTTGCGACCCCTCGGAAGCATGACCGTCGGAGAATTTCGCGAGTTCCTCCTAGACGACGGAACCACAGAGACTCAGCTCCAGTCGCTTCAGAAGGCCATCCTCCCTGAAATCGCAGCCGCGGTGACCAAGCTGATGAGCAACAAGGATCTGGTGCTCGCCGCCGCCAAGATCCGCAACGTCACACGCTGCCGCAACACGATGGGAGAGCGTGGGGTGCTGGGCATCCGCGTGCAACCCAATCACCCGGCTGACGACATCGGCGGAATTCTCTTGGCTACATTTGAAGGGCTGCTCTACGGGTGTGGAGATGCAGTCATCGGGGTGAATCCGGCGACGGACTCAGTGGAGACCGTCAGCGCGATTCTTGTAGCTTTGAATCGTCTGGTTGACGCGTACCAAATCCCGACGCAGACCTGTTGCCTGGCGCACATCACGACGCAACTGGCCGCGTTACGTCGCGGGGTGCCCGTGGACCTTCTCTTCCAGTCCGTCGCAGGTACGGAAGCGGCCAACCGCAGCTTCGGCATCACTTTGAACTTGCTGCGCGAGGGCCACCAGCAGGTTCTTGAGCATCATCGCCAACGTGATGTGCACTGGCTGGGAGATCACGCGATGTACTTCGAAACGGGTCAGGGCAGCGCTCTGTCCGCCGAGGCACATCACGGAGTCGATCAGTTGACGCTAGAAGCGCGAGCTTACGGAGTCGCACGCGCCTTCCAGCCTTTTCTCGTCAACAGTGTCGTTGGCTTCATCGGGCCTGAGTATTTGTCCGACGAGAGGCAGATCATCCGCGCCGGGCTGGAAGATCACTTCATGGGCAAATTGCTTGGCTTGCCGATGGGTTGCGATGTCTGCTACACCAACCACGCTGCCGCCGACCAAAACTCGGCTGACAACCTGCTGTTGCTTTTGACGGCTGCAGGCTGCAATTACTTCATGGGCGTTCCGTGTTCCGACGACGTTATGCTGAACTACCAATCCACCAGCTATCATGACGCGCTGGCCGCACGACGCCTCTTCCAGTTGCGTCCTGCGCCAGAGTTCCTCGCGTGGCTGCAGAGTATGGGAATCTATCGTGGCACTGAACCGGTGTCCCTCGACTCGTCCGCGCGGCGGCAACTGATGCAGAGTTTAGAATCGTCCCTGGCGAGGACGGTTTGAATGGCGGCGGGAAACGATAAACGAGAAGATACCCTCGCCCAGGCACCTGACTTGCCAGAGACCGTAAGGAAGGTGCGCGCACAAACTCCGGCGCGCCTGCTCGCAGGCCGGACTGGCGCAGCGTATCGCACCAATACTCAACTGGAACTGCGCGAAGCGCATGCCGCCGCCCGCGATGCCGTGCGCGCCGAACTAGATCTGCTCACGGATTTCGGTGACGACTTCGCGCAGAAGTGGAATCTGTTTGAAGTCTGCTCCCGTGCAGGGAGCAAAGGTGAGTATCTCTTGCGCCCTGATTTGGGCCGTCACCTCAATGACGCGTCCCACGCGGAGTTGCGGAGGCGCTGCACCACCGGACACGATTTGCAAATCGCGATCGGCGACGGCCTCTCGGTAACCGCTGTCGCTTTACAGGTTCCCCGGTTATTGCCGCTCCTCTGTGAAGGAGCAAAGGCGCAAGGCTGGAGTGTCGGCGAGATGTTCGTGATTCGTCATTGCCGGGTCGGCATCCTCAACGACATTGGCCAGTTGCTGAGTCCCAGAGTTGCCGTCCTCTTTATCGGCGAACGGCCGGGGTTGGCAACAGCCGAGAGCTTGTCGGCCTACATGGCGTACCGGCCGAAAGCATCGCACACTGACGCCGATCGGAACCTCATCTCGAACATTCACGCTCGTGGTGTAAGCACAGAGCAGGCCGCCCAGCGGATTCTTCACCTGACAGCCTTGATGATGAGAACTCACCAGAGCGGTTGCCAACTTCGAGAAGATCTACCGGCTGTCACTTAGCGATTTTCTCCAGGCCGTCGTTGCCGAACTTGTGGCGCTGGGAAGAAGCGGACCTGCCCCTGCCGCAGGATGCCCCGCCGATTCAGAATAGAGCGAAAACTGCCGCATCCTCCTTGTCCCATGACGGCACATGCAGAGGCCGACCCGAACCAATGATCCTGCCGGGCGCCGATGGTGGCTACGCTATGGGTTACGCTTCCACACTACTTCGACCACTTCAGCGCCGATTGCCGGCGTCCGGTTGGTCCATATCATTTGATCGCCCTTAAACGTCAGAAAGCGCTTCTGGTCGGCCCCGTTCCAGTTGGGGAATGTGCCGGCCTCAGGACGGATGATGAGCACTTGGTCGGCCGCGTTCACCGAATAGGTCCCAAAGAAGCCGAGCATACCGGCGAGTACCGCCTTGTTCTCCTCCGGCGTACCGGCATCCCGCTTATTGACTGCGAACTTGGGAATGTCAGGACGTGCGATGATCATCATGAAGCGTCCAGCGCTATCGAACATCATCAAGCCTTGCGGATTGGGGCCGAGTGGCTGCGTCGTTTTGTCACCATGATGCGCCGTCTCCGCGGCCAGCGTCCAGGTGCCGACGAGACTTGG
>Ga0187803_10000580_pt1 | contig 14499 bp, 7 predicted proteins | sample NC_wetland_sal_i_2_FD_132425 | JGI IMG/M metagenome (GOLD analysis project Ga0187803, IMG submission 132425) | Wetland sediment microbial communities from Neuse River Estuary, North Carolina, USA - Control_3 | ecosystem: Environmental > Aquatic > Freshwater > Wetlands > Sediment | place: USA...
GCCCGCAATGGTCAGAACGCCGGCTACACCCCAAGCCACCAAAAGCCACCCTGCGCTTCCCACATGGCGGGCCATCTCGGCAGGAACAATGAAAATGCCGGAACCGATCATGGCCCCGACCACAAGCATGGTCGAGTCGAAGAGGTTTAGACCGCGGGCGAACTCCGGACCCGCTGCGTCTCGTGAGGGTTGGGTCACGGCGAGCCTCTGCTGGCTGAGGCCTTGAAGTCAGCGACTCCGACCTTGACCACTGTGGCGCGCGGCTTGGGCGGAGTTCCCTCCTTCTTTTCTTCTCCCTCCGGCGCAGGCGGCGGTTTCTCCGTCCAAACTCCGTAGACGCGGCCGTCGAACGCCGCCAGTCCTGAGTAGTCGCCGAAGAAGACTCCGCCCGCTTCGAACGGCTCTGTAGTCCACGCGTAATTCGTGAAGCTGCGTCCGCCATCGGTGGAACGGGCTAAGACCACAATCTGCTTTCGCCCCTGCGGGTCCCCGCGACGGTCATAAAACAGGACGCTGGCTGAACCGTCTACGGGATCTACGGCCAGCCATTGGAAGAATTGGTCGGCGCCGTTGTGAACGGCATCGTTGTTCACGCGCGTGGGAGTTGACCAGGTGCGGCCCTTGTTCGCGGAGGTCGCGCAGAAGACGTCGAGGTCGCCGTTGCGATAGTCGCTCCAAGTTACGTACAGCCGCTCGCTCTTCGGATCGAGGGCAATTTGCGGGAAGCCATTGGCGCGCTCCAGCGTCTGGATCGCAAACATGATGGGCGCAGTATGGATGATGGCGCGAGCGCGGGAGAACGTCTTTCCTCCATCCCGCGACGAGGTCAGAAAGATATCATTGTCCTGACTCCACACTGCGTAGAGCGTGCCATCGGGCGCGACGGTCCCGGCGAATCCTTCGGCCGCGCCGTTGTCGTCCCGGGGCAGGCCAGGATGGCGGTCGATTTCGATTGGCGTCGCCCACGTTGTCCCGCCGTCGGTGGAACGCGAGAGCATGATCTTGGAATCGGTCAAAGTCCACCGTGTCCATCCCACGTAGAGATTCCCGGCATAGCGGCTCGTCGTACTGTCGGAGACAATGTATGGCTTGTCCTCAAACGGAATGCCAGGTTCGGTGGGATGTTCGATGATGGGGACATGACTCGCATCCCAGGTTTTCCCGCCGTCGAGCGAGCGCCGCACGAACAGACCGCTGCGGGATGCGCCGTGCCCCCAATAGTTGAAGCTGCCCAGCTTGTCGAAGGCCATGTAGCAAATGAAAACGCGGCCCTGCTGGTCGAAAGCCACCGACACGTCGCCCGATACCCGGTAGTTGGGCGGTTCCACCCCCGCGGCTAGCTGCCAGGAATGACCGGCATCCTGCGAATAGGCGGCGTGCGCATTGTCCTGAAAAACGGCAACGACCTGCTGCGGATTCCGAGGATTGACAGCGATCGCCGGTTCGGTGAAATAGCCCGGGTTTGGGGTGAGGGAAAACACCTCGGCGCCGGGAGCCTTGGCGAGTTCCTGACCGCGTACAAAAGCCGACGTGCCGGCGACAATGAGGAGCGTAAATAAGAACCTGCGATTATGAAGGTGCGCCAAGCTCTCCGTAATCAATCCCTTATGCATTTCTGTGCGGGTCCCACTCAATGGTTCAAAGAAGTGCGGAATCAAATTGGCCTTCCATCGCGCCAGCTCTCTAAGGTACTATGCTCCTGCAATTGGATAAAGTATAAAATTTCAGGGTTTACTCCCTTTTAACTTACTCAGGCAGGAACCGAGAGAGGGCTATCCATTGAGACACTCTTCGTCGTTTTTGTTGTCTGCGCTCCAACGAACTTGCCTTGCCCTCAGCCTGTTGGCGATGGCGTCCACCTCCGCCGCTCAAGAAGAAAAGAAGAAGCAGCCTCCCACCCCGGGCCCCATGCTCAGCCAGGGGACGGAGGATTTCGACACACCCGACTTCACGCTTACGCTGGTTCGTTCTTCGCAGACGGTTGCGGCTCTGAAGCCGAAGGGCGCCGGCGGTTTCGATTTCACGCCGGGCGACCTGCTGGTTGAGCGCTCCAAGAACGGCTATTTCCATTTGGGCGATATTACGCTGCGTCTCCGCACCGGAACCTCCGGAGACTGGAAGAACTACTCGACGTCGACGGCGCGCAACCCGGTCACCGTCTTGCCTGCCTCCAAAGACGTTCTGGCGGCGTCGGATCTGTCGCCGACCTTGTCGGCCGACGCCCCTCTCCAGATCACGCGCACTTGGCTGCTCGAGTCAGGGAAACTCGTGCTTCGCTTCACCCTGAAGAACAAATCTCCGGAGACCGTCCAGATCGGCGCGCTCGGCATTCCGATGATCTTCAACAATGTTCTGAATGACCGGTCACTGGACGAGGCGCACGCCAAATGCTCGTTCTACGATCCCTACATTGGCGAAGACGCCGGATATCTGCAGGTAACGCGACTGAGCGGCCATGGTCCGGCTCTGCTAGTTGTGCCTGAGGGAAGGACGCCATTCGAGGCTTACAACCCCATTCTGGATCGCTCGTGGCGTCGTGCGGCGCACCCCGCATTCACCGATCCGACGCCGCGAGGAATTACGTTCGAAGGATTCTATGAGTGGATGGTTCACAGCCAGGCCTATGCCGAGAACGAGTGGAAAGCGGCGCAACCCTGGAACCCTCCGACAGGCCTCAGCCTCGCGCCGGGAGAGTCGCGAAGCTATGGACTCAAATTTTTGCTTTCCGATTCAATCCGAAATATCGAAAAGACCCTCGTAGCAAATGGTCGGCCGGTAGCGGTTGGGGTCCCGGGCTACATCCTCCCCATGGACATTGAGGCTCGACTATTCTTGAAGGCGTCGAAAAATGTCAAATCGCTGACCGTCAGCCCGGAAGGCGCGCTCTCGATCGTGGAAAATGGCTCGACCAATGGCTGGCGCGCGTACACCCTGAAGGGCAAGACCTGGGGCCGGTCGCGTCTGACCGTGACTTACGAAGACGGATCCGTGCAGGCCATTCCGTATCTCTCCACCAAGCCCGAGGCGGAGGTGGTCGCCGACATGGGCCACTTTTTGACTACCAAGGCATGGTACGTCGACCCCAATGACCCCTTCCATCGCAGTCCTTCCGTCATGACCTACGATCGCGAGGCCAATCAGATTGTCTTGCAAGACAGTCGCGCCTGGATTGCCGGCCTCGGCGATGAGGGCGGAGGCGGAGCTTGGCTTTCGGCCATCATGAAGGAGTTGGTCCAGCCCAACAAAGAGGAACTCGAAAAGCTGGAGCAGTTCGTGGACCAAGTCTTGTGGGGCAGGCTGCAATACAAAGACGGACCCCGCCAATACGGCGTGCGCAAGAGCCTTTTCTATTATCAGCCCGACGAAATGCCAGCCGGTTACTACCGTAGCGACCTCGACTGGAGATCGTGGACCAGTTGGAACAAAAAAGCCTCCGAACAGGTTGACCGCTCATTCGACTATCCACACGTCGCCGCGGCCTACTGGGTGCTTTACCATTTGGCGCGCAACCACGAGGGCTTGGTCACCGGCCATCCCTGGGATTGGTATCTGAGCCACGCCTATGAAACGTCCATCGCAATGACCAAATTCGCAGAGGGCTACGCAGTCTTCGGGCAGATGGAGGGAGACATTTTTCTTCAGATCCTCACCGACCTCAAACGGGAAGGCTGGAAGGAGCAGGCCGACGACCTGGAAGCGAAGATGCGGGCCCGCGCCGAACACTGGAGTACGGAAGCGTACCTCTTCGGCAGCGAGATGCCCTGGGATTCGACTGGCCAGGAAGAGGTCTACGCTTGGACGAAGTATTTCGGTTACCAGGAGAAGGCTGAAGTGACCCTCAGCGCGATACTGGGTTACGATCCGACGATCCCACACTGGGGGTACAACGGCAGCGCTCGCCGTTACTGGGATTTCATTTTCGCAGCCAAGGATCGTCGTCTGGAACGGCAGTTGCACCACTACGGTTCGGGCATCAATGCAATCCCAGTGCTGGCCGAGTATCGCGAACATCCCGACGACTTCTATTTGCTGAGAGTGGGCTACGGCGGAACCATGGGCGCCCTCACCGACATAGACCAGGAGGGTTTCGCCTCAGCCGCGTTTCACGCATTCCCCGACATGCTGAAGCCGGATCCGCTGACCGGCGACTGCGGCCCCAATTTCTTCGGCCACGCATGGAACACCGCGACTTACCTGGTCGATCATCCTCAGTTCGGATGGCTGGCGTTCGGCGGCAACGTCAAGACGGAAGGCGACATTGTCAAAGTCGCTCCGCTCGATTCCTTCCGCTCGCGGGTTTACCTGGCGCCGTTAGGTTTGTGGCTTACCCTGGACTCCGGGACGTTCGAGACGGTGGAGATGAACTCCAAGACGGGTTCCGTGCGCGTGGGCCTTGCGCCTGCGACACAGTTCACTCGCGCAGCGCGCCTGCGCGTAGAGCAACCAGCGACGGTAAAGCCAGGAGCCTACCGTCCAGCCAGGACGCTCAAAACGGAGCGCGACGCATGGGTTGTGCCGCTGAGCGAAACAACAACCTGGGTGGAACTGGCGGCGAGGCCGTAGATCCCCCAGGCAGATGGCAAAGGCTGCTTGGTGGCCCAAGCAGCCTCGACCTTGTGTCGGCTACTCTCTGGCTCAGAACACCAACTGCAGCCGGAACTGAATGTTGCGCGGAGCGTAAGGCGCGCTCAACGCTGGGAATGTACTGCTCAGAATGTTGGCATACTCGGCTGGATTGTTTGACCCGCCGGCGAAGCCGTCGATGACGTTCCAGTTGGTATGGTTGAACGCATTCAGGAATTCGGCGTAAATGTTGAACTTCACACGTTCCTTGATCGGGATAGATTTCACGATCGAAATGTCGGTGTTGAAGTACTTAGGCCCAACCAGGTAGACGAACTGACCGAGCTGACCGGGAGTAGTCGGCGGGCTGATGACGCTGGGATTGGCACTGCCGCCGCCGCTCAGCAAGCTGGGAGGCAGGAACACTTTCGGCTCGAATGGGTTCGGCCCCGGATAAAGGCCGACTTTGCTCTGTAGCTGCTTGACGCTGATTCCGTTCAGCACCACTCCAGAGTCACTGGCATCGGGCCAGTAGGCGTTGGAATAGTTGTAAGTGTTGTAGCCGCCCTGCAGTTTGAAGTTGCGGCCGGATTGCACGGTAATGATGCTCCCGATGGTCCAACCGCCGATTACGTTGTCGACCACGGCATTGCCTGTCTTATAAGACTTGCCCCTTCCGAATGGCAAATCGTAAGTGAAGAACGTGCGGAACGTATGCCGCTGGTCGTAGGGCGAAGGTCCTCTGTTCAGGCCGGGGTCGCGCAGGGTCACGTAGTTTACCAACGCTGAGTCCGCCGTGTAGTAATCGCCGAGATAGCGATTGGTGAAGGAGTGGCTGTAGGTGTAGTTCGCGTTCAAGTTAAGGCCGAAGCTGGTGGGATGCTTCACCTGAATCTGCAACCCGTTGTACGACGAACTGCCTGGATCGGTGAGCTCTGTGATGTTGCCTCCAGCCGCATACGGATTCAGTTGGAAGAAGTTGCTGGGATAGGGGCCGGCTCCGGTTAAGCCGTAGCCGCCGCATGGGGCAAGATTTGTACCCACCATATTGCAGAGAAAGGTTCCACCGGCCGCGGTGGCCAATTGATTGGCCAGAGCGCCAGCCTGCCCTTGTGTCAGGAGACCAATGTAGTAGGCGTTGGTGAAGCTGCCCGTTTGGTCAGAGGCTCCTGCGGCGGCGAAGCCAGGAACACCGAATGCCGCGTCGAAGATGGGCAGCGAGACCAGGCCAGAAGCGCCTGTATCGGCAAACGTTGTGCCGCCGTGGGCCGCCAGGTTCTGCTGCGCATGCTGGAACTCCTTCAAGAATCCGTTCTCGAAAATGTTGGTCTCGTTCAAATCGGACGCCATCCACATGTGCACCGCGTGGTTGCCCACATAGTTGATCTCGAACACCGTATTCCCCGGCAGCTTGCGCTGGATGCCAATGTTCCAGCTCTCGACGTAAGGCGTCCGGATGTTCGGATTGATCGTCCCGAAAGAAGCGTTCGAACCAAAGAACTCGGACATCGGTTGGGGGAAGGTGAAGCTGGCCGGGAAACCGTTAAGAGTTGGGATTGTCGAACCCAAACTCAACGAGCCTGGCGCGAAAGAGCCGCTGCCGCTGCCAGGAAATAGAAACTCCGACTGCGTGCCACCCGGATTACCGAACAGGGTTACGTTTTCCACCGGGACCCATCCTTCATCGTAGTGGCTAATGGCGAAACCGGCGCGGATGACAAGCTTGTCGCCACCGGCAAGCTTTCCCAGAAAGCCTTCGCTGAAGGTCGGATTCCAGGCAAACCCGACGTTGGGATTCGGTTCCTTGAAGTCCCCACTGTATGGGCTGGGGCGCAGATGGATCTGGGGATCTTGGTTCGTACTTAAGGTACCAGGCTGAAACAGACCATTCGAAGGACCGTAGAGATCCGAGAGCGTCGGTCCAGTCCACAAACCGTCCGTGTTGTGGACGGCGCCAGACATCTGCCAGCGGAAACCATAGTTCAGAGAGAAGTGCGAGGTGGCTCGCCACTTGTCCTGAACGTACATGCCGCCGACGGTCTGCCCTTCCCAATTTGTGCCCTGCCCCAAAACTTGATACTGGTGCGTATGGGTATCCACCCAACTTGACCCGAAAATGTAGTTGATCCGCCCGGTCAGGGTCGCGTACAGAGCCTCAGCGTTTGGCAAATCGGATTGCGTGTTGATGTTCGGGAAGTTCGTTGTGTTGAACATCCCGATGGCTGGGTCGATGCTGCTCAAACCCAAGTTGATTGCGGGAGGATTGTTGATTTCCAGCTCATGGCTATTGGAGATACGAACATCGCCGCCGAATGTGAAGGTGTGCTTGCCCCGCGTCCAGGTAAGATTGTCAGCGACGTTCCACACTGGGTTGTTACGCGGCAGAGGCAACACGAAGCTCGGAATCACGGGCTGGAAGAGCGGAGCTCCCACGTTGGCGAGAGTCGGGGTAACGTAGACAAAGTTCCCCTGGCTCTGAAATTCGTTGAAGTTGTTGCCGGGATTGAACAGTTCAACGTCGCTCTGAATGCCAACATTGGTCTGATTGACCAGACGAGGCGAAATTGTCCAGTCCAAGCCAGTAGATTCCACGTAGTAAGTCGACTTGAAGCCGCCAGCTTGCGTCGGGTCACCGGGATAATTCACGAAGCTGTTCGAAATCAAGCGCCACTGCATGTCGAACGAGCTGTGCAGAAGCATCTTCGGGGTGAGCTGAAAATCAAGGCGGACCGTGGGATATCGCTCCTTATCGGGATAGACCGTGTTGAAGCCGACACTTTGCTCGTACGGAAGGCCGCTGACCGATCCGACAACACCATGGCCTGCATACCCATTGATTGCCGACAGCATCGGGGCAACCACGGAGTTGACGGTGGTCCCGCACGTCGTGCCCGCGGGACACTTCTGTGTCGCGAGGGTGAAAAGGTTAACCGTTTGTTGGTTGCCGAAGGTGTCAATATAGGTGAAGTTGCCTAGTTGCGCCTGTGCGCTAGGGAAATAGGTGACTGGCGAAGAAGGAAATTTCTGATTGATTCCTTCAAGGTTCGCAAAGAAGAACACCTTGTCTTTCCACAGCGGTCCACCCAAACTCCCTCCCCAATCGTTCAGCACCTGAAAAGCACGGGGAAGTTGGAGAGCGTTGTTCGTGTAGGTGTTTGCATTGAAGAACGAGTTTCTGGCTTCCCAAAACGCGTTGCCATGAAACTGGTTCGATCCCCGCTTGGTAATGAACTGGGCCTGCATGGAGCCCTCAGCGCCGGCATCTGCCGTCAGTTCGCTGGTGGAAACAGTCAGTTCGTCAAATGCGCCCAGGCGAAGCGGGGCAAACGTGAAGAAGCCTGTCGTGGAAGTGCGATAGCGCTGGGAGTTGGCGGTCATTCCGTCGATGGTGATGTCGATGGCTCCGTTAGGCAGCGAGTTATAGGTGGTGAAGCGCTCATCTCCCCCGCTCTGCGCGCCAGACACCAACGTGGCCATCGGCAGGATGTCCCGTGCGTTTAGAGGCAGGTCTTGCACTTGGTCGGGATCAATCGTCGTGGCCAGCGTGTTGGTCGTCGTCTCCAATATCGCCCCTTGCGCCGAGACTTCGACATGTTCGGTCGCTTGACCGACTTTCATCTTGATCTCCAAGTCCTTGGTGCGCGCCGCCTCGATGACCACCTCGTTGTAGATGGCGGTGGCGAAACCCGCAGCCTGCGCGGTCAACTGATAGGTGCCCGGCTGCAGGTTGGGAAACAAATACTGCCCCGACGCGTTCGTGGTTACCGATTGAGCCAGGCCCGTCGATTTATCCAGAGCCGTCACGGTAATTCCCGGTAGAACCGCCCCGGAAGGATCCGTCGCGGTTCCCGAGAGCTGCCCCGCGGTGCGAACCTGCGCCGCGACCATACCTGCATTCAGGAAAACCAAACCGGCCACGACAAAAAGCACGATAAGAAGTACGTCCTGACACCGTGTCCTTTTCATCATTTCCTCCGGAATCCGCGACCCCGCGCAGGTTGTGACTCGGCTCACGATCCTCCCCCGAATCGCGGTGGTGTGCTTCTACTGCACCGGCAAGACCGCAATTGTATATAACATACGATATCCAATAGTCAAACCAATTCTCCTGACCCAATTTTCTTTCGCCCAGGGTGGGAGAAGGTCAGGGATCGAGGGGCGAATTGGCTGCCCAACCGCTCCGTTTTCTTTTGAATTCCGTACTCCCCCACTTACACTTTTGTCAATTCAGGGATAGCAGCTGTGAAGGACTCGTGCTCGGTGCGCGCAATGATCTCGTCCTGCAGGGCGCGGGTGAGATCGCAGAAGTAATCACTGTACCCGGCGACCCTCACGATGAGGTCGCGATACTTTTCAGGCTCCGCCTGCGCCGCGCGCAGGGTCGCTGCGCTGACCACGTTGAATTGGATATGGTGGCCATCCAGCCGGAAGTAGGAGCGCACCAGTTGTGCGACCTTGTTGAGCCCATCCTCCCCCTTGAGTAGCTGAGGGGTGAACTTCTGGTTGAGGAGGGTTCCCCCGGTTCGCAGGTGATCCATCTTGGCGGCTGACTTGATGACGGCCGTCGGCCCGTGCCGGTCGGCGCCCTGCACCGGAGAAATCCCGTCAGAAAGCGGCTCCCGCGATTTGCGGCCGTCCGGAGTTGCTCCCGTCATCGACCCGAAGTACACGTGGCAGGTGGTTGAGAGGTAATTGACTCGGTAACAGCCGCCCTTGGTGTTCGGGCGCCCGTTCACCTCATCGAAAAAGGCATTAAACACATCCTGCAGGATGGCGTCAGCATAATCGTCATCATTCCCGAATTTGGGTGTCTTGTTCCACAACAGCTGTCGTGTTTTCTCGTGTCCCTCAAAGTTCTGGGCAACGGCCTCCAGCAACTCGTTCATGGTCAGAGACCTGCGATCAAAGACGTGATATTTGATTGCCGCCAGGCTGTCGGTACAAGTGGCCGGCGCGACTCCCATGATGTAGGTGGTGTTGTAGCGCGGGCCGCCGTCGTTATAATCCTTGCCCTTCGCGATACAGTCGTCGACAAGAAGGGATAGAAATGGCGCGGGCATGCACTCCGCATACAGGCGTTCAATCACGTTGTTGCCACGCACCTTGACGTCAATGAAGTGGTGCAACTGCTTGCGAAATGCGTCAAACAACTGTGTGTAAGACGAGAAATCGCGGGCATCCCCGGTTTCGATTCCGATTCTTTTCCCCGTGAGCGGGTCCACTCCATTGTTGAGCGTGATTTCGAGCACCTTCGGCAGGTTGAAGTAGCCGGTCAGAATATAGGCTTCTTTTCCGAAGGCGCCGGTTTCCACGCATCCAGAGACCCCTCCGCAACGCGCATCTTCCAGCGACTTTCCCTGCCGTAACAACTCCTCGACCACCGCATCGGCATTGAAGATGGAAGGTTGGCCCCAGCCCTGCCGGACAATCTCCAGCCCGCGCTTCAGAAATGCCTCGGGGGATCTCTTGCTTAGCTGGAGGTTGGACGAGGGTTGGAGCAAGTGCATCTCATCGATGACGTCGAGAATGAGGTAGGTGACGTCGTTGACTCCGTCTGATCCATCGCGCTTCAGACCACCATTGTTGATGTTCGCGAAGTCGGTGTACGTGCCACTTTCGGCTGCAGTCACGCCCACCTTCGGAGGCGCGGGCTGGTTGTTGAATTTGACCCACAGGCACTCGAGGAGTTCTTTGGCCCCTTCTCTGGTCAGTGTGCCCTCTTCCATGCCCTTGCGATAAAAGGGGTAGAGGTGCTGATCAAACCGGCCGGGACAAAATGAGTCCCAGGTATTGAGCTCCGTTACCACGCCAAGATGCGTGAACCAGTACGCCTGCAGGGCTTCCCAGAAATCCCGCGGAGCGTAAGCGGGCACATGGCGGCAAACCTCTGCCATCTTCTGCAATTCCGATTTGCGGACCGGATCAGTTGCTGATAACGCCAATGCTTCTGCCTTTTCGGCATGGCGCTCAGCGAAGCGAATCACTGCATCTGCAGCAATCGCCATGGCTCGCAGTTCGTCGCGCTTGGCGCAGGCCTCGGGATCATTGAAATAATCCAAGCCAGACAACGCACACTCGATGTCGACCTTCAAGTCAAGCAGGCCTTTGCGATAGATAACATCCCCCAGCACCGTGTGTCCCGGCGCTCTCTGTTCCATGAATTCGGTAAAGATGCCAGCTTCATATGCGGCCTTCCATTCCGCACCCATCTCCTCGAAGATCAAATCCCGCACGCATCGGCCCCGCCAGTAGGGACTCACCTCGTTCTGGTGGATCCGGCGCACCTCCTCACTGACAGCATAGGAAATTTTCTCGCGTGAGTTGAGGACGTCCAGATCTTCCATGCTGTGGCAGCACAGTTCGGGAAATGTCGGCGTACCCTTCGGTGCTGGGCCACGCTCGCCCACGATGAGGTCGTCCGGCCCTATGTAGATCTCCTTGTGCTCCATCAAGTGCTGAAAGGCACGGGCGCGGCGGATCGGAACGGAAGCTGTCTTGTCATTGCGGTAGAACTCGGTGAGCAGAGCCGCCCGTTCAATCGATATCCAGGGTCTTGTTTCGAGCGTTACTTGGCGCAATCGAGCCACGCGTTCATTCATGACGAACCTCCAATCTGAACGTGAAACCCATCCCGCCTCAGACGCGCCGCGATGGCTTGCAGGCCTTCCTCCGTGGGAGGAAGCAGATCTTCCATGCGATACGTCAGACCCAGCCTCGAATACTTGCCCCTTGCAATCCGATGGTAGGGGAGAAGGTCGACGTTCCTCAGCCTGAGCGGCGACAGGAAGCTGGAGACCGCCGCGAGATTGTCTTCGTCGTCGTTTACGGCTGGAATCACGGGTATCCGGACAATCACGGCACTTCCGCTTTCCGCTAGCAGACTTAAGTTGGCCAGGATCCGGGCATTGCCGACTCCCGTGAACTGCTGGTGCTTGGTCGGATCCATGAGCTTGAGGTCGAAGAGAAACAGGTCGACATTCCTGCGGATTCGATCGACCACGCGGCTTTCCGCATAACCACAGGTGTCAAGGACTGTGTGGATTCGCTGAGCGCGGCAAGCAGAGAGCAGTGCCTCTACGAAATCGGGTTGCAACAGGGGCTCACCCCAGGAAATCGTAATGCCCCCGCCGGACTCATCAAAAAAAATCTGGTCTTTCAACACTTCCGCCATAACGTCGGAGAACGACGTCCAGCGGCCGAAGACTTCCTGGGCGCCTGTCGAGCAGGCATCCACGCACCGGGCATGCTGCTGGCACAAGTGTGGGGCGCGAACGACCCACTCGTCCAATTCCAGCGCAGCCTCGGGACAGGCACGGACGCAGTCGCCGCAGCGAATGCAGCGTTCGACGACGTAAACCACCTCGGGTTTTCTGGAGCGGCTCTCCGGATTGTGGCACCACCAGCAACTTAGGGGGCAGCCTTTCAGGAAAACTGTGGTGCGAATACCTGGCCCGTCGTGGAGGGCGAACCGCATGATGTTGAAGACCAGCCCTCGACAAGGCTCAGTGGCCTGACAGCCTCGTTTTTCCGCGATCGCCGGATGGCCCATAACAGCCTCACGCTCATTGGATACAATATGCGACGTCTTTGTATGTGATTGGTATCACTCCTATTTTTCGCCCGACCTCACCGCACAGGCGCCGTTCCGCCGGTTCGGTAAGTAGCAAATGGGTTTGACGGTTGCATATTGTATCCATAAAATGCCAGCGTGCTAACTTTGTAAAGATTCGGGGGGCGGAAACTGCTGCCCCCGGGGAGGCGGACGGGGGAAGATGGGTGGCGAGTACCGAAGGGTTCGGGTCATTGATTCCCACACTGGGGGTGAGCCGACAAGGTTAGTGGTCAGTGGAGGTCCCGATCTCGGGACTGGTTCGCTGGCAGAGAGGTTGGAGCGGTTTCGCTGTCAGCACGACCTCTTTCGGTCCGCCGTTGTTAACGAACCGCGAGGCTCCGACGTAATGGTAGGCGCGCTGCTGTGCGATCCCGTGGACCGTGCGTGTGCCGCGGGCGTCATCTTCTTCAACAACGTAGGCTGCCTGGGAATGTGCGGTCACGGGACCATCGGTCTGGTCGCAACCTTGGCGTACCTGAAGCGCATCGCGGCAGGCACGCACAGAATCGAGACGCCGGTGGGAGAAGTGAGCGTGGTTTTGCATGAGAGCGGCGAGGTGACGGTCAACAATGTCGCCAGTTACCGCAGCGCGGCCAATGTGCAAGTGGACGTACCGGGATACGGAAGAGTGCGCGGCGATGTGGCCTGGGGTGGAAACTGGTTCTTCCTGGTTGGCGAGCATGAAATGGAATTGACGCTGCAAAATGTCGAAGAATTGACAGCCTTCACCTGGGCGATACGGCAGGCGCTCCGCGAAGGCGGCATCACCGGCGATGACGGGAAGGAAATTGACCATGTCGAACTGTTTGGTTCTTCGCGTCTGCCCGGTGTGGACAGCAAGAATTTCGTGTTGTGTCCTGGCAGGGCCTATGATCGCTCTCCTTGCGGGACCGGGACCAGCGCCAAGTTGGCTTGTCTTTATGCCGACGGCAAAATTCAGGAGGGGCAAACCTGGAAACAAGAGAGTATTGTCGGGAGCGTGTTTGAAGGCAGCGTGAAGCTACGGGATGGCAGGATCTATCCCAGCATCAAGGGATCCGCCTTCGTCAACGCGGAAGCCGAGCTGGTGCTGGATCCACAAGATCCTTTCTGCATGGGGATTCGGTTTGAGTGAGCCGCATGAGTAATCCAGACTATGACGCGGTCATCGTAGGCGCCGGTATTGTGGGTGCAGCCTGCGCCGACGAGTTCGCGCGGCGTGGCATGCGGGTCGCGGTAGTGGATCGGGATGTGGTTGGGGGCGGAGCCACTGCGGCCGGAATGGGGCACATCGTTGTCATGGACGACTCCGACGCCCAGTTCGCGCTGACCCGCTACTCCCAGCGGCTATGGCAGGATTTGCGGTCGCAATTGCCGGACGACGTCGAATACGAGCAGTGCGGGACCATCTGGGTTGCGGCTGACGACGAAGAAATGGAGCAGGTTTGGCGCAAGCGCGATTACTACGGCGAACGAGGGGTTCCGACCGAGGTGCTCGATGCCCAGACCTTGAAACATCTTGAGCCCAACTTGCGCGATGGCATGGCCGGCGGACTTCTGGTTCCGGAGGATGGAGTACTATATCCGCCCTGCGCTGCCCGCTTTCTGCTGCAGCGTGCCCAGGAACGAGGCGCCAAACTCCGGTTGGGCGCATGCGTGGCGCAGATTGGGCAGGGGCGTGTTCGTATGACCGACGGACTGGAAATCACGGCTGAGATCGTGGTGAACGCCGCCGGAGCGTGCGCCCCAGATCTCACGCCGGGAATTGAAATCAAAAAGCGTAAGGGCCACCTCGTCATAACCGATCGCTATCCCGGATTCTTGCGTCACCAGCCAGTGGAGCTGGGTTACTTGAAGAGTGCTCACTCGGTCCGCAGCGATTCGGTGGCGTTTAACGTGCAGCCCCGGCGAACCGGACAGATTCTGATTGGTTCCTCCCGGCAGTACGGAGCCGAGCACGGGGAAGTTGACCACGACATCCTCGCGCGCATGCTGCAGCGCGCACAAGAATACATGCCTGCACTAGCAACGATGTCGGCGCTGCGCACGTGGACCGGATTCCGCGCAGCCACGCCCGACAAGCTGCCGCTGATTGGCCCCCGGCCAGGAGATAAGTCTCTGTTCCTCGCGACTGGACACGAAGGCCTGGGGATCACAACCTCACTGGGAACCGCAAGAATCCTCGTGGATCTGATCACAGCAGCGAAACCGGAGATTCCGATCGAGCCCTACTTGCCATGGCGTGCGACCAAGGAGCTCGCTCATGCTTAGTCAGGTCACACTGACGGTGAACGGATTAACGGTGTCAGTGCCCGCAGGAGCAACCGTAGCGGCGGCCGTGGCCA
>Ga0187803_10000581_pt1 | contig 14496 bp, 15 predicted proteins | sample NC_wetland_sal_i_2_FD_132425 | JGI IMG/M metagenome (GOLD analysis project Ga0187803, IMG submission 132425) | Wetland sediment microbial communities from Neuse River Estuary, North Carolina, USA - Control_3 | ecosystem: Environmental > Aquatic > Freshwater > Wetlands > Sediment | place: USA...
GCCCTAATTAGATTACCTTCACTAAAGATTGATGGCTGGCATCTGGCGAGTGGCGTGGAGAGTAATCGAAAATATCCCAAGACTTTCTATATCCCGCCCGAGCATGCACGAACAAACCTTCGGCCAGGTGACCTTGCTAAGCTAATTTTTTATATCAAAAATCGTGATGGAACACAGCTTGGCGAGCGAATGTGGGTGAAAGTAACAGGGAGTTCTGGCCCCTACTATCTTGGTGATCTATCCAATGATCCTGCTGCAGACCAACGACGCCTTCGTTGGGGCAGCCCTGTTGTTTTTCTACCTGAACACGTCATCAATATCATCCCTCTAACGAAAAGCCGTTTTCGCTCTAAACAACACTCCCTCCGTTGATACTGATGCCGGTCACACCCAACCCAGCGGGGCCGTAGAGTGGCAAGACAAGAGAGCAGCCGTAGGCCGTGTCTGGACTCTCCACCGCATGGGCGGGTGAACTAACGCAACGGTTCTGACAATACCACCCGGCCCTTGTTAACAGGTTATCCAAGAATGCCCAAAGAGCTAAGGAGCGATTCTATCCAACCAAATGTAGCCTGCAGTTTCTGAGAAAGCTCAAGGAGGTATTGGGATGCATTGACTAAAAACGTGCTGATCGCCCCTGCTAACGTCAGTGAGCCTGTAATGATTATGCCAGCTGCATGTTTTGCCAATGCATCTCGGGTTTGTTTTATCAGCTCTTTTGTGTGATCGAGAAAAAATTGACCAATCGCCGCCAGGCTTCCTCGCAACCAGCTATGTTTCGTTGCCGTGGCCGCGAGAGTTGGCGGCGACGACGCTACAACAGCGGACTCTTGATCGTTGAGTTGTTTGATCTGCCGCGTAATTTGCAACGTTTCTTCATCAAAAATCCGAGATCCAGCCGCAAGCTGATCGAGCACCGGATCCAAGATCCTATCCCGCAAAGCGTCTATCGCCTCGGATTGCTGGCGATATCGATCTAATTCCTCTGAGAGTCCTTGAATGTCCGGAAAGAGCGTAATTAAGGTCGCATGCGCGATAACTAATGATTGTGCGGCGAAGAGAACATCCCTATCTAGTGGCCTGTTTCGATCGGCATCAGGGGGTAAAGACTGCATGTCGCAGCTCGTGGACTTCGACGCGGCAGGCATTAAAGACCTGTATCGCGTCTTCGTCCTCTGTCAACGCGAGCAGAAGGTGCTCGAGCGTTGCATATTCGTGGTTACGCTCATTGGCATAAGCCAAGCTTCGATGAAGCGTTTTCTCAAGGTTTTTGGATAACATTACAAAAATCTCTCATGGGTTAGTCCAAGTTCTACCGCAGAAGGATGCCCTACCTCCGCGCCAGCAAAAACAACCCCTGCTCGGCCAAAAGATTGGCGAGGGCGCCGACCGGGTTGAGGCGGTAGGGCCGGCCCCAGCGGTCGAGCGAGATGCTGCGCTCGATGCGGATGCCCTCCTCGGCGCAGAGCGTGGCGAAATCCTGGATGGTGCAGAGATGGATGTTGGGCGTCTCGTACCAGGGAAAGGGCAACAGCGCCGTCTTCGGCAGCCGGCCTTGGATCAGCAGGCTCGCCCTTATGCGCCAATGGCCGAAATTCGGGATCGAGACGATGGCGCGCTTGCCGATGCGCGCCAGATGCAGCAGCACCTGGCGCGGGTTGCGCGTCGCCTGCAGCGTCTGGCTCAACACCACGTAATCGAAGGCGCCGGTGGGATAATCCGCCAGGTCGTTGTCGGCGTCGCCCTGGATCACGGAAAGCCCGTGGCGCACGCAGGCGTTCACGCCCGATTGCGACAGCTCCATGCCGCGCCCGTCCACGTCCTTGTGGCGGGTGAGATAGGACAGCAATTCGCCGTCGCCACAGCCGATGTCGAGCACGCGCGAGCCCGGCTCGATCATCTCGGCGGCGAGGCGCAGATCGCCGCGCAGTTCGGGCGGCGCCGCGAAGTTGCGCGTTAAGTTCCTGGCGTCCATGCTCATCCCGCCTTCAATCCGCGATGCTGGGCGCAGCCGTCGAGGAACCCGCGCAAGGTGGCGTGGAATTCCGGCTCGTCCAGGAGGAAGGCGTCGTGGCCCTTGTCGGTTTCGACCTCGACGAAGCTGACATTGGCCGCCGCCGCGTTCAAGGCGTGCACGATCTGGCGGTTCTCGGCCGTCGGATAAAGCCAGTCGCTGGTGAAGGAGATGACGCAGAAGCGCGTCCGCGTTCCCTTGAAGGCGTTGGCCAGCACGCCGTCATGCTCGGCCGCGAGATCGAAATAATCGCAGGCGCGCGTCATGTAGAGATAGGAATTGGCGTCGAAGCGCTCGACGAAGCTGATCCCCTGGTGGCGCAAATAATTCTCCACCTGGAAATCGGCGTCGAAGCTGAAGCCCAGCGCGTTGCGGTCCTGGAGATTGCGGCCGAATTTGCGGTGCAGCGCCTGTTCCGAGAGATAGGTTATATGCGCGGCCATGCGCGCCACCGCCAGGCCCCGCGCCGGGTTGCGCCCTTGCTGCTGGTAATTGCCGCCGCACCAATCGGGATCGGCCATTATCGCCTGGCGGCCGACCTCGTGGAAGGCGATGTTCTGCGCCGAATGCCGCGCCGCGCTGGCGATCGGCACCGCGGCGAAGACGCGCTCGGGATAGGCCGACGCCCATTCCAGCACCTGCATGCCCCCCATCGAGCCGCCGGTGACGCAGAACAGCTGCTCGATACCGAGATGGTCGATCAGCTTCACCTGCGCGCGCACCATGTCGGCGATGGTGTAGACCGGGAAGGTCAGGCCCCAGGGCTTGCCGGTGGCCGGGTCGATTTCGCCCGGCCCGGTCGAGCCCATGCAGCCGCCCAGCACGTTGGGGCAGATCAGGAAATAGCGGTCGGTGTCGAGCACCTTACCCGGCCCGACCAGGATGTCCCACCAGCCCGGCTTGCCGGTGATGGGATGCGGCTCGGCGACGTATTGGTCGCCGGTCAAGGCGTGGCAGATGAGGATGGCGTTCGAGCGCTCGGCGTTCAGATTGCCATAGGTGCTGTAGGCGATGGTGAAAGGCCCCAGCGTCACGCCGGAATCGAGGCGCAGCTTTTCCGCCACCTCCAGGCGCAGGCCCGGGCGTTGGACGGCCGATCCCGGCCGGGTTGACGAAGGCGGCGAAAGGTTCATGCCCTGGATGCTCGCGATGCCGAAAAATGCTGTGGCGCTAGGTAGATAGCGCGTGAACCCGCTGTCAATGTTTTCTTTGCTTTCGGGCGCTTGCGGAACTATCTCTATCGCCTCCCACTTACCGGCCAACCCCTTGGAAAGCCATGGCTGATCGTCCCCGTTCGCTCAAAACCCTGCGCCAGGAGATCGACCGCATCGACGCGGCGCTGCACGATCTGGTCATGCAGCGCGCCGATGTCGTGGCCGAAGTGGCCGCGGCCAAGCGTTCCGACGGCCAGCCGGCCGAGGTGCCGGCGCGCGAGGCCGAGATTCTGCGCGCTCTCCTCAAGCGCCACACCGGGCGTTTTCCGGCCGCCTCATTGGTGCGGCTTTGGCGCGAGTTGATGGGCGCGGCCATAACCATGCAGACCGAATTCTCGGTCGCGGTGGCGGTGAACGAGGCCGATCCCGGCATCTGGGACCTGGCGCGCGACCATTACGGCGTGGCCGTGCCGATGACGGCCTATCACAGCTCGACCGAGGTGATGCGCGCGCTCTCCGAGAACCGCGCCAGCGCCGGCGTGGTGCCGGTGCCGGGCGACGGCGTCGAGGATGCCTGGTGGCGCACGCTCGCCTCCGCCGGCCCGGGCCCGCGCGTCACCGCGCGCCTGCCTTTCGGCGGACGCGGCAACGCGCGCGGCTCGCGCGACGCCTTCGTGCTGAGCAATGCCCCGGCCGAGCCGGCCAAGGCCGAGCGCAGCCTTTACGCCATCGAAGCGGCGGGCGAGGTGAGCCGTGGCGGCCTCTCCACCATGCTGTCGAATGCGAAGCTGCCGGCGAATCTTCTGGCGATGGCGCGGACGGGCGGCGGCGCCACCGCCGGGCTGGTCGAGATCGACGAGGGCGTGGCGCCCGAGGATGCGCGGCTGCAGAACCTGACCCCGCCCGGCGGCGAGACGCGCGCCCGGGCCTCGGCGCTCGGGTTCTACGCCCGGCCGCTGTCGGCGCAGGAGCTGGGGCTGAAGGAGCCGAAACCGGCCCGGCCCGCGTTGTCGCCATGACCGCCAAAACCGGCAAGCAGGAGGGCCCGGCGCCGCGCCCGGGCATTCTCGAGATCGCGCCTTACATCGGCGGCGAAGCGAAAATCCCCGGCAACCGGAACCCGATCCGGCTCGCCTCGAACGAGAGCGCGCTCGGGCCGAGCCCCAAGGCGGTCGCCGCCTACAAGGCTCTCGCGGGCGAAATCCACCGCTATCCCGATGGCGCGAGCGCCGAGTTGCGCGCTTGCCTGGGCAAGATGCACGTCCTCGATCCTTCGCGCATCGTCTGCGGCGCGGGCTCGGACGAGCTGATCGGGCTGTTGGCGCGCGCCTATGCCGGGCCGGGCGACGAGGTGCTGTACAGCCGCCACGGTTTCCTGATGTACCCGATCGCTTCCTTGTCGGCCGGTGCGACGCCCGTCGCCGTGCCGGAGAAGGATTTGACCTTCGATGTCGACGCGACGCTGAAGCGCGTCGGGCCCAAGACCAAGATCGTGTTCATCGCCAATCCCAACAACCCGACCGGGACCTATCTCCCGCGGGCGGCGATGCAGCGCCTCCAGGCCGGGCTGCCGCCGCATGTGCTGCTGGTGATCGATGCGGCCTATGCCGAATTCGTCAGCCGCAACGATTACGAGCCGGGGATCGAGCTGGTGAGCCAGACCGCGAACGTCGTGATGACGCGGACCTTCTCGAAAATCTACGCGCTCGCGGCGCTGCGCCTGGGCTGGGCCTATTGCAGCGCGGAGGTGGCTGACGTGCTGAACCGCGTGCGGAATCCTTTCAATGTCAACGCCGCGGCGCAAGCCGCCGGGCTGGCCGCGCTCGAAGACACGGCGGCGTTCAGCCGCGCGCGCGCGCATAACGATACCTGGCGCCCCTGGCTCGAAGCGGCGCTCAAATCGGCCGGGATCGAAGTTACGCCCAGCGTCGCCAATTTCGTGCTGGCGCGGTTCGGCGCGGACGCCAAGGGCGCCGACGCGGCGCTGTCCTTCCTCCAGTCGCGCGGCATCATCGCCCGCCGCATGGCCGCTTATAAATTGCCGGAATGGCTGCGCATCACCATCGGCACCGAAAGCGAGATGAAGGCCGTGGCCGATGCGGTGAAGGAATGGGTGCAGGCCAAGAGGCGCGCGTCATGAGCGGCAAGATGTTCCAAAAGGTGGCCTTCATCGGCATCGGCCTGATCGGCTCGTCGCTCGCCCGGGTAATGATCCGCGACAAGCTCGCCGGAACCATATCCGCCTGTGCACGGCGGAAAGAGACCCTCGACGCGGTGAAGCGGCTGAAGCTCGCGGATAGCGTGACCGACGATCCGGTTGCGGCGGTGAAGGATGCGGACCTGGTTGTGCTGGCGGTGCCGCTTTCGGCCAATGCCGAAATCGGAAAGCGCATTGCGCCCGCGCTGAAGCCCGGCGCGATCGTCACCGATGTCGGCTCGGTCAAGCAGGCGGTGATCCGGGATTTGCAGCCCGTGTTGCCGAAGGGCGTGCATCTGGTGCCGGGGCATCCGGTGGCCGGCACGGAATTCTCCGGTCCCGAGGCCGGTTTCGCCGATCTCTTCAAGGACCGCTGGTGCGTTCTGACGCCCATCCCGGGCGGCGACGCCAAGGCGGTGGAAAAGGTGAAGAAACTCTGGGAACATGCCGGGATGAAGGTGGTGGCGATGGACGCCGAGCATCACGACAAGGTGCTGGCGATCACCTCGCATCTGCCGCATCTCATCGCCTACACCATCGTCGGCACGGCGAGCGGACTCGAGGACTCGCTCCGATCCGAGGTCATCAAATTCTCGGCCGGCGGCTTCCGCGATTTCACGCGCATTGCCGCCAGCGATCCGGTGATGTGGCGCGACGTGTTCCTGAACAACCGGGAAGCGGTTCTGGAGATGCTGCAGCGTTTCAGCGAGGACCTGACCGCGTTGCAGCGCGCCATCCGCCACGGCGAGGGCAAGAAGCTCGAAGAGGTCTTCACCCGCACCCGCGCCATCCGCAAGTCGATCGTCGACGCGAAGCAAGCATAGCGGGTCTAAAACTCGGTCTTCCGCGTAGCACAGCCGAGCGCCGAGCCTTTTAGGCGCGGGGCGTTGTGCGAAGCCAAGGAGAAAAACATGCACGCCGTCATTTTCGAGGTGGAACCGAAAGACGGGCGAGAGGCGGATTACCTCGATTTGGCCGCCGCGCTCAAATCCGATCTGGAGAAGATCGACGGGTTCATTTCCGTGGAGCGATTCAGGAGCATCGTCAAGCCGGGCAAGCTTTTGTCGCTGTCCTTCTGGCGCGACGAAGAAGCGGTGAAACGCTGGCGCGAGCACGCCAAACACCGGCTCGCCCAGGCGAAAGGGCGCAACGATGTCTTCGCCGATTACCGCATCAGCGTCGCCGAAATCGAACGGCAATACGGCATGTTCGCGCGCGAGCAGGCGCCGAAGGGGTAGGGCGCTATATTTTCGTCATGGCCGGGCCAAGCCCGGCCATGACACGGCAACCTGTATTACGCGGTCACTCCCAATTAATCACCGGCACGCGGGCCACCCTGGCGGGGCCGAGATAGAGCCGGCTGTCCTGCACCGTCAGCGGCGCGGTGATCTGCTTCTGCCCGTCCGGGCCGGGCTTGGCGAGCAATCCCAACACCATCTTGGCGAGATCGCCGTTTTGCGCGCTCATCTCGCCGCCGCCCACGGCGGCGTCGACGATCGCGTCCTGGCCCTCGACCGTCGCGGACAGCGCGGCGATGGGCTGGAGCCTTGCGTCGAGCGCGCCGGTGCCGTTGGCCGAAACCTCGAGCGCGTCCCAGCGCAGATGGAACGACTGCAATTCGACGATGCCGCCGCGGTCGCGCCAGGCGGTCAGGGCCGGCGCCAGCGGCCCGGGGAAAAACGCGCCGTCGACCGCAACGGTGGCCGAAATCTCCTGGATGGTGTCGCTCAAGGGCGGCAGGTCCCGCGCCAAGACGACATGCGACAGGGTGAGGGACAGATCGAGGAAAGGATCGCGGTCGCTCACCGGCGGCTTGGCCGGCTGGGACAATCCCAGGCGCAGCTCGCCGATTTTCAGGCCCTCGGCTGCGCCGCTTCCGGTCAGGTTGAGCGCGTCGATGTCGAGCGCGCCTTCCGGATCGAGCGGCAGGGTCAAATCGCCCGACAAGCCGGCGGCGTCGAACCCCGCCGAAGCCAGCAGCAGATCGAGCTTGGCGCCGCCGGGCGCGGCAAAGCGCCAGCGCTGCAAATTCCACGGGCCGGCCTCGAACTCCATAACGCCGGCGCTCGCCTGGTAGGGCAGCGGCTTGGGCGAAGCGATGAAGAAATTGTCGAAACGGACGCGGAAGCCCCAGGGAAATCCTTCGACCGCAACGCCGTCCCAGCGCAGATCGTAGCCCTCGGCCCGGCGCGCCTCGGCCCAGGGATCGATGCCGGCGCGGATCCGCCCCGCCATGTAATACCAGTAGCCGCAATAAGCCACGGCAAGGAGGACGGCGAGGGCGGCGAGCCAACGGATAATGCGGCGCAACGTCACGTCACACGCATTTGGAATAGTCGCAGGAGGTGCACTGGTCGCAATCCTCGATGCGGATCAGCGCCGCCTCGCCGCATTTGGGGCATTGGCCCAAACGCCCCGACCCGCCTCCGGGCAGATTGGCCACCTGGCGCAGCGCCTCGACCGGCGCGGGCGCGGTTCGCGGCTGGATGAACCCGATCTCGACCATGTGCTGCTCGACCACGTCGCCCAGCGCGGCCAGCAGCGAGGGCACGTAGCGCCCGCCCATCCAGGCGCCGCCGCGCGGATCGAACACCGCCTTCAATTCCTCGACCACGAAGGAGACGTCGCCGCCGCGGCGGAACACCGCGCTGATCATGCGCGTCAGCGCCACGGTCCAGGCGTAATGCTCCATGTTCTTGGAATTGATGAAGATCTCGAACGGCCGCACGCGGCCGTCCTGGACGATGTCGTTGATGGTGATGTAAAGCGCGTGCTCGCTCTGCGGCCAGTTGATCTTGTAGGTCTTGCCTTGCAGCTCCTCGGGCCGGTTCAGGGGCTGGGTCATGTAGACGATGCCGGCTCCGGCATCGGCCGGCTTGGCCGCCGGCTTCGGCGCGACCAGCGGCAATTCGGCCTGGGATATCGGCTTCGATTCTTTCTTCGCCTCCAGCACCGCGCCGGTGACCTCGTTCGGGCGGTAGGTGGTGCAGCCCTTGCAGCCGAGCTCGTAGGCCTGGAGATAGACGTCCTTGAAGCGTTCGAACGGGAAATCCACCGGCACGTTGATGGTCTTGGAGATCGAGCTGTCGATGTATTTCTGCGCCGCCGCCTGCATCACCACGTGGTCCGAAGGCGCGAGCGACTGCGCGTCGACGAAATAATCCGGCAAAGGCGCGGCCTCGCCCTTCAAGCGGCGATAGAGGCGGTAGGCGTGGTCGCTCACCTCTTCCTCGCGCCGCGTGCCGTCCGGCATCAGCACGTTGCGGCTGTATTGGAAGCTGAACACCGGCTCGATCCCCGAAGAGACGTTGTCGGCGAAAATCGAAATCGTTCCCGTTGGGGCAATGGAGGTTAGCAGCGCGTTGCGGATGCCGTGGCGGGATATCGCGTCGCGCACGTCCTTATCGAGGCCACGAATCTTCTCGCCGGCGAGATATTTCTCCTTGTCGTAAAGCGGGAAGGCGCCTTTCTCGGCCGCGAGCTGGGCCGAGGCGAGATAGGCCGAGCGTTCGACCGCCTTGAGCCAGGTTTCGGTCAATTCCACTGCCTTGGCCGAGCCGTAACGCTGGCCGCATGCGATCAAGGCGTCGGCCAATCCGGTGACGCCCAGGCCGATGCGCCGCTTGGCCTTGGCCTCGTGCGCCTGTTCCGGCAACGGAAAGCGCGAGGTATCGACCACGTTGTCCATCATGCGCACGGCCAGCGGCACCAACTTTTCGAGCTCGGCCATGTCGAGATGGGCGTTTTCGGTGAAGGGCTCCAACACCAGCGCCGCCAGATTGATCGAGCCCAACAGGCACGCGCCGTAGGGCGGCAGCGGCTGCTCGCCGCAGGGGTTGGTGGCGCTGATGGTCTCGCAGTAATAAAGGTTGTTGAGGCGGTTGATGCGGTCGATGAAGATCACGCCCGGCTCGGCATAGGCGTATGTCGCGCGCATGATCCGGTCCCACAGCTCGCGCGCCTTCACCACCTTGAAGGTTTCGCCGGCGAAGGACAGCTCCCAGGGCGCGTCTTCCTTGACCGCCAACATGAAGGCGTCGGTCGCCAGGACGGAAAGGTTGAACATGCGCAAGCGGCCGGGCGCGCGCTTGGCCTCGATGAATTCCTCGATGTCGGGATGGTCGCAGCGCAAAGTCGCCATCATCGCGCCGCGGCGGTAGCCCGCGCTCATGATGGTGCGGCACATCGCGTCCCACACGTCCATGAAGGAGAGCGGGCCCGAGGCGTCGGCGCCGACGCCCTTGACCGGCGCGCCCTTGGGCCTGAGCGTCGAGAAATCGTAGCCGATGCCGCCGCCCTGCTGCATGGTGAGCGCGGCCTCGCGCAGATGTTCGAAGATGCCGGACATGTCGTCCGGGATCGAACCCATGACGAAGCAGTTGAACAGGGTGACGTTGCGCCCGCTGCCCGCTCCCGCCAAGACGCGGCCGGCCGGCAGGAACTTGAAATCGGCCAGCGCCTGGTAGAAGCGCCCGGCCCAGAGGGACGGGTCGCGTTCGGGTTCGGCCAATGCTGCGGCGACGCGCCGCCAGCTGTCCTCGATGGTCTTATCCACAGCGGCGCCATCGGGGCCCTTGAGGCGGTATTTCATGTCCCAGATCTGCTGCGAGATCGAGGCGATGGCGGGCATGGCTGAAAACTTTCCGGATTCCAAGGCGATAAAAGCGCCGCGCGTGGTAAGGGCGCGGCTTCACCAGAGAATATAGCGCGTTCCCTGTCTGTTTTCCACCGTGGCCGGAAAAGCCTTGTCCCCGCTATCCACCTGGGGCCGGGGCCAAGGCCGAGTGTGACAATCCTCAGGGTTATGCACAGGCAAGTTTCAGGCTCCCTTAGCGCGCGCCTCGGCCACCAGCCGGGCCGTGGCGTATTCGATCTCGGCCCGCAGCCTTTCCATCACCTCGCGGCGGTCCAATCCGGGCGCGATGGCGGGCAGGATTTCGATCAGCACGGTGCCGGGCCGGCGCAGGAATCCCCGCCGCTTCCAGAACAGGCCGGAATTGAGCGCCACCGGCACCAGGGGCAGATGGAGATACTGGTAAAGCGCGGCCACGCCCGGCAGATAAATCCTGGTCTCGCCCACGGCGCCGCGCGTGCCTTCGGGAAAGATCGCGATCTTGCGGCCCTGGGCCTTGACCCGGGCAGCAGCCGCCAGCATGCGCTTCAGCGCGCGCGATCCGGCGCCGCGGTCGACGGCGATCGAGCCCGCCTTCAGCGTGTACCAGCCGTAGAACGGAATCCAGCCGAGTTCGCGCTTGATTACCGAGGCCGCATCCTCGAACAGCACCGGTATCGCGAAAGTTTCCCAGGCCGATTGATGCTTCATGGCGATGATCGCGGGCCCTTCCGGCAGATGCTCGCGCCCACGCAGCTCGTAATCGAGTCCGCAGATGATTCGCAGCAAAACCAGGACGCCGCGCGACCAGAAGGTGCCGAAGCGCATCACGGATCGCCGCGACGCCAGCAACAGCGGCAGCCCGGCGATGCCGAGCAAAGCCGTCCAAATCAGGAAGGCGATCTGATAAACCGTCGAGCGCAGGACGAGCAAATGCGCGCCCCTTACTGCGCCGGGGCGGGCAGGCTTTGCCGCAGCAGCACCACCAGATATTTCACGTATTCCTCGACCACCAGGCTCGCCGTGCCGGGCCACGCCCACCATTCGCCCTGCTTGACGTTCTCGGCGAAGACCGGGTTAGGCGTGATGGCGATATCCGGCATGACTTCGGAGAATTCCAGCAGGCTGCGCGGCATGTGATAGGCCGAGGTCACCAGCCGCAGCGAATGAAATCCCTGGGCGCGCATCCAGAGGGCGGTTTCGAGCGCGTTGCCGCGGGTGGAGGAGGCCTCGTGGCCCAGCACGATCTTGCCGGCCAGAGTCTCGTCCGTGTTCAATGTATGCAGCAGCTTCGGCACCTCGACGCCGATATTGACGCCGGAGATAAACAGCATCTTGGCCTTGCCCGCCGTCAGCAGCTGAAGCCCGGTCTCGATCCGCTGGCTGCCGCCGGTGAGCACGACGATGGCGTCGGTCTGGCTGTCGGGATCGGCGACGCTGTCGGGGATCTCGCCCGCGAAATAGACCAGGCCGCCGAGCCAGAGCGCCGCGAGCACGAGAATGAGCTGGAACAGGCGTTTCACGGTTTCCTCACGGCAGGCGCAACAGCGTGGCCAGCACGGTGAGCCGCGCCGTCAGCCCGGCGACCAGCCCCGCCGCCAGCGGCAAACCCGCCAGCGCCAGCCAGTTCCAGCCCTTCAGGTGCAACGCGGGAACGAGAGTCACGGCGTCGCCCAGGAAGGCGGATGCCCCGGCGGCATGGCCCAGCGCCAACAGCGCCAATCCCGACAGCAGCAATCCGGCGGCGCCGCCGGCCAATCCCAAACGCAGCGCCTCGCGCTCGAACTGATGCGCGATATAGCCGTCGCGCGCGCCCATCAGGTGCAGCAGCTCAATCGCCTCGCGGTGGACCAGGAGTCCGGTGCGGGTGACGAACATCACCGTCAGCACCGCCACGGTCCCGATCAGCGCCAGGATGACCAGCGCGGTGATCTGGACTGAGCGCGCGAACAGGACCAGCCGGTCGAGCCACAGCCGGTGGTCGTCGATGACCGCTCCGGGCGCAACGGCGGCGAGCTTCGCCTGGAGCGCGGCCAGATCGGGCGGAGCCCCGGTCGAGAGGCGGACGTCGATCAGCCGGGGCAGGTCGAGATCCTCGGGCGAAAGCGCGTTGCCGAGGAAAGGCGCGATGAGCCTGGCGACCGCGTCGCGGCCGAGCGGCTCGGCGCCGCTGATGCCGGGGGTGGCGCGCAACAGCGCCAGCGCCGCCGCAAGACCGCCATCATTGGATACCGGATTTTTGTTGGGGCTGGTCTTTACTTTCGCATTCGATGGCGGAGCCGGTGCGGGGGCGGGGACGGGGACGGGCGGCAGCTCGACGGTCAAGGTTCCGGCGAGACTCGCATCCCAGAATTCGAGCGCGTGTTGCAGCGTCATCACCGCGGCCAGCGACAACGCCGCCAGGAACACCATCAGCGCCACCAGCCAGGGCATGAAACGCGCGGCGCCGCCGCGGTCGAAGGGAATGGCGGGGCTGGGGCTTTTCATGACACCGCTGGCTCTTTGTTTTGGCCGGCATGTCCCTTGGTTTGGTCGGCCTTCGCCGACGGGGGCCGGGGCGTTTGCCGGGCCGAAACCGGGCCGCGCATCAATTCGCCGTTCTCGAGATGCAGCACCGGCCGGCCGGAGCGCGCCGCCAGAACCGCATTGTGGGTAGCGATCACCAGCGTGGTGCCGAGCTTGTTCATCTGCTCGAACAGGTGCAGCAGCCGCAAGGCCATGGCGTCGTCGACATTGCCGGTCGGCTCGTCGGCGATCAAGAGGCTCGGGCTGGCGATGACCGCGCGCGCGATGGCGATGCGCTGCTGCTCGCCGCCCGACAGAGTCGGGGGATTCGCCTCCAGCTTGTCGGCCAGCCCGACCCATTCCAGCAGCTCGCGCACATTGCCGCGCAGCTTCGACTCGGGGGTTCCGGCGACTCGCAAGGGCAGCGCCACGTTGTCGAAGGCCGAAAGATGCGGAATCAGGCGGAAATCCTGGAAGACGATGCCGATCCGGCGCCGCAAGGGCGTGAGCTCGCGCCGCGCCAGACCGGACAGATCCTTGCCGAACAGCGAAATCAGGCCGCGCGACGGGCGTTCGGCGAGGTAGATCAGGCGCAACAGGGTGGTCTTGCCGGCGCCCGAGGGGCCGGTGAGGAAATGGAACGAGCCCGGCTCGAGGCTCAGGGAGATGTCGCGCAGCACCTCCGGCCCCCGGCCGTATCGCATGCCGACATTCTCGAACCGCACCATCGCCGCAAAGGATGACATGTCGCGCGCTTGCCCGCAAAGGTCGCAACGCCCTATAAACGGGCCTGCCATGGAAACGCCATGATCGTCACCTGCCCCGCCTGTTCCACCCGCTATCTCGTCGACGAGCAGAATCTCGGCGCGACCGGCCGGATGGTGCGTTGCAGCCAATGCGGCCACAGCTGGTACGAAGCGCCCCCGGCGGGAGAAAAGCTGCGCGTCGACCTGTCCGAGCCGGAGGCGCCGCCGCCCTTGCCCGGCGAGCGCCGCGGCCTGCCGGTGGTGACCAGGCCGCGCCGTAGCGGCGGCGGCTGGGGCAAGACCTTGGCGATCCTGTTCCTGGCGGTGGCGGTGCTGGGGGCGGGCGCGGCGGCGTTCGCGATCCTGGAGCGCGCGCGCATCATGGCGCATGTGCCGGCGACGCGGCCCTACTATGCCCGTCTCGAATCGCTGCTGTCCTCGCCGCTCCAGATTTTCCAGCGTCAGCCGAATCTTCAGCCGTTGCTACAGGAGCGGCCGGACCAGACTCAAGGCCCGGCCCCGAGCCCGGGACCGGCCCCGAGCCAGATTCAGACGCTGGCTCCGGCTCCGGCTCCGGCCGGCGGCGGGCTGGTCATCCAGGGATTGGCGCCCAAGCGCGCGACGGAAAACAACATTCCGGTGCTGGTGATCAGCGGCCAGATCGTCAATTCATCATCCGTGTTGCAGGTGGTGCCGCGGCTCAGGGTGACCTTGCACGACGCCAAGAACAACACGGTCGCCTCCTGGACCTTCGCGCCCGACCAGGCGAGCCTGCCGCCCGGCGGCAGCGAACCCTTCGAGACCTCGATGGCGCAGCCGAGCGATCTCGCCTCGGGCGTGGTCGTGACCTTCGAGAGTCAATAAGCGGCCGTCACGCCAACGGCTCCTGTCATGGCCGGGCTTGGCCCGGCCATCCACGGATTTCTCCGGGTTCAAGGCGTGGATGCCCGGAACAAGTCCGGGCATGACGATGGTAAAGAGGGCCGCCCTAGAATTCCTTCAGCAGACGGTCGATGTAATCGCGTTCGAGCGCGGGACGCTGCTGCTCGCCGGCGCGGCGGCGCAACTCGCCGAGAATCTCCCGCGCCTTCTCGATGGCGTAGTCGTCGGCGGATTTGCCCAAACGCAAGGCGCCGCCGTCGCCGCCGCCTGCGCCGTCCTCGGCATCGAGCCGGCCGAAGGGATCGCGCGGCACCCGGGACGGGCCCACCTCGCCGGGATCGCCGAAGGCGGAAGGGTCGTAGCCCTTGGCCAAACGCTGCGCCAGA
>Ga0187803_10000582_pt1 | contig 14481 bp, 8 predicted proteins | sample NC_wetland_sal_i_2_FD_132425 | JGI IMG/M metagenome (GOLD analysis project Ga0187803, IMG submission 132425) | Wetland sediment microbial communities from Neuse River Estuary, North Carolina, USA - Control_3 | ecosystem: Environmental > Aquatic > Freshwater > Wetlands > Sediment | place: USA...
AATCCTGCTCGCAGCTCGCGGCTCGTAGCTCTTAATCTCCCTAAGACGAAATGTTACATCAACCCTGCGATCTGCCGAATCCAAATCGCCTTCCCCGCCCGCGCCCGCCACCTTTCTGGAGCCGCGAACCCCCGCATCCACACCAGTTCACCCGCCGACACCACGACCGGCCAGAGCTTTTTCTCCGCGCCCGTCGCGTGCCGGTCGGCGAGCAATTCCTTAACTTTTTTTTCCGCTGATGTGTGGGTCGGCCAGTACCGGTCCCCGGCGTGCCAATTTCGGATCAAAACCTTTTCCGCCATGCGCTCTGGATCAAGCAAACCGCCTCTCTCGCGCTCCGGCACGCTTTCCACCTCGACGACTCGCGCCTCAACCCGCGCCCGCAGCTCTGGAACGGCCACCTCGCCCGGCAGCGCTAACTCGTATTCATAGTCACCATCTTTGCCGCCGCCCTCCGCTTCTAGAACGAGCTGTTTCCGCCCGCGTCGCACGCTCCTCGGACGAGCACCCGCGCCGCATGGCCTTTCCCCGGCATTCGCGCGACCCGGCAGCTCCAGCCGTTTCCCCGCTGCTCCCCGCGCCAGGTCCAGAATCTCTTCCGTCAGCCGGAAGGAAATGCTCACCTCGGGAGCATTCGTCTGAATCCATGCCCGCACCAGCCGCCGCGCCGCCGCCAATGGAAGGCCGAGCAGTTGCTCAACCTCAAGCGTTGTTTCGGCGCTACCGCTCTCAGCCAGCCTCGCCGCGGAGGACCTCCCAATGCCCCGGGGTGCGGCACACTGGGTACCGGGCACTGGGTACTGGGTACTCGCTGGCCACCGCCCACTGCCCACTGCCCACTCTTCCTCTGCCCGAGCAATCTCCGCAAGCTCAGCGAGATGCTCAATCGCTGCTTCACCAAACTCCTCCACAATCGCCGGCAGAAGCCGCTGCCGCACACGGTTCCGAAGAAACGCCACATCCTGGTTCGACGAATCCTCGCGCCACGGTTGCCCCCATGCGCGCAAATATTCCCGCAGTTCCGCCCGCCGGAAGCCAAGCAGCGGCCGCACCACCTCACCGCGCCCGACTCTGGCAGCGCTGGCTACCGGACCCTGGGCACTGGGTAGTGGTAAACGCAGCCGAGGATGAATTCCCGCCAGTCCGCGAATCCCCGTGCCCCGAAACATGCGCAACAGCACCGTCTCTGCCTGATCGTCGAGCGTGTGCGCAGTCGCAATCTTTGTGGCACGTCCTTCCTCTGCCAGCCTTCGGAAGAACTCGTAGCGCAATCGGCGAGCGGCGCTTTCAATCCCGGCGCCGCCCTTACGATCCACCGGCGCGCTGCAAACCAGAAATTCCAGTCCAAGCCTCGCCGCCAGCTCCGCGACAAACCGCTGGTCGTCGTCCGACTCTGCGCCTCGCAGCTTGTGATTCACGTGTGCAGCCGAAACCACAATTCCCAGTTCCCGCCGTAGCTCAACCAACAGGAACAAAAGAGCTACCGAGTCCGCTCCCCCAGAAACCGCCACTGCCACGCGATCGCCAGCGCGCACAAGCCCCTGCTTCCGGATTGACTTCAGCAGTTTCTCCGCCAACACATGCATCATGGAAATGGTACAGGAGAATCAGTAGCCAGTAGCCAGTTGCCAGTCGCCAGTTAACCACACCGGGCATTCCGTCAAAGGACATGCCCCTCTGCAGACGGACTGGCAACTGGCCGCTGGCAACTGGCAACTGATCCTGCTGGCAACTGGCAACTGATGCTGATATCCTTTCCCCATTCGATGTTGGGGCTCCACATATCCTGTCTTTGAGTCACGAGTAACTTTGTGATTACTAACTATCCACGAAAGCAGTCTCAGGTTGGAGGACGATATGGAAGAACGCATTCACTATACGAAAGTCGCGCCGATGGCCTACCATGCCCTGCTGGGGCTGGAAAAATACCTGCGCGAGTGCGGATTGGAGCAGCGTCTGATCCATCTGATCAAGTTGCGGGCATCGCAGATCAACGGCTGTGCCTATTGCCTGGATATGCACTGGAAGGACCTCCGGGCAATCGGCGAAACCGAACAGAGGTTGTGTTCGCTGGATGCCTGGCGGGAGTGCCCCTACTACAGCAATCGCGAGCGCGCGGCTCTGGCCTGGACCGAGGCGGTCACCAGAGTCTCTGAGACCCATGTTCCCGATGAAGTCTACGACGAGGTAAAACAACACTTCAGTGAAAGGGAATTGGCGGATCTGACGGTTGCCGTTGCCACCATCAACGCCTGGAACCGGCTGGCGATTGCTGGCCGTACCACGCCCGGAACTTATCAGCCGCAATATGATCTAGCGCAAAGAAAGCCGGCCACTAGTTCGGCTAACGTAGAGCTCAAGAAAGGAGCCTAGGGGCCAGAGCAGTACCCTGTAACCAGTACCCAGTGTTCTGACGCCATGAATATTACCGCAGGCGCATGAATGTAGCGTCGGCACCCTGCCGGCGGTTCCGAGGGCGCCTCGCCCTCGGCGCGGGCGAGTGAGAGTGGAGAAATTCATGCGGTCACGGCACGAGTAAACGCTCGACTCGCATCAAAGATGGGCGCGGCCCTAAACACTATGCACCGCTGGACTGCAAGACTTCTGTTGCTGGTTATGATCGTCCCGGCCTTCGGGCCGCTCGCGCTCGCCGGCGCAGCCCAGTCCAGCCCGATGCATTGCATGCGCCGGCCGCTTCAACCCTCGCCGGCCGCCGAGCCCGCGATGCATTGCCATCACGCGGCGGCGCAAAGCGCGGCACCGCAAAGTGCCGAGCCGCAAAGCTCCCTGGCGCCTCCCTCTTCCGAGACCTCTCTTAGTTCCCCCGATTGCTGCTCGAATCACGATTGCTGCCGCAGCCTGAAGACCTCTGAGTGGGCGCGGCCCGCCTCTGCCCAACTCTCTGTTGCCGGCCTCCAGATCGAGCCAGCACCTTCCGCGGCGCTCGCCGTCCGCTTGTCTGCACCCCTCACGGGCCCCGATTCCGCCCGCGCTCCTCCGAGCCGCTAACCCTCAAGGCCTTCTTAGAGCGGTTTCCCTTTTACTGCAGCACGATTTTGGGTGGCGCAGCGCTTCAGCGCTGCGGTAAAAGGTGCCGAAAACCATCGCGGCTTTAGCCGCTGAGGTCATCCTCTGGCGGCTACAGTAATTGTGAAACCGCTCTAGATTCGCGGACACGGTAGCGGCTCATGCCGCCTGCGCACCGCGCCCTCACGCCGGTGCGCTGCCATTCGTATTCTCGCGGCTGTGTCCGTGCGCAGATCACGCTCAGCCGACGACTGACATTGACAAGAGAAAAAATGACCCGCTTCCAACCCATCCTGATCGCTGTCATTCTGCTGCTTCCGCTTCCGCTTGTGGCCAGCGTTTACGGGGCCCTCCGCGGGGTTGTCCACGATCCCCAGCATCGCCCCATTCAGAACGCCATGGTCATGCTCAAATCCAAGTCGTCAGACTGGGGCAAGTCCGTGACCACCGACTCCACCGGCGAATTCCAGTTCAACGGCGTGCCCGTCGGCGAATACTCCGTGGTCGTCGCCAGCCCGGGCTTCGAACAGACCTCCCAGGATGCAACCATCATCTCTGGCACCGTTCCTGTGGTTCACTTTCAGTTACGGGTTGCTACTACCACCGAAAAGCTCACCGTCTCAGCCGCCCCCGACGTTGCGCCCACCGATTCCGCCACTCCCATCACGCTAGTGGACCGCCTCGACATCGAGCGCACGCCCGGCGCCGACCGCACCAACAGTCTGGCCATGATCACCAACAATGTCCCCGGCTCTTACGTGACGCACGATCAGCTCCACATTCGCGGCGGACACCAGACCAGTTGGCTCGTGGACGGCGTCCCCATTCCCAACACCAATATCGCCACGAACATCGGCCCGCAGTTCGATCCCAAAGATATCGACTACCTGGAAGTCAATCGCGGCAGTTACGGAGCCGAATTCGGCGACCGCACCTATGGCGTATTCAACGTCGTTCCGCGCACCGGCTTCGAGCGCAACAACGAAGCCGAGTTAATCCTCAGCGCCGGCAACTTCTATCAGACCAACGATGCCCTCAGTTTCGGCAGTCACACCGAGCGCTTCGCTTACTACGCCAGTGTGAACGGCAACCGCAGCAATCTCGGCATCCAAACGCCGATTCCGCAGGTCATCCACGACGCCGCCAATGGCTATGGAGGTTTCGGCTCGCTCATCTACAACGCCAACCCCTCCAACCAGCTCCGCCTAGTGACCGCGCTCCGGAAGGACTACTACCAGGTCCCCTACGACCCAAACTTCAACGATCTGGAAAGTTCACAATTCGACAGCAGCGGCCTGCGCGACGTCAATCGTGAATCCGACGCCATCCTCAACGTTTCCTGGGTCCACACCTTCAACTCAAAGCTCCTGCTCACGGTCTCGCCTTTGTTCCATCGCAATTCTGCCAACTACGAAGGCGCACCCAACGATTACCCCACCGCGACCACCGACCACCACACATCCACTTACGCTGGAGCCCAGGCAAGCTTCGCCGCGAATTTCAGCAAGAACGATCTTCAAATCGGCTTCTACGGATTTCATCAGAATGATGATCAGCGTCTGGGCATTCTATGGAACTGCCCAACCAACGGCGATCCCAACTTCGGCGACGTTTGTTCCCCGGGCCAGACCTTGCCCTTGCCTTTCGCTGATCGTGAGTCGCCGTCCGGCGGTGTGGCCGCCTTCTTCCTCGACGACAAGTTCAAGCCGTTTTCCTGGCTGACGCTTTCCGCTGGTCTGCGGCCCACGCACTTCTCCGGTGCAGGCGTTTCGGAGAACGCCGTCAGTCCGCGCTTCGGCGCGACTGTCACCGTGCCTCGCATCCGCTGGACGTTCCGCGCCTTCTACGGGCACTACTATCAGGCGCCACCGCTGCTGACCGCCTCGGGTCCATTGGAGCAATTCTGCGAGTCGAATGATTGCAAGTTCATTTCCCTATTCGGCGAGCGCGACGAGGAATACCAGTTCGGCGTGACCATGCCCTACCACGGCTGGGTGCTCGACGCCGATACGTTCCGCACTCGCGTCAACAATTTCTTCGACCACGACGTCATCGGCAACTCAAACCTGTTTTTCCCGCTCACGATCCAGTCGGCTCTCATCCGCGGCTGGGAACTCACGCTGCGCTCGCGTCGCATTGCTCACCGCGGCCAGATCCATCTTGCATATTCCAATCAGATCGCGCAGGGCGGAGGCGCAATCACCGGCGGCCTCACCAATTTCACCACCGACCTTTGCGCCCCGCTTCCTGCAACCGCCCTCTGCGCACTCGATCACGATCAACGCAACACCCTCAACCTCGGCGCCGACGTCACCCTCCCAAAGCGAGTCTTCGCCTCCACCAACATCTACTACGGTTCGGGCTTCAGCAACGCCTACCCCGGGCAGCCCTATCCCGGCGCCTACCTTCCCGGACACACCACCTTCGACTTGTCTCTCGGCAAGGACTTCGGCGAGCGCTTCTCCGCCTCGCTGAACGCGCTGAACGTTGCCAACCGCCGCGTCGAACTCGACAACAGCGTTACCTTCGGCGGCTTCCACTGGAACAACCCGCGCGAAATCTTCGTGGAGCTGCGCTTCCGCTTCCACTACTAAAGCTCCCTGCCAGACCCACGACCTTCTTTAAGAGTTTGCTGAAAAAGTCCGAAACGTTCGTATCATCGTGGAAGAGCGGCCCTTCAGAGCCTGACCCGAGCTTGCCGAGGGGGCCGCGTGAGTCGTCTCGAATCATGGCTTTAGCCACGGTGGTCGTCTTTGTCCTGCCAGCCGACTTTTTCAGCAAACTCCTAAAGAAACGGCCACCAGACGGCCGAGATGGGCCCTCCTCCTCCCTTTTTCCCGCGACAAGAAATTTACAAACCCCACCTTGACAATTCGAATGGAAGGGTAGCAGCATTGCACTCTCAGGCCTTGGCGGATGCACAGCGCGTGATGGGAGGGGTACCCACTACTGTCCCCGGGCCCAACTAGCCTCTCTCCTCACCATCACAAGTGCCATCGTTACGCTCCGGCCTTCCAGGAGGAACCATATGAAGCCTTCCCCCGTATTGCGCGGTTTCTGTCTAGCTGTTCTGCTTGCCTCCACCTTGGTTATTGCGAACGCCAGCGATCACTCCAAAAATCCTGGCGGTGATTTCAAGTTCGCCGAAGCCACTGTGGTCTCGCTCGAGGCTCAAATGACCGCCGGAACGCTCACCTCGGAGGAACTGACCCGAGCCTACGTTGCCCGCATTTTGAAGCTCGATCAGGGCGGCCCAGGCGTCAATTCAGTCATCGAACTCAATCCCGACGCGATCAACATGGCCCGCGCCGCCGATAAATTGTTCCAGCACGGCATCATCTTGGGACCGATGCAAGGCATCCCCGTGCTGCTCAAAGCCAACGTCGACACGGGCGATAAGATGCAGACCACGGCGGGCTCGTTCGCGCTTTACGGCAAACCGGCCCTTGTCGACTCCACCGTTGCTGGCAAGCTGCGCGCCGGCGGCGCCGTCATTCTCGGCAAGACCAATCTGTCGGAGTGGGCGAACTTTCGCTCATTCGAATCCATCAGCGGATGGTCCGGCATCGGAGGACAAACTAACAATCCTTATGGCATCGCCCGCAACCCCTGCGGATCCAGTGCTGGTTCGGCAGCGGCTGCTTCGTCAAATTTCGTCGCCGTTTCCTTCGGCACTGAGACCGACGGCAGCATCGTCTGTCCCGGCAATGCCAACGGCGTCGTCGGCCTTAAGCCAACCGTTGGCCTCACCAGCCGGGCCGGAATTGTGCCCATCTCGCACACCCAGGACACGTTCGGCCCTCATGGCCGCTACGTCAGCGACGTTGCCGTTGCCCTCGGCGTCGTCCAGAGCCTAACTTGCGATCCCCGCGATCAAGCCACCTGCGGCGTTCCCTTGGGCTGGCAAGGCCGCTATCAGCGTCCAACGAACATTCCCACCGACTACACTCAATTCCTCAACCCCAACGGCCTGCAAGGCGCCAGGATCGGTATTACAAGGGTTGGACTATCCGGATTCACGAACGTGACCACGCCCCCGAACGTGACCGCCGCCCTGGAAGCAGCTTTTTCGGAGCTAACGACCGCCGGCGCCACGGTCGTTGATCTCGACGCCGCCGGCTTCACCTTTCCTGCCACACCCAACGAACTCCTCGTGCTCTGCTTCGATTTCCGGAACGACGTCCAGAACTACTTTGCTACACGTGTCGGCGTTCCGGTGGCGGGCTTGACGTTGCAAGACGCCATCAACTTCAACGATGCCCACGCTGACGAAGAAATGCCCTTCTTTAATCAGGACATCTGGGACCTGACGGTCAGTCTGGCGCCCGGACCCGACGATCCTCAGCCTGCTTTCGGAGGCGTTACCTACAATCAGGCCCTTGCCCAAGATCAGAATCTTGGAGTCAATGGCATTGACTTGGCCCTGAGCCAGTACCAGCTTGATGCCATCGTCAGCGCCACCGACAACCCCGCTTGGGCCACCGACCTGGAATACGGCGACCACTTCATCTACGGTACATCGAGCCTTGCTGCGCCGGAGGGATATCCCATAATCCAAGTTCCGGCCGGCGACGTCTTCGGTATCCCGCTGGGCATCAGTTTCTTTGGGACGGCCTTTAGCGAGCCGACGCTGATCAAGCTGGGGTCCGGTTTCGAAGCACAAACCCAGGTGCGCGCGAACCTCCAGCCCACCTTCCATCAAACCATTCCCTACACGCACATCAAAGGCGGCCATTTGAAGCCGCCCCATGCACCCCAGAACCAGACCGTTCACAACCCGGCGCAAGAGTCTGGGAAAACGTTAGAAACCCGGCGCCCGCACGCGTTGTGATCTGTCCCAGCCCGGGGTGAGGCCATCCACCCCGGGATCAGCCCACCGACCCTGGGTGCCGATGTGACTTTCCCAAGGGCCACCGCTCGCCGGGGCTCTGCGCCGGCTGAATGCCGATTAGATCGGGTTAGTTCATCCCACCGTGCCCAGCTCCGGTCACCTGCCGACGTGATGGCTGTCACGATGCAGCGTGATGGGTGAAATCCCTACCCAACCGATTGTCTATGCGCCATTTGGCCCATAATCGGGTCAAACAGGGTATCATGGACTCCGGTTTAACTGGCTCATTCTGCAATGTGTTACCGGTTGCCACCTGCTTGGCGGAGAACGTGCATTCCCTGCCTCGTAACCGTGGGGGAAACATGGCCTTAAGTTTCATTGCAGCGGCCCGCAAAACCTGGCGGACCGCCGCTTCGGTCAAAACCGGCGTGATTCTGCTGATCCTGGTCGTGATTCTGGCCGCGGTCGGAACCGTCATTCTGCAGCGGCCCATCACCGACCCGGAGGAAATGCAGCGCGCTTACTCTCCGCAGGCCTTGCGCCTGCTCGATGCCATCGGCCTCACCGACGTGTTTCACGCCTGGTGGTTTATCGGCCTGATGATCCTGGTCAGCTTCAGCATCATAGCCGCGTCCGTTGACCGCTTCCCCAACGCGTGGCGTTACTACTCGCGTCCCTACAAGTATCCCGATTCCAGCTTCCGCCGGGCCTTGCATCCGCAGAAGTCTATTGCTATCAACGACGAAGAAACCGGCTTGGTGGCTGCCGAACGCGCACTGCACTCCCTCGGACTAAGCCCCGAGCGCCTGGTACGCGAAGACCACTTCGGGATCTTCGCCGAGCGGCACCGCATTTCCGAGATGGCCGTTTACATCGTGCATGCCAGCCTGCTGCTGATTTTCTTTGGTGCCATCGTTGACGGCATTTATGGCTGGCGCGGAGAGCTCACCCTCAACGAAGGCCAGACTTCGAACGCCATCGAATTGCGCGACGGCAAGACCCGGGCCCTCCCCTTTGCTATCCGTTGCGACGCCGCCGGCCAGGAGAACTACAAGGACGGAACTCCGAAAAAGTGGTGGTCGAAGCTGGCCGTGGTCGAGAACGGACAGGATGTGGCCAAGAAAGAAATCGTCGTCAACGACCCGCTGGTTTACGCTGGCGTGCGCTTCTACCAGTCCAGCTTCGGCCTCAACGGCAAAGTGAACAAACTCATGCTGAACGCCGCTCCCAGCGGCGGCTCCGGGCCAAAGCGGGAGATCGGACTGGCCCTGAATGACACGGTTGTTCTCGACGCCGATACGACAGTACGCTTTGCCGAGTTCTTTCCCGACTACGCCATTCGCGATGGACAGGTATACAGGAAATCGAATCAGATGGAGAATCCGGCCGTTCATCTGATTGTGGCCAAACCCAGCACCGGCCAGAACTATGACGTCTGGTTCCCGCAGTTGGATGAAGTCGCCGACAATTCCAAGGCGCCCTACCGGTTCGAGGCCACCGACCTGAAGCTGAGCCACTTCACCGGCTTGCAGGTTTCCCATGAGCCGGGTCAGTGGGCAGTATGGTCGGGTGTAGTGCTGCTGGGCATAGGCCTGATCTTCGTTTTCTATGTGGTGCACTCGCGCTTCTGGGCAGTTCCGGTGCGCGACGAGCGGACTGGGCAGGTGGCCCTGTGGATTGGCGGCAGCGCCAATCGCAATCGGGACGCATTCGAGCAACGGTTCGACCAGTTGGTCGCGGCCGTTGAAAAAGAAGTTAACCTCATTTCTACCGGCGCTCCCAGTGAGCGCGTCGCATCGGTCGGAACGCGCTGACCGACAGCCCCTGGAGGAATCGACCAATGTCGCGAGTCAAAGCGGAACCGCAGCAGCCGGAAGCAACAGGCATGACCCTGATTGTGCTCGTCGGCTTGGCCATCGCGTTTCTGCTGTTCATGGCGTTTCTCAATGTAGTGAAGAGCGGCAATCTGCTGAACGAAAGCAACCTGCTGTTCGCGGCCCTGATTTTTTATGCCGGAGCGGGAGCGCTCTACCTGGGTTTCGGCGTCACCGGCACAGAATCCTACGTCAGGTTCGCGTCGCTTGCCACCTGGGCGGGCCTGATCGCCAACACTGCCGCCGTTGCCCATCGCTGGTACGAAGCCGGACATCCGCCCTTCGCCAGCGTTTATGAAATGCTGCTGAGCTTCGTGTGGACGCTTGCCGCGCTGACCCTGCTGGCCGAAAGGAAATACGGAGTCAAGGTCATCGGCACGGTCACCATGCCGGTTGCCATTGTCGGCGTCGTGCTGATGCAACTGTTGCGCAGCGACGTCCATCCCCTGGTTCCGGCGCTGCAATCCACCTGGCTGCACGTGCACGTCACCCTGGCGATGCTGGCCTACGCTGCCTGCGCCCTGAGTTTCGCCTTGGCCATGATGTTCCTGATTCAGGACAACATGAAAACCGAGACTTTCCTCGCCGTCACCAGCGCGAGCACTGTGGCCATTTATGCCAGCATCGTGCTCACCCGCTTCGAAGGATGGGGAGGCTTGAGCCTGGTGGCGTGGAACGCCGAAGACAAGCAGGAAGTGTTTTTGTCGAAAGGCGTGCGGCTGTTCGTGATTGTCCCGGATCTGGGCTGGCTGATGCTGCTGGCCACGCTGGTTGTCGCCGCCCCGCTGGTTCTTTATGGCTTGGCACGTTGGAAAAAAGATGACAGCTTCCTGTCCATCGCCAACCGCGCCGTGTTTGTGAGCATTCTCCTTCAGGTGATGACGCTGGCCATGTTCCTGTTGCGCGCCCGCGAAGGGGCTTATCCCTCCCTCGACGCCGATGGCCTATTCCCCACCACCCTGGCCGCGAGCCCGTTTATCCTCTCCGGCCTGGTCGGCGGCGTCTTCATTTCACTTCTCTATTTGCTCTTGCTCTGGCGCCGCACGGATCTCGAACGCCTGCTCCCCGACGCCGACGCGCTCGACCGCATTACCTACAAGACGATCTGCATCGCTTTTCCGCTGCTCACGCTGATGATTGCTGCCGGCGCCTATTGGGCGAACCAGACCTGGGGCTCGTACTGGAATTGGGATCCGAAGGAGACCTGGGCCGCCATCACCTGGCTCGTTTACGCAGGCTATCTTCATATGCGCGTCACCCGTGGGTGGCGTGGCCGCCGCGCCGCCTACTTCGCGATTCTCGGATTCGGCGTCGTGATGTTCACTTTCTTTGGAGTCACTTACCTGCTGCCCGGACTGCACGCATACGCGTGAGATGGAACATCCGGCGGCGCATGATCGGCACGCCACTATGACCGAGCCAACACGACGACGCGAGACAGCCGAACTGGACGAGAAAAAGGCCACCCGTTCCCTGCGCGTGAACTGGCAGCTCAAGGCCATCTGGCCGGTGGCCGTGGTGTTGCTGAGCGGCATGTTCCTGTTTCTGCTGGCCACGCTCTCGCTGCAGAATACCGAGCGCAATCGCGTGTTGCTGATCGCCGGCGCGGGAGCTGTTGCGATTTGCGGAGTCGTGATTGTCGTGCTCGCCTACGTCATTCAGCGCCCCGCCGTCGAGCTGCAGGAGCAGATTGAACGCGTGGGTGAAGGCGACCTGAGCGCCTCGGTCAGTTTTGCCAAACGGAACGACGAGATTGGCGACCTGGGCCGCAACTTCAATCGCATGGTGGAGCAACTGCGCGAAAGCCGCGAAGAAATCGAGCGCCTGCACCGCACCCAGATGTCGCGCGCCGAACATTTTGCCACTCTCGGCGAAATGGCCACCGGTCTGGCGCACGAGATTCGCAACCCCCTGGCCGGAATTGCCGGCGTCATCGAGATCGTGGCCCGCGACCTGCCCGCCTCCAGTCCTGCTCGGGCGGTGGTGAAAGACGTGCGCGAGGAAATCGCGCAAATCAACCGTATTCTCACCGACCTGCTCGGCACCGCCCGCCCCCGCGCCTCCCAGATGCGCCCCAGCGATCTGAATACCACCGCTGAGCATGCCGTGATGCTGGCTCGCCAGCAGGTGCTCTCCAAGCCCATCCGGATCGAGTTCACCCCTGCCCCGGACTCGCCCGATGTCTGGCACGACAGCGACCAGATCCATCAGGTGCTGCTCAATCTTTTGCTGAACGCGGTGCAGGCCATCGAGGGTCCGGGCGTGGTGCAGGTCGCGGTTTTTGCCCACAACGACGAAGCGGTTATCACCGTATCGGACACTGGTCCGGGGATCCCCGCCGACCACCTTCCCAATATTTTTCGCCCTTTCTACACGACCAAAGGAAACGGCACGGGGCTCGGGCTGTCCCTGGCGCGGCGCATCGTTGAGGAACATCACGGGCGCATCGAAGTCACCAGCAGTTCGGGAAAGGGCACCACATTCTCAGTCCTGCTCCCCATTCATCAGCGCATAGCCGCCGCTTCTTAGTGCGCCGTCCCGCAAGTTCGCAACATAAGTTTGCGAGTCATCCTGATCGCCCATGGGCTTTGGCCACCGAACATCATGAAAATCGAGGGTGCCCCATCCTAACGTCGCGTTCTTTGCGACGTTAGGGTGGGGACTTTCGACGGAGCGAAGCGAAGGAGCTGCAACTGGTTTCATAAATAGGTTTTGGGAAGGGCACGGCTTCAGCCGGGCCGTCTAAGGCCGCCAAAAATGCGGGCTTTAGCCCCTGAGGGCCATGCTCCCGGCACCGCAAAAACATTTATGAAACCAGTTCTATTGCGCTTGTGCGCTACACGTGGCTGGTGTTAAAAGGACACGAAGGAAAAGCGGTTTGGCTTTTCCCGTTTGTCGGTTTTCCTCTGTGTCTCCGTGACTCCGTGGTGAGCTAGGAGCTAGCAGCTAGAAGCTAGCAGCCGTTCCCTTCCTATCGCGAACCCTCCGATGCCGTTATCCCCGGCACACCATCGACCACGACCAGGCTGCGCGACGGTTGCGTATAAGAGGCCACAATGTTCTTGCCGTCAGGAGTGATGTGGAACGTCTCGGTCGAGAGGTCGGGCGAACCGGGAATCAAGACTTTTACGGGAGCTCCGGGTCCCGACAGGAAGTCCTGGCGGACAATGTCGGTTCCCTGGTCGCGAATGTAGATGATGGAGCGGCCATCGGCGGCAAACCGGGCTCGCTGGCCTCGCGCGTGAAAATCGACCGGGGTTCCGTCGGCGAGGCGCACGATAGAGATTTGGGCGCTCAAAGCCGTGCTCACGATGTGGTAGAGAGCGTACTTGCCATCGGGACTGACATCCGGCCAGGCAACCGGCCCGGGGGTCACCAGTTTGGCGTCGGTGCCGTCCAGACGAACCTTCCACAGTCCGGGATGTTGCGGCTGGCCGGAGGCATACAGAACCCAGCCATCCGGGGTGACGATCGGGTTTTCGGCGTCGTAGCCGTCGTGGCTGAGTTGGCGCGGCGAGCTGCCGTCACGCTCCGCAATCCAGATTTCGAAATTGCCGCTGCGGTTGGAACTCCACAGCAAATGCTGATTGTCAGAGGTGATGAAGGGATCCCAGTCGGCAGCAGGGTGGTCGGTGAGGCGGCGCAGCGCGCTGGTCTTGGTGGAGATTTCCCAGATGTCAACGTCGCCGCTTCGTGAAGAGGAGAAAACCACGGTTTCCCCGTCGGGCGCGTAGTAAGGCTGACGGTCGATGCTGTTGCCTCGAGTAAGCCAGCGCCCGCTGAGCGGCTCGCCGGGAGCGCTCGAGAAATATTTCAGGTTGCCGCGCTGGGGGAGCAAATCAAAGATCATGCGGCCGGGACCCGCGATCTCGACGCGAGAAACCGGCGCTTGCACTGCGAAGAGCGTGCGCGCCCTGCCACTGCCGACGTCTTGCAGCAACACGTGTCCGGTGGATCCGACAGCCGTGGTTCGCGCGCCTCCCACATCCGCCGGTGATTCGGGCACCTCGTAGATAACTTGCCGGCTATCCCTCGTCCAGGCGACTCCGGAGAGTCCCCCGCCCGGCAAAGGACATTTGAGTTCGCGGACACTCCGCCCGTCAGGGGAAAGGAGAAGCAAGCTGCGAACTGGCGCTCCGGCAACACCCACGGGCTGCGCCACCAAAGCGATGGTGCTGCCATCCGGGGACCAGGAAGGCGCGCGCAGTTCCTCGTTTTCCACGTGATGGATGATGCGCGAAGCTCCGTCCGGCACCGATGCTACGCCGATGTCGGTGCCGTTCTTGCCCCCGGTCGCAAGACGAACAAAGGCGATCTCGCGGCCATCCGGGGACCAGTCTGCGTCCTCCACATTGTCAAGGAGCCGCCGGGGCTCGCCTCCCAGCGAGGGAATGCGATAGGCGGCGCGATTGTGAATGAACAGGACCCACGAGCCGTCAGGTGAGAAGCGCGGCGAGTCGTCGTCGGGGCCAGGGGTCAGAGCGGTTTCACTGCCGCTCTCCAGTTGCTTGAGCCAGATACGTAAAGTGCCGTCACGTGCGGAAACGAACGCCACCGTGCGGCCGTCGCGCGAGACACTGGGGGCGAAATTATTGCCGGAGAACGTCAAGTAGCGCAGGGTCGGGGGAGAGGCGACCGTCTCCGGCCGCAGCCATGCCACCAGCGCGCCGCCCAGGATCATGCCAGACAGGGCAAGCACAGCGGGCATGAGCCATTTCGGCCGTTTTGTGGCGCGTGCGGCTTGCGGCA
>Ga0187803_10000583_pt1 | contig 14441 bp, 8 predicted proteins | sample NC_wetland_sal_i_2_FD_132425 | JGI IMG/M metagenome (GOLD analysis project Ga0187803, IMG submission 132425) | Wetland sediment microbial communities from Neuse River Estuary, North Carolina, USA - Control_3 | ecosystem: Environmental > Aquatic > Freshwater > Wetlands > Sediment | place: USA...
ACAGTAGTAGAGGTGCTGCATGGCTGTCGTCAGCTCGTGCCGTGAGGTGTTGGGTTAAGTCCCGCAACGAGCGCAACCCTTATCCTTAGTTGCCACCCGCAAGGGGGAACTCTAAGGAGACTGCTCCGGATAACGGAGAGGAAGGTGGGGATGACGTCAAGTCAGCATGGCCTTTATGTCCAGGGCTACACACGTGTTACAATGCGCGCCACAAAGCGCTGCGAACCCGCGAGGGGGAGCTAATCGCAAAAAAGCGCGCTCAGTTCGGATTGCAGTCTGCAACTCGGCTGCATGAAGCCGGAATCGCTAGTAATGGCGCATCAGCACGGCGCCGTGAATACGTTCCCGGGCCTTGTACACACCGCCCGTCACATCACGAAAGTGGGCTGTACTAGAAGTCGCCTAGCCAACCGCAAGGGGGCAAGCGCCAAAGGTATGACCCATGATTGGGGTGAAGTCGTAACAAGGTAGCCGTAGGAGAACCTGCGGCTGGATCACCTCCTTTCTAAAAGAAGCGGCGGATCTACCTGCACTTGTTGCAGGGATGAGCCGCCCACCGGTTCTCACGGACCGGGTTTGGCTGATGGATGGCCTTACGGGTTCTGGCCCGTTTCACTCGATCGATCAAAGAACACTTCGAGGCAAAATCGACGCCCCGGCGGCAGCAACCGCCGGGGCGTTTCTGTTTTCTGCCGCTCGTGAGTGCATCAGCCAGCAAATTTCAAATACGTGAGTTTTCTTAACATCCATGGCATCAGATATTTCCGAACTATAGCCGAAACGGAAATATGACCCGGCCGCTACGGGAATTCCCAATCTGGACGTAGTGGAAGTCCAGTCCGGGCGCCCAATCTCAAATTGATACTCTCCGCTTTACTTCTCTGTGCCATCTCGCTAGTCTTCTTGTCCGGCAAACTCAGGGGTGTGCTTCAGGACGGGGAAACCGCGCCCATGAAGTACGTAAGAAGCGAGTCCGTAGTGACCCGCGAGGTCGGCGGGGAAACCATAGTCGTCCCTGTGCGGGGTGGCGTCGGGGATCTGACCGGTTTATTCACCTTCAACGAGATCGCCTCGGGAATCTGGAAGCTGCTGGCCGAGGGGCGCAGCGCGGACGAGGTGATCCTGTGGGTCAAGGAGCACTACGACGTGAGTGAGGAGCAGGCTCGAACTGACGTCGGGGGCTTTCTGGAAGAGCTGCGGCAGCAGGGTCTGGTGCACGAGGTCTGACGAGCGGGCAGCGACGCTCTGGGGGATCGAGACGGCCCCGAAGTCCGGGGATCCGGCGCGTACGACATGCAGACGCAAGCGAGCTATAGCGAGTTCAGCGCACGCATCCACAATAGCTCTCGAACAACGCGCCAGGCGCGGTTTCCGGTTGAAGTTTCCATCGAGGTCACGCGGCGCTGCCCGCTGGAGTGCCTCCACTGCTACAACAATCTGCCCATGAACGATGCCGGGGCGCGGCGCGAAGAGCTGACGCTCGGGGAGCACCGCCGGCTTCTCGACGAACTGGCCGAACTCGGTTCGCTGTGGCTGTTGTACACGGGCGGCGAAGTGTTCGCGCGGCCGGATTTTCTGGAGATCTACCGGGCGGCGAAATCGAAGGGTTTCCTCATCACCCTGTTCACGAACGGGACGCTGATCACGCCGCGAGTGGCGGACGTGCTGGCGGAGTGGCGGCCGTTTGCGGTGGAAATCACGCTCTACGGCGCCACGCAGAAAACCTATGAGGCGCTGACCCAGATTCCCGGCTCCTATGACCGCTGCATGCGCGGAATCCAGGCGTTGATGGAGCGCAAACTGCCATTGAAGCTGAAGACGGTGCCCACCACAGTGAATCTGCACGAAGTGTATGCGATGCAGCGGTTCGCGGCAGAAGAGCTGGGTGTCGAATTCAAATTCGATCCCATGGTGAATCCTCGGATCGATTGCTCGTCGAGCCCTCTGGGCGTGCGCCTTTCGCCCGAAGAAGTCGTGGCACTCGACTTCCACGATCCGCACCGCGAGCGGGAATACCGGCGGATGGCCCTTGAGGACGCGGCGCTCGGGCGCGGGTCGAAGACGAAAGCGGGGCACGTGTACTCCTGCGGCGGCGGGGTCAATTCCTTTGCGGTGGATCCGGCGGGGCGAATGAGCATCTGCGTGCTCTCGCACCGCGACACGTACGACTGGCGGCGTGGCAGCGTGCGCGACGCCTGGGAGAATTTCTTTCCCCGCGTGCGGGGGAAGCCAAAGTCGCGGCCCACAAAATGCGACGCCTGCCGGATCCAATCGCTGTGCGGCATGTGCCCGGCGAACGGCGAGCTGGAAAACGGCGACGCCGAGGAGCCGGTGGAATTCCTGTGCCAGGTGGCGCACGTGCGCGCCCTGGCTTTGGATGTGGCGGTGCCCGAGCACGGCGCGTGCGCCTTCTGCGCCACGGGCGCGCGGCACGCGGAAGCGGCGCGCTCGGCGCAGCGAATCCGCCAGCGCGAGATCAACGTCGGCGAATGGGCGCCGCGACCGGCTGTGCTCCCCATTGTGGGCGCGGGGCTGGCTTCGCCGGCCTGCGGCAATCATTGCAGCTCCTGCGGGGTGCATTCGTGACGGCGCGGGACGGACGGGAGCGTACATGAGTGAGACTCCGGAAAGAGCCGGCGGCAGCAAGAAACCCTACGAGCCTCCGCAGATTATCCAGGTGAGTCTGCGGCCGGAAGAAGCGGTGCTCGGCAACTGCAAGTTCATGGGCGTAGCGGGTCCGGCGAACTCTTCGTGCGCCACAATCCCCGTTTGCTTCTCACCGGGTTCCTGAGCCGAGCCATGACGATGCCTGCCACTTCCCTGGTCGAGACGCAGCCGGGCAGGGAGTCGCTGGTCGGGCCGGATTCCTCTCTCGCATTCGCAGTGGCCGGGCTTCGAGTGGAAATGCATTCCGCGCCGGGCGGGCCACCGCTGGCTGCTCCCTCCACGCTCGAAGCATTCGCGGCCGGCGCCTGCCCGGCGGGTATCGAGCTTTCGGTCCACTGGGCGGACGAAATCCCAGCGCCGGCTGGACCGGCTGTTTTTGATTCCGGCGGCGTGTGGACGCTCCATCGCCGGGAATCCGGCTATGAGTTCGCGTTCCGCTCGCCGGCGTGGGGCGACACGCCCTATAAGCTGGCGCGCATGGACGAAAACTTCCGGCGCGGCCAGGTGTGGCTCTCGCGGCGCGTGTTCGGTGCGCGCCCGGGCGTATATCCGCTGGAATATCCGCTCGACGAGCTGCTCGTGATCCACCGGTTGTCGCGCGGCGAGGGAGTGGAGGTGCACGGCTGCGGCGTGGTGGACGCGCGCGGCCGCGGGCTGCTGTTCACCGGCCATTCGGGAGCGGGGAAGAGCACGCTGGCGCGGCTATGGGCTGCCTCGGCCGGCGTTTGCATCCTGAGCGATGACCGGATCATTCTTCGCCGCGGCGTGGAAGGCAACGTCTCCATGCACGGGACGCCGTGGCACGGTGAGGCGCGGCTCGCGTTGCCGCTGGCGGTGCCGCTGTGCGGCGTTTACGTCCTGGAGCACGGGCGCGCCGGGAACGAAATCGAGCGATTGGCGCCGGGACAGGCCGCTGCGGAGCTGATGTCGCGAAGCTTCTTGCCTTTCCACGATGCAGCCGGGCTTGGGTTTTCCCTGCAATTTTTTGCCGGCGTAGTAGGCGAAGTGCCCTGCAACATTTTCCGTTTTCTGCCGGACGGGAGCGCCGTCCGCGAGATCGAGGGCCATGTCTGACCGGCCGGAAAAATCGCCGCTGGCTCCTGCGGGCGCAGGAAACGAGCGGCGCGATTCGGCGCTTTTTGCGGCGCTGGCGGAAGATTTCGCCGCGCGCGGCCTTTCCTTCCGTTTCCACGCCTCCGGCCAGAGCATGAGGCCGGCCATCGGCGAAGGCGAAGCGATCGAGGTGAATCCTGCCGCCGGCGATCTCCACCGCGGGGACATATTGTTCACGCACGGCGACGACGGATTCAAAGCGCACCGGCTGGTGGCCCTGGGATCCGGCCCTACCGCCTTCCAGACTCGTGGCGACGCCTCGCAACGCGCGGACTCGCGGCGCGGCGGACAAATTGTAGGAAAGGTGGTATCCGTGGAACGAAACGGTCGCAGGGTTGAGCTCGTGGGCCGGGCGCGCGTGCTGCTTCAGGCCGCGAGCCGGCTGGCGTTCTGCCTTCGCGCCTCTCTCCGCGCGCGCGCTCGGAGACTGGGGATTGGCGGCACAGCGCTCCTGACGCTCGCTCTGGTGACTCTGCTGGCCGCGCCGGCGGCGCAGGCACAGGTGACCATCACCGTCACGGATACCGGGGCGCCCAATCCTGTCGCGACAGGCGCCAATATCACCTTCACCGAAGTCGTGGCGAACACCAGCGGGACGACAGCGACCAACCTGACCTTGACTCAGAACACGCCGCCCAACACGCTTTTTGTGTCCGTCGCATCCTCCAGCGGGGCCTGGACTTGCGGAACGCAGCCCGCCGTTGGAGGCACAGGACCGATCATCTGCACAAACCCCGGGAATCTCCGCGGAGGTCGTTCCGTCACCTTCACGGTCGTGGTTCAAGTGAGTCCGGAGGCGGTGGGTGGATCGACAATTACGAGTTCGGCGACCGTGACTTGGACGGTGCCAGCGCCTGGCGGAAGCGCCATGGGCATGGGCTCGGTGCAGGTTTCAGGCGCCGATATTTCGATGACGCAGCTTGCGTCCGCAACGGCAGTGGCGCCAGGCGCGACGATTACCTACACGGAAACCGTAACCAACAGCGGTCCGAATGATGCCGTTGGGGTTGTGCTCTATCAGCAGACGCCGCCCAATACGACGTTTTCTTCGATCACTCCACCGGCCGGATGGGCTTGCGGAACAGTGCCGGGCGTGGGCGGGACCGGGCAAGTGATCTGTACAGACGGGGCCAACCTGACGAGCGGCACAACCACGACGAATTTCACGTACGTGGTGACGGTCAACGCGGGAACGGCGGCCGGAACGACGATCGTGAACTCGGCAGACGCGAACTCGCAGACGACCGATCCGAAACCCTCGAACAACGCGACTACCACTTCGGTGCTCGTCGAGATTGCCGGCGATTCCGATCTCGCGGTCTCCATGACGGCGTCACCCACGCCGGTGTTTGTATCCGCCCCGATCACCTACACGATTCTAGTCACGAATCTAGGATTGGCCGCGGCTCCGAACGTGACCCTGAAGGACACCTTGCCTGCGGGCTTGACGGGGGCTTCCGCTGCTACCTCGCAGGGAAGCTGCGGAGCGCCGGTGGGTGGGGTCATCACCTGCAACCTCGGGACGGTGGCCTATCCGCTGGCGACTCCGATCACCATCACGGTTACCGGAACGACTCCGAGCAGCGCGACGACGATGATGAACGTGGCTACGGTTGCTACCACGGGGACTGATCCGGTCGCCGGGAACAACACCGCAACCGTGTTCACGGTGGTGCAGCCGCTCGTCTGTGCGACGCCGGGCAGGGACGGCGCGGGCGGAACGCTCAACGGCATCGTCAATGCGTACTATCCGCCGAAAAATGCCGGTACCGTCGCCGCAGGTTCGACATCGGTTGTGCTCGGCGCTGCCGATCCCGGCGGCGCGCAGACCGCCATTGCCGCCGGCGATCTGCTGCTGGTCATCCAGACTCAGGACGCGCAGATCAATTCGACGAACACGAGCTCTTATGGGGCCGGCACGCCCGGCAATCCGGCAGGCTCGACCAGCCTGGGCAGCTCCGGTGAATTCGAATTCGTGACCGCAACCAGCGCGGTTCCCGTAACCGGCGGGACGCTGAACTTCACCGGCACCGGCGCCGGCGGGGGACTGTTGAATGCATATACGAGCGCGGCTGCGACCGCGGCTCAGGGCATCCAGACCTTTCAGGTGATTCGTGTGCCGCAGTACACCACCGCAATGCTAAGTTCCGGGCTCACTGCGCTGTCCTGGAATGGAGCAACCGGAGGAGTCTTGGTCGTGGACGTTGCTTCGCAGCTTACTTTGGGCGGCACTGTGGCTTTGGACGGACTCGGGTTCCGCGGCGGCGGAGGGATCGACCTGAGAGGGGCAACCAGTGGCGCCGGCACCGATACGGTGACGGCATCGCCCGCCGCTTTGCCGGCCCTGCCCCCGCCCGCCGACAGCGGGGCGAATGCTTCGAAGGGCGAGGGCGTCGCGGGAACGCCGCATTGGGTGGCACCGGCCCTCAGCACGATCACGCACGCAACAACGGCGATAAGCACAAACCAGACATTCCTCGAGGGGTATCCCAACGGGAGTTTCGCGCGCGGCGCTCCCGGCAACGCCGGTGGCGGCGCAACCGACGCCGATCCCATCGGGACGCCAGCGAATAGCGGTAATGGCAACGATCAGAACTCAGGCGGCGGCGGAGGCGCAAACGGTGGCGGCGGAGGACAGGGCGGGTATGCCTGGAATAGCGCGGGATTTGTGGGCGGCTTCGGAGGAGTGGCCTTTCCCGCATCGACGAGCGCGGTGGTTATGGGCGGCGGGGGAGGAGCGGGCACAAACAACAACGGCGCGTACTGGGACCCCGGCACCGATACGGGCAGCCACGATTGCGGCGCGAACTGCACCGGTATTTACAGCAGCGGAGCTGCTGGTGGAGGGATATTCATTGTCCGGACTGGCTCAGTCACTGGTTCAGGCACGGTGACGGCAAATGGCCAGACTGCTCTGGAGCTGGAGAACGACAGTGGTGGCGGTGGTGGAGCAGGCGGAACGATAATCGTGTTCGCCAACAGCGGCGGGCTCGCCGGTTTGACCGCCAGCGCCACCGGCGGAAACGGCGGAACCGCCTGGCCAGAGATGGGGCCGGGCGGGGCATTTCCGGGCAATCGCCACGGTCCGGGCGGTGGAGGCGGCGGAGGAGTGGTCCTCGCGTCAGCGGCTCCGGCTCCGACAAGCGTGAACGTCAATGGCGGCAGTCCCGGCACGACCACGCTGGCCGATGACGCTTATGGGGCAACGCCAGGGCAGGCGGGCGTGTTTACTTCGGGGCTCACTATCACGCAGACACCGGGGACCCAGTCGGGAGCATACTGCGCTCCCGCGGACCTGGCGATCACCAATGCCGGCACTCCGAACCCCGTCGTGCCGGGCAACAACATCACCTACACGCAGATGATCAAGAACAACGGCCCACAGGATGCCGTCAACGCGGTCTTCACGGAACAGGTTCCGGCGAACACGACATTTGTTTCTCTCTCGGCAGTGGCCGGATGGATGTGCATGACGCCTGCGTTAGGAGGCACGGGCACGATCACGTGCTCGAACCCCGACTTTGCGAACGGCGGCAATGCCAGTTTCATGCTGGCCGTGAACGTGAACGCCGGAACGACGAGCGGCACGATCGTCACAGACGTGGCCTCCGTGAGCTCGGGCACCAACGATCCGAATCTCTCGAACAACACCGCGACGGTGCAGACGATTGTGAGCGCGGCTACTGCGGCAGACGAGGCGATCACGATCAGCGCCTCGCCGAATCCGGTTCAGGCAGGCGGGACGATCACGTACACGGTTACGGCGATGAACAACGGCCCGGCGAATGCGGTGAATCCTCAGGTGGATATCCCGGTGGTCGGGCCGAGCACGTTTCAGTCGGTCACGCCGCCGGCGGGCTGGTCCTGCGGCGGAGTCCCAGTGGGAGGCACGGGGACTATCTTCTGCACGGCGTCGTCGCTGGCGTCCGGCGGCAGCGCGGTGTTCACGGTCATGACGGCGGTGCCCGCGGGCACAGCGGGTGGCACGATGATCACCACAACGGCGGCGGTGGGCTCGAATACTCCTGATCCCAATCCGAGCAACAACTCCGCGAGCACCACGGTGGTGGTTGCGGCGGCTGGTCAGGCGGATGTGGCCATCAGCGGAACTGTCTCGCCCAACCCAGTGCTCTCCGGAAACAACATCACCTACATGCTCACGGTAACAAACAACGGCCCGAGTCCGACATCCGCCGCTGCCGTGATGGTCACGGACACACTGCCCGCGGGTGTGACGTTTGTCTCCGCAACTCCAACGGCCGGCTCGTGCTCGCTGTCCGCGGGAGTGATCACCTGTTCGCTCGGAGCGATCGCGGCAGGGGCGAGCGTCAACATCACGGTGGTCGATATGGTGAACACCTCGACCGCCGCGGGGACCAAGATCACGAGCACGTTTACGGCGAGTTCCTCCACCAGCGATCCGAACCCGGCGAACAACTCGGTGATGCTGAGCACGTTTGTGGCGGTGCCCAACGATGCGGACGTTGCGGTCACCAAATCCGGCTCGCCTAATCCTGTGAACGTGAACACAACTCTGGCCTACACGATTCAGGTGACGAACAATGGCCCGGCGGTGGGCACCAACGTGGTGGCCACGGATACGTTGCCCTCCGCGGTGACGTACGTGTCGTCGTCATCCACGCAGGGCTCCTGCGTGCAGGCGGCGGGCACCGTCACCTGCACCATCGGCACGGTGACGGTGGGGCAGGTCGTGGTGGTCAGCATCACCGTCACCGCCTCCACCTTCAGCTCCTCCACGCTGGCCACCAACTCCGTCACCATCACGCATTCGGATCCCGACCCCGACACGGCCAACAACACGGCGACGTTCACCAGCACGATTCAGGCTTCCACCGCGGTGCAGTTGGCTTCTTTCCAGGCGGTGCGGCAGCCCGGCGGGGGAGTGCTGGTGGAATGGCGGACACGGGAAGAGTCGCGCAACCTCGGCTTCCATCTCTATCGGCTGCAGGGCGGATCGAAAACGCGCCTGAATCTTTCGCTGATCGCCGGCGCCGCGCTCACCTTCCGCGGCGGCCTCCCGCAACACGGCGCGAAGACTTACCGCTGGCTGGACTCTTCCGCGGGCACGGGCGACGCGGAATACGAGCTCGAATCGGTGGAGATGAATGGAACCCGCGCAACGCACGGGCCGGCCGCGCTCGAAGGGGGCGCTTCGCCGCTCGCGCCGGAATCGGCCGCGCCGGCACGGTCCCTGACGCTCACGGAGATGAGTCAGGCGGCCGCGGCTGCGTCCCAACTGCCTGCGGGCAGCCGGCTCCGCCAGTCCCCGCCGCTCAACATGCAGGCAGGGACGCCCGCGTCCATCTCCAACGATGTGCTGGCCTCTCGACCGGCCGTGAAGATTTCCATCCAGCACGAAGGCTGGTATCGAGTGACGCAGCCGGAGCTCGTCGCCGCGGGACTCGAGCGAGATGCCGATGTTCGTACCTTGCGTCTGATCGCTGAGGGCGTGGATCAACCCTTCCTCATCGACGGCCGTTCCTCGGGCACGTTCGGCCACAGCGACGCCATCGAATTCTATGGCACGGGAATCGACACGCCCTTCTCCGACACGCGCGTGTACTGGCTGGTGTCCGGTGACGGGACCGGCGAGCACATCGGCGCTGCTGCCGGGGGCCACGGTGGAAGCGCCGCGCCGGCAAGTTTCCCCTTCACTGCGTTGCTCGAGCAGCGCACCACGTACTTCGCCGCACTGCTCAATGGCGAAAACAGCGACAACTTCTTCGGCGCGCTGGTCGGATCTACGCCCGTGGAACAGGACCTGACCGTGGCGCACAGCGACCCCGGATTCACTTCCCCGTCGCTCGCCGTCACGCTGCAGGGTGCGGTGGACCAGCAGGAACATCGCGTTTCCGTCACACTCAACGGCAACTATCTGGGCGAGATGGACTTCAGCGGCCTGGCGAACTATACGCAAACCTTCCCGCTTGCGGCCGGGCAGGTACCGAACGGCAAAAACACGGTTGTACTGACCGCGCTTGCGGGGGATAACGATTACAGCCTGGTGCAGTCCATCGCCCTCCTCTACGGCCATACCTATGAGGCCGACGGCAACTGGCTGCGGCTGACCGCGCCGGCAGGCGACGCGGTTCAGGTTAGCGGCTTCACGAATCCGCAGATCAGCGTGTTCGACATCACGAATCCGCTCGAAATCAACCAGGTGCGCGGGCGGGTGGGCAACTCCAGCGGCACGTATAGCGTGACCTTCACTGCGCCCGGGGTCGCGGGCCATACGAGCACGCTCCTGGCATTCTCCGCGGACCAGATCGAAGGGCCTGCGGCGATCACGCAACACTTGCCCACCGTGTGGGGCCACGCGAAGAGCAGCGCGGACGCCGTGATCATCTCGCATGCGGACTTCACCGCCAGCCTCGCGCCCCTGGCCAGCTTGCGCCGCGAGCAGGGACACAGCGTCGCGCTGGTTCCCGTGGACGACCTGTACGACGAATTCAATTTCGGCGAACGCAGCCCCTTCGCCCTGCGCAGCTTCCTTTCCGCCGCGCAGTCCAACTGGAGGACGAAGCCGCAATCGGTGCTTCTGGTCGGAGACGCATCGTTCGACCCGCGGAATTACCTCGGGCTGGGCGATTTCGATTTTGTGCCCACGCGTCTCATCGAAACCATGGCGCTGAAAACCGCATCCGACGACTGGTTCAGCGATTTCCTGGGCAACGGCTTCGCCACAATGCCCACCGGCCGGCTGCCCGTGCGCACATCCGCCGAGGCCGCAAATGTAGTTGCCAAAATTGTGGGCTATGAGACCGGCGCCTCGCCCGGCCCCTGGACTTCGCAGGTGCTGCTGATCGGGGACGCCAACGGAGGCTACGATTTCACCGGGGCCACCAACTCCGTCGAGCAAATGCTGCCTTCTTCGCTGGGCATTACGAAAATCCTCGCCGACGGTCAGGATCCCACTGTGGTTCACCAGCAGGTGATCGCGGCCATAAATTCCGGCCAGGTTTTCGTGAACTTCCTGGGTCACGGCTCCGTCGAGCAATGGTCGCTCTCCGGATTCTTCAATGACGCAGACGCTACGGCGCTGACCAACGGCAGCAGCCTCCCGTTCGTAGTGAGCATGGATTGCCTGAGCGGCTTCTTCCAGGACGTTTACACCACGAGCCTTGCGGAGACTCTGCTGCTCGCTCCCGAGGGTGGCGCGGTCGCGGTCTGGGCATCTTCCGGCTTCACCACGGCGGATCCGCAGGCCACCATGGACCGTGCGCTCATCAGCCAATTCGCCGCCAATCCGGGCATCACGCTGGGCAACGCGATCTTGAAAGCGAAAGCGGGCACGACGGACGCGGACGTCCGCCGCACGTGGATTCTGTTCGGCGATCCGGCCATGCAGCTGCGGCTGCCCGCAGCGGCTCCCACCACGGCGAGCCACTAGCTGGAAAATGAAAGGCCGAGCTCTAGCGTGCCAGGCGGAACCAGCGCTCGCCCAGAGCTTGATTCGGAGGAGCTCCCTTCCGAGGAGACAGGCAGGAATGCCTGTCCTGCGTGGGGTAACGCTTGCGCCCTGTCGCCGCCCAGCGGGCGAGGGCATGTGATATCGTAATCTTCGCTGCGGCTCCTTCTGGCGCCGCGAAAACTCCGACAGATGGCACTGACTCCTTCGATTCTCACTGGGCGCGAGCCCTCCGGGGCGCCCCGGAGCAACGCCAGCCAGCGGATCATCGCCGCTGGAATCGTGCTGGTGTTCCTGTACTACGCCGCCAGCGTGGTGATGACCATTCTTCTCGCCGTGTTGCTCGCCTACTTCCTCGATCCCGTGGTGGAGTGGTTCGAAAATCATGGAATGCCGCGAGGATTGGGCTCGCTACTCATGGTGCTGCTGATGTGCGCGGTGCTGGTGGCCGCCGTTTCCGGACTCTGGTTCCGCGCGCAGGATTTCGCGGGCAACTGGCCGAAGTACAGCGCGAAGTTGAGGTCGGCGCGGCAAGCGGTCGAATCGCGCCTCCAATCCATTGAGACGGGGATTTCGCAGATCACGCCGCAGGAGCAGCGGGCTCGCGGCACGTTGCGCGTGGAGCAGACCGAATCCACCAGCAGCTATCTGCTGCAGAAACTCGGCTCGATGACGGACATCATCGTGGCCGCCGCGTTCGTTCCCTTCCTGGTTTTCTTTATGCTCGCGGCCAAACGCGACGTGTGGCACGCCACGCTACAACTGTTTCCACCCACGCAGCGAACACAGGTGAAGCTCGCCCTCGAGGAGGTGGGGCGCGTGCTCCGAGGCTACGTGATGGGCAATGTGTTCGTCATGGGGATTCTGGTCGTCGCCAGCACACTGTTTTTCTGGGCCATGGGACTTGATTATCCGCTGCTGGCCGGGTTCATTTCCGGGGTGCTCAACCTGGTGCCCTATTTCGGCACGATTCTCTCCGCCATTCCTCCGCTCATCCTGGGGCTGACGCAGTGGGAAGGCCCGCGAAATTACTTCATGGTGATCGTGATGATGTTCGCGTTCCACTTCCTCACGCTGAACGTCCTGTTTCCCGCCATCGTGGGCCGCCGGGTGCAGCTCAACGCGCTGGCGGTGACTCTGGCATTGCTGTTCTGGGGTTGGATGTGGGGGGCGATGGGTCTGCTGGTGGGAATTCCGGTCACCGCCAGCATCAAAGTAATCTGCGACCATATCGAAGGCTGGGAACCCGTGGGCCGCTGGCTCGGGGCCTAGCTCTGCGACTCGGACGAGATCTGCCTCACTGAACCAGCTTCAAGCCGCGCACGATTGCTGCGACATCCTCCGCCTCCTGGAACAGACGAATTGCGGCCACGCCTGCGGCGCCCGCTGCGATGCAGGAGCGCGCGTTTTCGAGCGTGATTCCCCCGATGGCCACAACGGGAATGCGCACGCCGCGGCAAACGGCAGTCAGCGCACCGGCGCCCTGCGGCGGGCCGAAGCGCGCCTTGGAGGGCGTGGCAAACACGGGGCCGAAGAAAATGTAATCGGCGCCGTCCCTTTCGGCTCGCATCGCTTCCTCGAGCGAATGGCACGAACGGCCGATTAGAAAACCCGCAGGAGCGCGCCCCGCGGCGCGGAACTCTACAACGTCCGCCACGTTCACGGATTCGCCGCCCAGGTGCACGCCCGCCGCGCCCGCGGCGAGAGCAACGTCCAGCCGGTCGTTCACCAGAACTTTCGCCTGTCCAGCGCGATCGACGGCTGCCCGCGCCAGTTCCAGCATGGTCCGGGCGGAGAGATCCTTTTCGCGAAGTTGCACCGCATCCACACGGGCGCGCCCCGCATTCTCGATGGTTTCGAGCAGGCGCGCGGCCGCTTCCGGTTCCTCGAGGCCGAATCCCCGCCGGTCGGTCACATAAAAGACCAGCGGCCCCGCCGCCGAGGAACTAGGCCACGGCATCCGGGTTTTGCCGCCCGATGAAGATGCTTCCCGCGAGGAACACGTCCAGCAGGCCAAGCCCGGTGACCGCTCCGCGCAGAAAGGGACTGAGGAGGATGGGAATGAGTTCGGGGAATCGCTGCAGGAAAAAGTTGTTTTCCCAGTACGGGGACCAGGGAAGAAAGACGAGCAGAACGCCCGCTTCCAGACAAATCAGGCCCACCAGGATGCGCACGACGCGGCTCATGGGACAATCACGCGCCGGAGGATCAGCGCTTTCCCGCTTTGCGGGAGAGGTCGGCGATGCGGCTAGCCACGTCGCGGTAGTCGATGTTCATCGCATAGACTTGCTTGAAGCTGTCCAGAGCCGCCGCGGCATCTCCTCCGGTGTCCTGCGCCAGCCCCAGGTCATAGAGGAGCGCGAGGACGGATTCCTGGTCCAGGTTGGGCATAGCCAGCGCTTTCTTGTACCACATCGCGCCAATCTTGGGCTCATTGCGGCCCATGAAGCACAGGCCCAGCAGCGTATAGCACTGCATGGTGTAGCGGAAAGGCTTGCCGTTCTGCACCATCTTGGCCACTTTCTGGAACTCGCTGATGGCCTCTTCTACCAGGTCCATTTCCCGATAGGCGATGCCCAGGTTGTAGTGCGTTTCGGCGTCCTCGTCCTCTTCCAGCTCTCCCAGCTCGGCGCGAAATTCGTCGAAAACTTCTTTCAGTTCGTTGTGGCTCTTGCCCTTTGCGACAATCACATCTTCTTCGGAGACGGGAGCCTGCAGTTCCTCCGGGGTAGTACCCTGCGCGCTAATCGGTTCGAGCCCGAAATCCAATTCCGCCAAGTCGTGTGCGAGGTCGGCCAGAGCGCCGGCCTTCGCGGGCGCCGCCGGCGGGGCCGCGGGCGGAGGCGCCGCGGGAGGCGCCGCGGGCGCCAGCTCCAGCTCGAACTCCGCCGCTTTCTCCGCAACGGGCGCGGCAGTTTCCGCTTGGGGTGCCTCGGGCTCGAGTTCGAGCTCCATCGCAGGCTGCTTGACGTGAGCGGGCGGGGCCTCAGCCATCACGGGCTCCGCGCTGATCGCCATCTCGATCTCGACGGGCGCAGCCGCCACGGGTTCGGGTTCGGAAACCGGCGGGGGGGCGGTCGCCTCGGCTTCGACCGGCGCCGGCTCGACTTCGATCTCGAATTCAGGCGGCGCGGCTTCCGCTTTGGCGGGCTCCGGTTGGCTGGCAACCGCCGGGGTCGGCTCTTCTGCCGGGGGCGCGGCGGTGGCTTCGTTGGCCATCGCCGCCCAGTCG
>Ga0187803_10000584_pt1 | contig 14432 bp, 7 predicted proteins | sample NC_wetland_sal_i_2_FD_132425 | JGI IMG/M metagenome (GOLD analysis project Ga0187803, IMG submission 132425) | Wetland sediment microbial communities from Neuse River Estuary, North Carolina, USA - Control_3 | ecosystem: Environmental > Aquatic > Freshwater > Wetlands > Sediment | place: USA...
GCCGCGCCGGCGTCGAGTGGCGGCTCAGGCCGCGACCGTTGGTGAGAGAGAAAATGTAGAATCGGCACGGGCTGCGGAGTCGCCAACTCCGTCAGGTTCGGGGTTCGAACCGGTGCGAGAACCGGCCCGGCGGACATATGTTCCTATCGCGGAAAAGGAACCTCTGAGAGTGGCACTGCTCGCCGCGCCCTCTCGCGAAACGGGGACAGTCTCGAAGAAAGAAGAGAAGAGGGAAGTCGATAACCCAGGTCCCGCCTTGCGCTTTGGGCGCGCCCGGCAGCGGGACGGCGTGCCCGATGCGGGTTCGCCGCCGCACCCGACGGTGCAGGTTCTGGCGACTCCGCCCAAGACCAATCCGGAACCGGCGTCGGCACCTCGGCCGCGGACCGGTGAATGGCAGCGTGAACCGCAGCGAACTCAAGCCGCAACAGCGAAGGTCCTCGCGCCACCATTACTTATGCCGATTCGCCCGGCAAGACCACTGCGCGCTCCTGTGACGCTGGCGCGTGAAGCGTCCCCCGGACCACCTGCGATTCGAGTGACGATCGGCCGTATTGAAGTCCGAGCTACGTCACCGACCGCCCCAGCGGGACGGGCGGCGCGGATCATGGCGCCCAAACTGAGCCTGCAAGACTACCTGCGGTCCCGAGGTGGCGGTGCGAAATGAGCAGCCCCCTTGCCATCGCGGCCGTGACGGCGGCGCTCAAAGACCTGCTGAACGACGGCTTGATGAACCACGACCTGTCGTCGATCGGCAGTTTCACGGTTACAGCCAGTCCGCCGGATCGTATCACGACCGGACAGAACGAGCCCAACCAGCTGAACGTGTTCCTGTACCAGGTCACGTCCAACTCGGGATGGCGCAATGTGGATCTGCCCTCCCGCGACGGAAAGGGGAACGTGATCAGCAACGCCCCGCTGGCGCTCGACCTGCACTACATGCTCACCGCATACGGCTCGCAAGACTTGAATGCCGAAATCCTGCTCGGGTACGCCATGGAGCTGCTCCACGAAACGCCGGTGCTGACGCGGGCACAGCTGCGAATCGTGCTGGGAGCGCCCTCTCCCGTGGATGGCACGATTCTGCCCTCGCCCTTCGGCAACCTCTCGGCCATCGATTTAGCGGATCAGGTTGAACTCATCAAAATCTCCCCGGTGTTTCTAAGTTCGGAAGAGCTTTCCAAAATGTGGACAGCGATGCAGGCACGATACCGACCTACCATGGCGTACATGGCGTCGGTGGTGCTCATTCAGCCGAGCGGCGGAGTGAGGGCGGCGCCGCCGGTGCTGAAGCGCGGCAAGGACGACACCGGGCCCGTGGCGATCGCTTCCGCGTTCCCAACCCTGGCAGGGGTTCGTCCGGCAGTTTCCGATGCTCTGCCCGCGATGCGTCTGGGAGACGACCTGCTGGTCACGGGTACGAACCTCAATGCCCAAGGGACGATGGTTTTTGTCTTTGAAAATGCGAAGGTGGGCTTGGTGCAAGAGATCGCCCCCGCACCGGCCGCGACTGCCGGGTCTGTCTCGGTGCATGTGCCGTCGATCGCCGACAATGCTGACGCAATGAACCAGTGGGCGTCAGGTATGTATACCGTGACCTTGCGCGTGACACGGCCCAATCTTCCGTCGTGGACCACCAACGGTGTACCGATCGCACTGGCGCCGCTGATCACGGTCAACCCGGTCAATGCGGCTCCGGGCGACCTCAACCTTACAGTGACGTGTACGCCGCGGCTGCTGCCGAGACAGGAAGCGCGGACAAATCTGATCTTTGGTTCGCAGCCGGTGGTTCCGAACTCGATCACTACGCCGGCCGATCCGTTACAACCCACGACGCTGGCGTTCACCATCCCGGGCGTCGAAGCCGGAAACTACCTGGTGCGCCTGCGCGTAGAAGGCATTGACAGCTTGCCGGTGACAGTGACCGGCTCGCCCGCGAAACTCGACTTCGATCCGCGGCAGAAGGTCAAAGTGGCATGAGCACAATAACGTGGCAAGACGACAACAACAAGTATCTGGCGGCGTCATTACGGTGGCTGCGCTTGTGCTTGCAGCGTCTGGCGCCCGAGGCGGAGGCCATTCCCGCGGTAAGTTCGGCGGCTGCGGAGCCGCTGCCGGCAAGCGAAGGACCTTCGGGATGGTTGTCCCGGTGGATAGGGGGCCCACCGCCGATTGTTGGCGGCAAGAAGAAGGACTCGCCGCTGCTTCTGGAAGCGAAGGGAATCCCGCTGGAGGAACAGATCAAAACAGCTGCTTCGGAGCGGGACGTGGCGGCGAAGGTAGATCCTCCGCCGGCGCTAGCCGTGCTGGCGCAGCGCCTCAATCTTTCGACATTTGAGCGCGACACGCTGCTGCTGTGTTCGGCGGTGGAATTCGATCCGTCCTTCGGGCTGCTGTACGCGCGGGCGCAAGGAAGCATGGCGCGCAGCAATCCGACGTTCAGCCTGGCGTTGGCGACCTTCGAAGATCCTGCCTGGGACGCACTCTCCGGGCAACGGCCTTTGCGGTACGCGCACCTAGTTGAGATCAGCCAACCGGGCGCCACACCGCTGACCTCCAGCCCACTGCGCACCGACGAACGCATCGTGAACTTTCTCAAGGGACTGAACGTGCTCGATGACCGGCTGGCAACATGGTTGACTCCGGCCAATGGAGATGCGGGCACAGAGCTTGCCCCGTCGCAGCAAGGCGCGGTGGGAACCATCCGACAACGGCTACAGGATTCGGTGGCGGAATCGGTGGTGCCGGTGGTGCAACTGCTAGGCAGCGATAGCGGCAGCAAACTGGCCGTGGCGCGCCAGGTCTGTGCCGGGCTGAACCGCCGCTTGTATCGCGTGGGTGTGGAGGCGTTTCCGCCGCAGCTAGCAGAAACCGAAACCCTGGCACGCCTGTGGCAACGGGAGACGCTGCTTCTTCCTGTTGCCCTGTACATCGATGCGGAGAACCTCGATGGCCTGGCCGCCGAGGTGCAGTCGGCGTTCCAGCGATTTGTGTCGCGGGGACCGGGGCTGGTTTTCCTGGGCGTGCAGGAGACGCCGCTGCGCTTCAGCATTCCGAGCTTCTCGGTGGAGGTGAAGAAGCCGGAGGCCGTCGAACAAGTGGGAATCTGGGCCGACTTCCTGAAGGCGCAGAACGCCGGGGAAGAATCGGCGGCGGAGAAGTTCGCCGGGCAATTCAACCTGAACTTGGGCGACATTCGCCGGATCACGGCGCTCGCGCTGAAAGCTCCGGCGGAGTCGGGCAGCCTAAGCGATCGCGTGTGGGATCTGTGCCGCGACCTGACCCGGCCTCGCCTGGATTCGCTGGCGCAGCGCCTGGACGTGAAAGCCACCTGGGACGACCTGGTCCTGCCCGACGAACAGACAACGCTGATGCGGCAGATCGCCACCCAGGTGCGGGAACGCCACAAAGTTTATGGCGAGTGGGGCTTCTCCCGGAAGATGAACCGCGGCTTCGGCATCAGCGCCCTTTTCACGGGCGAGAGCGGCACGGGCAAGACCATGGCGGCCGAGGTGATTGCCAACGATCTGCGATTGAACCTTTACCGTATCGATCTCTCAGCTGTGGTCAGCAAGTACATCGGGGAGACGGAAAAGAATCTGCGCAAGCTGTTCGATGCCGCCGAGCAAGGCGGAGCGATTCTGTTTTTCGACGAAGCCGATGCGCTGTTTGGTAAACGCAGCGAGGTGAAAGACAGTCACGACCGCTACGCGAACATCGAGATCAACTATCTGTTGCAGCGCATGGAGGCGTTTACCGGCTTGGCCATTCTGGCCACGAACATGAGAACCGCGCTCGATCCCGCGTTCATGCGGCGGCTGCGCTTCGTGGTCAACTTCCGGTTTCCCGATCCGGAGGAGCGCAAGCTGATCTGGCAAAAGGCGCTGCCGGCGCAGACGCCCAAGGAAGAACTGGACTACGGCCGGCTGGCGCGGCTGACGATCACCGGGGGCAACATCCATTCGATTGCGCTCAACGCTGCTTTCCTCGCCGCACAAACCGGGAAGCCCGTGACCGTGCCGCTTCTGCTCTCAGCAGCGCGCACTGAGTTGCGGAAACTGGAGAGGCCGTTCAGCGAAGCGGAGTTTCGATGAATGAGAAACAACCATCCCAGGGACGCGCTCCGCAGGTCCGCAAGGCCGGCGGCGGGATTTCTCTGCACATCGACCGTCTGGTGATTGAAGGTGTGCCCATGAGTGTGGGGCAGGCGGCCAAGCTGCGCACCGCCGTGCAGCAGGAACTGATGGACCTGCTACAGAGGGATGGTCTTGAACGGGCTGGCCCGGGCGGGGCAGTTCCGGCGCTGTCCGCACCCGCCATTGCCATGTCACTCCCATTCCATCCGGCTGAGGCGGGACGGGAAATTGCCCGCAGCGTCTACGGAGCACTAACGGGGAGAGTATGAGCGACCGCACGCTGGCAACTGTCGAAGCACCCGCTAAGCTGGTCTCCAAACCGGCCGCCAGCGGTGTCTTGCAGCGCCAGGGAATCGCCGAACAGGACTGGCAAGAAGGGCTCCAGGAGACGAATGGGGAGAGCCAACAGGGAGCAATCGGCTGCGAGTTTTCCGCGGCGTCGCCGCCCCCGCCGGAAGTTTCGAAAACCAATTCGGCGAGAACCACCCGGTCAGAACGCGACCTCCTCGGCGCAGGCGTACATTCCCCCAACAAGACGCGACCGAGCAAGACGATTCACGACGAGGACATCGGGCGCGCGCTGCTGACGGAGTGGTTGCTGCGCGAACTGGCCCCGTTGCTGGGGGTCGATCCGGACAAGCTTGAGATCCGCGTGAACCACGACGCAGAGAGCCGGGCCACAGCGAAGGGCGCGAGCGCGCTGCAGGAGGGTAATACCGTTTACCTGCACCCGGAACGCTTCGATCCGGGTGAGAGGGATGGACGATATCTGCTGGCGCACGAGGTCACGCACGCGGCGCAACGCCGCCCCTTTGGCGCAGCGGACCGCGAGGGCGCGGAACGTGAGGCGGCCGAGATCGGCAAGGCATTTGCAATCCATGGGCGGGTCCGCAAACCGCAGTGCGTGCTGCCGCTGCAAACCGTGGCGGCTGACACGGACGCGTCCGGCACAGCGGACAACGAGAAAGCGCAGCCCGATCTGAGATCTCTCGTCGAGGGGAATTACGCCGAGGAACTGCGCGAAATCAAGGATGCCTTGAGTTACGGCGTATTCGACTGGGCGATCACGGACAGCGACGTAGAAACGGTGCTGCGGATCCTGGAACCGCTTCCCCTACCCACGCGGGCGGCGCTGATCAATGCCCTGGCCGACCCGTACCCGGCGCGGCTGGCGGACAATATCAGCAAGAGCCATTTCCAGCGCTTCCGGTCATCCGTGCTGGCGGTGTATTACGCGCTGCTGCAGAGGCAGCAGGTGGAGAAGCTGCAAGACGATCCGTTTGCGGGCATGTCGTGGACGGGTTTCTCCAAAGAAGAGCACTTCACGCTGCACGCAGTCATCCCGGCCTTCCAGCGGACGGCGAAGGGCAAAGCCTGGTACGAGCGTCTCTCGCAGCAAGATCGGGCCCACGTAGAGGACCTCCTCAAAACCGACCCACAGTACAACGAGGAAGACGAACGCAAGAAAGCCGCGGAGGCGGAGCAGCAGCGCAAGGCCGAACGGGCGGCCAGCAAAGAACTGGTCAAGGACACGGCGGGCGACGTTTACAAGTTCATTCAACGCGCGCGGAAGATGCTCAGCTACAGCGTGCTGGATTGGGCGATCACGGACGGCGAAGCGCGCACGCTGCTCGATGAATTCGCCGATTTTACCGGGAACCAGGCCAAGATGCGGGCCATTGTCGAGACCCTGGAAGGCGAAGGGTATATGGACCGCTGGGTGGACAACATCCCGGTGGGAGACCTCTACACCGACGTCGGGAAGACGTCGACGGGCAAGGCGGTCAATCGGCGGAAAGTATTTCTCCATCTGCTATCGTTCCGGCCGGCGCGGAAGAACGCTCAGAAAGCGGAAGAGCTGCTGTCTTATGGGCTGCTCGACTGGGCGATTACCGACGAGGACGCATTCCTGGCGCTGCAGCTAGTGAAGTCACTGCCGAAGCAAGTGCGCGAGGGCTTCTACGCGGCGAAAGGCGGGAAATATGCCACGAGGCTGGACGAAGAGCTAAGCCTCTCCATGAAGAAAGGCAAAACCGCCAACTACTACAGCGGTGGCGAAAACGGAAGCGACCTCCGTTCGATTCAGACGCAGCTCCTCGAAGACACGACCTGGTCGCTCGAGCAGATGAGCCGCCTGCGAATCCTGATTCAGATGGCACAGGCCGCGGGCGAAGGAGCCTGGGTCTTTCAACAATCCAAGGATCGGTTCGCGAACTTCCAGCCCATGCAGGAGCTGTACCAGAATGCGGAATTCTTCCTCCGCGTGGTCGAAGGATTCCGGCTCTACGTGCCCGCCAAGTTCAAGAGGCCGGATGGATTGCTCGACAAAGGCCGGGAGGAGTACGAACCGGAGAAAGTGAAAGGCAAACCCTTCGGCACCGACAATTTCTTTTGGATGTACATCGTCGAAGGCCTGGGTTTTGTCTTCCACAGCAACCGGATTCAGATCTTCAAGGAATCGATCGGTGGGGAAGGGCTGGATTTCGGTGAGTTCCAGGACATCATGGGCGGAAGCTTCATGGGCGCGGAGTTCCGGCGAGCGTCCCAGGCCATCGGTCAGGAAAAGGAAGAGCTGCTCGACAATTCGGTGCGGTGGGACCTGGATCACGGCGTTCTCGAGTTGCGGGCCGCGCGTCTGGATGTATTGAACATCAACTACCAGATGGCCCAGAGGAAGATCCAGGCGGGCGAAACCAAGGCCCTCGGCGTTCACCTGCACCTGGAGTATCCGGCCTCAGAATCGAAGCGCAACCAGACAATCATTCGCCTGCGCGTGGATTCGCTGGAACTCAACGATCTGTTGTTGATTAACCCGGACTCGATGAGCGGGATCGAGCAGATCACGGTGCGCGACTTGTACGTTGACCTGTATCCCGATACGCCGCAACTGCAGCTGGCAGCGGTCGACGAAAGTTACGCGCTGGGAGCGATCTTCCTGACTCCGCTCTACAACCTGTGGAAAATTGGAGGCAGTGGTAAGGAATTAAGGCCGGGAATCCTGGAGCCGCCGACAGCCTTGAACCTGACGGTGACGGCGGGACAACTGCTGCTGAAAGGCTTGACCACCAGCGGCGGACAGCACGTGGCCAGCATTCGCGTAGACGATATCGCGCTTCGCGGGGAAGCGCCGAAACGGAGCCAAAAGTACCTTGCGTGGCTGAAGGCCGAACAAGCGCGGTTGGGACAACGGCTGGCAGCGGTGAAACAACAGGCGGCGGCCAAGTCCACATCTCCGAAACCGCGGCACTATCTCGAGTTCGAAACCGAACGCTCGCTCACTCTCCAGCTGAATTCGGTGGTCAAAGAGATCGCAAACATTTCCGAGGCTGAGGCGGAGAAACAGCGCCTCACGAACCTGTCCACGATGCAGGCTTTGAGTCCAGCCGACGAACAAAAACTGAAACGACTCACCTCGTATCTTTCGGACATCGACACGGGTGGCATCGCGATCGATGTGGGGCATGCGGAAGTAAAGGGCGTAGTTGGCCGTCTGACGATGGGTGACGTGTCGCTCGACGAGTTGCATAGTTACGGGCACTCGGCCGGGTCAACGCTCGGCTTCTTAACCAATTCCTCCCTTGTGAACCGGATACTTCGGGGTCCGGAATACCGCGGCACGATAGAGGGCGTCGAGCAAGAAGGCGACCCGATGGCCTTCGTGAAACTGGGCCAACTGGAAACCGGCGCGATCGACGTTCAAGGCGCCATTCCCACTCAAGAGGAAACCGAGGCGGACGTGAAGCAAGCCCGAGCGGCCCTCGAAAAACATCCGTTGGACCATCAACTCGCGGTCTTGCGCGATCGCATGGAGACGCGCTTCGAGGCCGCGACCGCGTACTGGACCGTGGCGAACAAGCGTCCAGAAGAAATCACGGCTGCGGACCGGCAGAAGTTTAATGACGCGCGAAAGTTGTTCTTGCAGGACAAGGCTTTTCACGCGGATAAGATCACGCTCAAAAATGCCCTCGTCGAACTCGCTCACTCCAAGGAGAGTACTTCCGTTGGGCTCGAAGGCGAAGAGTTCTCAGTGTATGGCGTGCAGTCGCATGGTCTGAGAATCCGCGAAGGTCACGGAAAGAATGTAAGGATCGGGGCGGGAGTTGCGAGCGGGACGGGAGCTTTTCTGACGCTGAATGCGGAGGAGTTACGGCTCCAGCAGCTCTCGCTTGAGGAGAGCGGCATCAGTCTCGATGAAGTTGCGATCCAGAACCTCGGCGCTCAGCTCAAAACCGGGCAGGATGCTTCCCTGGGAGTGCGTGCGACGACGATCACCGCGACGGGTGTGAACCGGGCTGTGACGGAGCGCGTGCTGCTCACACAACGGGACAAACTGCTGCAGAAGCCCGAAGATCAGCGCACCGCAACCGAAAAACGTCAACTGGAAGATATTCAGCGCCTGCTTGAGGAACTTGCCCACAGCAAGCAGACGCTCGCAGAAGCGACGCAGAAACTCGCTGATCCCAAGCTCACACCCCAGCGCCGCCATCAGTTTGAGATGCAAAAAGAGGACGCCGAGAAGGAGCTGGCCTTCTGGCAAAAAAAGGCGGAGCTGAAGAAGCTGACCATCAGCGATTTCGATATCGACATTAGCGGCCTCGGAGATGTATTAGCGGACGACTACAGCCCCAGCAGCGCATACAAGCGCGGCATCACGATTACTGGCGCGGGCAAAGACAAGCAGATGCTCAGCGGTATCAGTGCGACAGGAGCGTGGACCCGGCTGGGGGTAAGCGCGGAGAAGAGCCTGCCCGGCGGTGGGATGAAAGTGGCGGCCGATCCTTCCGCCAGCGTTGGCGAAATCAAGACAGGCCCCATCCGCGGTTCGGTTGAGTTGGCTGAAGATCATGTTTCCCTCAGCGGTTTCGGAATCGAAAACATCGACATCACAAAGTTCAACTACAACGGCGGTGAGAGCGTAATCGCTAGTCCGGCGAAGAGCAGCATTCAGAAACTCTCTGTTACCGCCCGACTGAAGTTGCAGCCTGTTGATGAGAACGAACCCGAAGGCGATCGTTACGTCTCTGGCGTACATATCGACCATTTCGAAATTGGAACAATCGCCGGGAATGACATCGATTACCGTAATTACAAATCCAAGCTCCACGTCCATGTGCAATCCGGCAAGCTGCGAGACATTTCTGTCGAGGGTGTCGATGTTGATCTCCTCAAGCCCGGCGCCAAAGACGAATTCCTGAAGATTCATGGCGGAAAGGCCAGAGTCGGAAAGGCCGAGGACATCCGAGCGGCTGCGACTACTGCGAGCGGGATGGCCGTGCGAGGGGCGCTAAGCGCCAACAAACTCGAGGCCGGCTTCGCCGAGGACGGAACCGTCACCGCAGATCTTCTCAGTCTCAGCTTGGATGCCGGATCCATCAAGCAGCGCGACCTCGACGTGAAGTTCAATGCCAAGGCAAAAGGGCTGCACTTTACATTGATCCCCGGAGCTAAGGGTTATGAGGATTCCACACAGAAAATAAGGGCAGACGAACTGCAAGCCCATGCAGAAGTCCACAAGGGCACGCACAAGGTCGCGGTTGATATCAACAGAGCGACCTTTGGGGACCTGATTCGCCGCCCTGATGGAACTATTATTTTCCCGTCTTTGCGGATGGGAACATTCACCATCAGATCTCTGGCGTTCAATAACGATCAATACAAGATCGACGTACCCCCAGGTCAGCCGGTCACATTTAGCGACACCGAAATCGCTGTGAGAATGGAACCCAATCGGTCGCCCAAGTCGCAAGATGATTTTGCTTTCGATCAAATCCTCGTCCAGAAGCTCAAAGTTGCCCGAATTGATTTTCACGGATTGACTTTCGCACTGAAGGAAAAGAATCTCACTCTGACTCTGCCGAACAAGGACTCGGGCTATCTTCTGGGCCTCGAACTGACGCCTGATGAGAAACATCCCGAAGGCTTCGTCATCGAGCCGAACCAGAATTGGAACATGATCGGCAAACTCGGCTTCTCCTCAGCCCAGCTGAAAGGGCTGAGCGCCGATATGCCTGGACTGTTTGTGCAAACTGCGGATGTCGGAGCTGAGGGATTCTCTCTGGGCTTCATGGGATCCGAAGGAACAACTCTCGATCTGAAGACGCTTACGGCGGAGAACGTAGAGGGCAATATCGCGGGATCGAAGTTCACCGTCATGAAGGGTAGTACCCGGCACAAGGTCGACCCGAAATTGAGGCTGCACGATCTCAAGCAGGATAAGGACGGCAAGGCCACCTTCGGCGACTTAGACCTGCAGGGTTTCCGTTACGAAGACACGACGCGGGGTACGGTCGTGGACCTGATGAAGGCGACGCTGCCCAAGCGCGAACTAGGCCAGCCCGCGTTCGAAATGCGTGACGATGGGAGCATTCGTATCCCTGTATTGAAGATTAGCGAGGCCTACTTCCGCATCGAAGATGTCCTTCACATGGGCGGCGGTACCGCAGCCAAAACAGGCGAAAGTCTTGATTACGGCCCAGACTGGGGTTTCCTCGACCGTTTGAACGGGCACGTCAATTTCGATGTTCATCTCGAGGGCACACATAAGCTTGATCTTCTGGTCCGAATCCCGGTGACAAATGGCCAATTCAATTTTGCGACGGTGAGGGACAAGGCCTTCGAGAAGGAGACGCTTGCCAACTGGGGGGTAAGCATGTTCTACACGCCACCGCAGTACAACGGCGCACTGCCGGCGCGATTAACTATCGATCTTGCCGGAGACCAGACTTGGTGGAATCTCAGCCAAGAGGAAGCTGAACTGGCCGCAAATCACCAGGTTCGTATTTCCAGCTTTTTCAAACGCGAAGCTCTGCAGCCAATGGCAATGCCATGGCACGAGCCGAAAACCGCGTCCGTTACTTCGGCTCAGTACCGAAACGTCGATGTGGATTTGCAACTGCCAGGAGGTACGAAAATCGTACTCGGGAACGCCGGTTACATCCTTTTGGGTAGTGGAAATGGGCTGCCCTTCCGCTTGGAAGCGCGGAGCAGCACGGCGGGTGCCTTTGTGAAGTCTCTGTCCCTCAACTTGAGTGCCAATGTCAAGGAAGTGAACCTCAAGACCGACGAGGCGGGAAGCAAGTTGACGACTGGCGATATCAACATCTCCAGCGTCAATCGCACCACTCTGACCTTTGTGCCAGGAAGGGTCGGACTCAACACGGTGGATGTCCCAAGAACTCTGGAAGGAACATTGGAAGAAGCCACAGCACACAACATTGTGTGGACTCCCGTTGCAAAGAGGGAGAAGAAATGACTTTTTCCTTCCAACTGAGCGCATGGCGTGGGATGGAGGTTGAGCCTTGATGCGTTCGTGGAGAGAGGCCCGTGCTGTTGCCGTTTCACCGCCGGCGAAGAATGCCGCGCCCGCGCTGCAGCCTCGCCGCGAGCCCGGGCTTGCCGAGGAGATGGAAGCGCGCGCAAATGCAGTCGCCATCGGAAAGGGAGAGGTGTTGCCCGCAACAGCCACGCCACGTGGAGACAGCGCTCTCGCTGGCGAGAGCGCTTCGGCGGTTGCCGGAACCGGCCGGCCGCTCTCGACGAGCGAACGAGCGTCGCTGGAGCCCAATTTCCAGCGCGATCTGAGTATGGTGCGCGTGCACACCGACGCGGACGCTGCCCGCTCCGCCGAACAGATGGGAGCAAAGGCTTACACCTATGGGAACGACATCGCCTTTGCTCCGGGTCAGTTCGCTCCTGATTCCACGGCGGGCCGCGAGTTGCTGGCGCATGAAGTTACGCACACCGAACAGCAGTCGCAAGCGGCTGCGATGTCGGTGCAAATGGATAAGAAAGAGGGGAAGACCGGAATCGGGGATACGCCGCCGTCGGAACCTTTCATCACCATGAACTCCGCGGGTGCGGAGGATGGGTTCGTCCTCTTCGATGTGAACAGCGCGGATTTGCCCAAGGCTGACGAACTGCTGAAGGTGATCGGTAAACCGACCGGGCCAGTGACGATTCACATCCATGGTTATTCCAGCCAGGAGGGGGATCCGGCCTACAATCTCAACCTTTCCGCGCATCGGGCCGCAGCCGTGAAGAAGTTCCTGCAGGACAAGTTGCCGAAGGATTCTGAAATCGTTCTGTTCGCCCATGGAGGTACCATCGATTTCGGTGCTGGCGAGCGCGCCCGCAGCAAGAACCGCCGCGTCGGCGTCAGTTTGATGGGGCCAATCCGTCCCCGCTTTCATCACGACTTCGGCATTCTTCAAGGCGGACTGCACATCGATCCCTTCCCCAAGCTCGATGACAAAGATAAGAAACCCGACGCCCCTTGCAAGGGTTCGCTTTTTGACTATAAACGTTGCTTCCACCCTGACCCCGACCCGGCAGCGCTCAACCTCAAACTGCCTCCGTCACTAACTCCACGGCACCTGATGGATTTCAATGCATTTCATGCCGCCATCGGCGGGCGTGGCACCGGGCTTTTGCAGTATCCGGACATCACCAGCGACTGGGATTCAATGTTCTTGAAATACCGCTTCGGATGGGGTCTCTCAGAGGATTTTGCTGCTCGCTTCGCCAACTGGGAATTGTCGGCCACTCTCAAGTCAGACGCGATTCGCAATTACCCCAGCGCGATCGATCGGGCGAATGAGGCGTGGAAGGCGCAACACCCCAACGACACGACGATCGGGCCGATCATGTCGCCCGACCTGCTGGACTTGGGTCGTAAGTTGAAAAAGAAGTTCTTCAAATAACCATGAGCGCATTTCCTGGATCGCCGTTGATATTGAAAGGTGGCATCGTCCTGATCGACAACGACACTGCTGCCGTACTGCGAATCATTGCGCTGCAATACAACCCCGACACGTTGACGCGCAGCCTGCAAATAAAAGGGGTCAGCGGCGAAAGCGGCGATTACATTGAGGCGTTGCGCCTGAAAGGCCCACCGGTCGAAACCATCAAACTGGAAGCCGAGATCGACGCCACCGACCAACTGGAAGGGGCGGACGCACAAACCAGTCAAGTGGGGATTCATCCCCAACTGGCGGCGCTTGAGACCATCATTTATCCGTCGAGCAGCCACCTGTTCGCCAACCACAACCAGGCCGCCATGGGTTCGCTGGAGATTGCGCCCCAGCAGGGGCCACTGACGCTCTTTATCTTTGGACCCAAGCGTCTTGTGCCGGTGCGCTTTACCGAGTTCAGCATCACGGAGGAAGCGTTCGACGTCAATCTCAATCCCATCCGCGCGAAGGTGAGCCTGGGAATGCGCGTTCTCAGCGTCGACGACTTGGGCTTCGGTCAGAAGGGTGGAAGTTTGTTCATGACGTACCTGCAGGCCAAAGAGCAACTGGCCGCGAGCAATGTTTCCGGCACGTTCGGGGCAGTGGGCATTACACAAATTCCATAAGAGGACTTATGGCGACATTCAACTTTCCTCCGACCAGCCGGTACTACGGAATCGAGACCACCACCTTGCAGACGGCGGATGGCCGGATCGTTGTTTACTTGCGGCGCCGCTTTCTGCCATCACCCGACCGGTTCGCTTTGCTGCAGCTCTACTCGGTGAGCGAAGGCGAGCGACTGGACAACATCGCCGCCAAGTTTCTAGGCGACCCCGAAGCGTTCTGGCGCATCGCCGATGCCAATGCCGCCATGCGTCCGGAGGAGTTGACAGAAACGGTAGGACAGCAGATTCGCATCACTTTGCCGGAAGGAGTTCCGGGCCCTAGCTAATGTTGAAGGGGATCCATCTGACGCTGATGATTGGCCCGGCCGTGCCGGTGCCGGTGCCGCCCGCCGTCATGGACGCGCTGCAGAGCGTGCAGATTACCAGCGGGAAAGACAAAGCCGGCTTCCAACTCACGTTCGCCGTCAGCAAGAATTCACCGTTGCTCACCACCATGCTGCCCGCCGGATATTTTGATCCCATGATCACGCGCGTGATCGTCGTCGTTACCACGGGCGGGTTTCCCAACGTGCTCATGGACGGAATCGTGACGCAACAGGAACTTACGCCCAGTAACGATCCGGCGCAATCGACACTCACGATTACGGGCGAGGACTTAAGCGTCCTCATGGATGTCGTGGAAATGCCGTTTATGCGCTATCCCAACTTGCCAGATATCGCCATTGTGTACACGATTCTTGCCAAGTACCTGGCGTTCGGCATCGTGCCGCTGGCGATTCCACCGTTCAACAATGACGTCCCGGTACTTACAAAGGAGGTCCCCACCCACCAGGGAACGGATCTGGCGTACTTGAAGAAGCTCGCGAACGGCTGCGGCTACGTTTTCTACGTTGAGCCAGGACCGGCTCCAGGACAAAGCATCGCGTATTGGGGGCCCGATA
>Ga0187803_10000585_pt1 | contig 14424 bp, 16 predicted proteins | sample NC_wetland_sal_i_2_FD_132425 | JGI IMG/M metagenome (GOLD analysis project Ga0187803, IMG submission 132425) | Wetland sediment microbial communities from Neuse River Estuary, North Carolina, USA - Control_3 | ecosystem: Environmental > Aquatic > Freshwater > Wetlands > Sediment | place: USA...
GTCGGAGGTCAAGGATGCCCAGGCCCAGCCTCTTATCGGGCGCAGGATAGGCGAAATTATGGAAGGCTCTACCATAGGGCTGACTGGGAAGATAATGATCACAGGCGGGAGCGACAGGGCCGGTTTCCCGATGCGAAGCGACGTTCTCGGAGGCGGGAAAAACTACGTCCTGCTCACGAGGGGGGTGGGATACAAAGCATCCGAGGCAGGGACGAAGAAGAGGAAGCTCATCCGTGGCAACACGATAACTGAGGAGACGTACCAGGTAAACGCCAAGCGCGTCGTGGATAAAGCGAAGACGAGATAGAGTCGATAAGCCGCACGCCCCGCCCATACTGGCAAAAAGTGATGAGAACAACTAGGGGCTTTGTAATTGTGGATGCATTCAGGAGGATTTCCCGTAATACTTCAAGTGTGAAGAGCTGAAAAGTAGAAATATCTCGCAAGAATTGGAAGGCCCGACTGGTGCCCTTGGCGCGACTTGACGACCTCGACATGAAGATATTATCCTCGCTCTACTCCGACGCGTCGGTATCCGTCCCCAGATTGAGCAAGCAGCTCGGAGTCAATCTGTCCGTGATGTACAGCAGAATAAAGCGGCTTCAAAAGCGGGGCGTCATAGAGAAGTTCACCGTCCTGGTCAACGAGGACCGCCTCGGAATGCGTGCAGGCGCGCTTGCAGGCCTCAACATCGACCCCAAGCAGAGGGAGACAGTCCTGAAGGAGGTGGAGAAAGTTGAGGGGGTCCGACTTATCCGCGAGGTGACTGGGCGCTTCGACATCATAGTCAACCTGAAGGGGCAGTCCTTGGACGAGCTCCACCGTGCAGTCAACGACGTCATCGGGAAGATACCAGGGGTGATCCAAACCGAGATATTCATGGAGGTCTCGCGCAGGAACCCCCCTGTGAACTTCCGGCTGGTCGAGTAATCCCACTAAGACTCATAAAGTCCTAGGTCGGTCGCAGAATCTGTGGACCCGCTCATACTTCTCGACCAAGCCGTGGCCCAGGAAAAGGTGCCCCGAGGCATGGCAACAAAGGTCAGGAAGAAGATGGGCGTCCTCCAGGGCGCCATCCTGCGAGTCGAAAAGGCGAGCGGCCTACACTACCCTCCCTACTATATCGAGCCGAGTCTCCCCTGCTCCAAGACAGAGGCCGAGTACGGCCAGATGGGCGTCCTGTTTGCACGGGTCATACCGACTACCGTGACGGGGCCTGTAGTCATCCTTGTCCAGTTCTCTGCCGCACTCGTGGCGTTCGGGACCAAGGGCACCATTGAGGCTGTCGCCGCCCACGAGTTCACCCACTACGTAGACCTGGTGAGGAAGCTCAGCACCACGAACGTGACCAGCGACGAGGTGATTACCACCCTGTTCGAGGCTTCGTTCAGGGACGCCGAGCACACCGTGCCACCGAAGCTCCTCTTTTCCGAGAGGGCGCTTGTCTCGCTCATCAGCAGGAAGTTCAAGGACGATCTGGTGGATCCAGGGCTCAGCAGGAAGGCAGGGGACCAGTGGGTGGCGAAGAACCTCCCTATACACTGGGTGAGCCCTGACGAGAACAGGCTGCGAGTTCCCATGGCCGTGGTCACAAAGACTCGGTTTGACCCCGCGGTGCTGGCCAAAATCGCGGAGCTGCAGAAGAAGGTTCGCAGTTGAGGCTGACAGAAGGAGAGCGTGATACAGTCAGGGGCATCGCGTCCGCGCTTGTGGACCCGTCGAAGATATCCGCCCTGGCCGCCTACGGGTCCAAGGTTGCCGGGTACGCCCGCCCCGACTCTGACTACGACCTCATCATCGTGTCGAAGAGGTTTCGGGAGGGGGTCCGCTACCGGTACGTCGACTCCCCCATCGCGGCATCCGCGCTGATCGTTGACGAACACATGCTCAGCCAGGATGCGACCTCCTCCTACCTCGGCGAGTTTGTCGTCGGCCGATTGCTGAACGCATACGAACCCGTGGTGAATGGCGAGCTGTTCAGGACGGTGGAGCTGGCGTACAAGAAGAGGGTACTCGTCGAGTCCCTGCTGGAGCTGTCCTCCGACTACGGAGAGTTCGGAAGGCACCTGCTCGTCCCCTACGAGTACTTCCTTTTTGACAAGCTGCACAAGAGGGCTGCGATTTACCCGCCAGCCCTCTATAGCTACGTCAACACGTACACCTGCAGGCTTGGGGAGGAGAACAAAGCGCTATCGGTAGAGGGGTTTGCTGCGGCCGCTCAGTCCCTGCAGCCCGTCGGGTTGATTTACACATCCCCCGAGGGTGTGAGAATCGTCCCGGAGAAGCTGAAGGGGGATGCATTCACGCGCTTCGAATCCATGTTCTCCCTGACGGCGAGGGGGGTAACCCAGTATGCCGTCCATGGCTACGCAGGCAGGGTCGGCCCTGCGGTGTTCAGCAGGGAGGCGCTGTCCAAGCTGAGGAGGATGAGGGAGAGCCCTGCTCCATACGCGCCGCTCGAAGTGCCCCGCTCACTCCTCCGGCTGGCTGAGGGGGCGGTGATCCCCGATGCCTCGCTGCTGGTCGAGGAAATTGCCAAGCTCTTGGGGTTCGAGACTTACTCGACCAGGGAGAAGGACATCGGAGAGCCCTACTCTACCACCCGAGTCCTGACCCTCAAGGACTCGTCCCGCGAGAAGTCTGTCATCGTCAAGAACTACACCGACGTGAGGTCGCTGAAGTGGGCGCTCCTCGGGATCTGGGCCTCGACGGCAAACAAGTTCAGCACTTCGGCCAATTCACGCCTCGACAGGGAGTACGGAATGACCCTGACGCTCAGAGGCATGGGCATACTCGTCCCCAGGGTGCTCGCCGTGGCGCCAGCGGAGAGGATCCTGGTGAAAGAGTTCGTTAACGGGCCCACACTCTCGAGCATCATTAACGCCGTCCTGAAAGGCGCTCCGGACGGGGTCAGCGAGGTGTCTGGCTATGGCGACGTCATCGCAAGAGTGCACGCCGGGGGCATCGCTCTGGGGGACTCGAAGCCGAGCAACGTCGTCGCAGCCAGCGAGGGGTTGTATCTCACCGACCTCGAGCAGGCGTTCCCCGGGGGAGACCAGGCTTGGGACATCGCAGAATTCCTGTACTACACAGCCAAGCTTTCGAACCGCGAGGACGCCATGAAGAAGGTGGCTATCGCTTTCCTCGAATCTTATTTGAAATCAGGGGACAGGTCGAAAGTCGCGAGGGCGAGGGGTCAGAAGTACTTCGGCCCATTCAGGCCGTTCCTTACCCCTGGAATGGCAAAGATGCTGAGGGACCTCCTGTCCGCCTATGCCTGAGGCTTATTGTAGGTCGTGTACCCGCAGTGGCCGCAGGTTAGCCTGTTCCCGTGCTGTGCCATGAAGTACCCCTTGCCGCACCTTGGGCACTCCTTTCTTAGCCGTGTTAGGGCGTCACCGTCAACCCTGTAGAGCTTGTAGACCTGAATTCTCCTCTTTGGCGCCTTCGGCTTCTCCTTCTTCTCCGGCTTCTTCTCCTCGACAGGCGCTGCCGGTTCAGCAGGGGCAGGGGCGGGTGCAGGAGCTGGCGGCGGGGCTTTGGACATGCTACTTCTTCGCCTCCGGAGCCGCGGCGGCTGCCGGAGTCGCTGCCTTCTTTCTCTCCTGCTTCAGCTTCTCCCTCTCTTCCTTTGTGAGCATCCTGATCTCAAGATACTTCGGGTGGACCTTCTTCTTCGACTCCGCTGACCCGTACACGTAGAACTTGCCAAGGACCTTGGTCGTCCCTGACTGCCCATCGATTCTGATCAGGCCGACGTTCTCCGGGGGGACCCCGAGTTCCTGGGCGACGGCTGCGATCGCCTCTTTCCTTGAAATCTTGCCCGCCTTGCCGCCCATCGAGAGTTCAACGTAGGACCTGTCGAGGACCTTGGACTCCGATTTCTTTTCTACCTGCAAACTGAGGAACCCGATTTCAGCGAGGATATTAAGTTGAAGGTCAGTGAATGCCCGTTATGCCCATTTTCGCCAGGATTGCCCTGTTCCTGGACTTCGCGATGGCGTTCGCCCTCACGGCCACCACCCCTACTCCGGGCTGGCCGTAGAAGACGACCGCTGACACAGGCGCCATTGCTATGGCTAGCATCGCCATGAGGTCCTCCTCTCCCTCGACGCTCACTCTCACAGGCTTCTTTCCCACGAACGCCTTCTTCATCCCGGTGATGGCGCCGGCCGTCAGGGTCCCGGCGGGGTTCTTCACCTTCACAAGCCTGGCGTAGGGGACCTTCGGCGCTTCCCTAGCCACCCTCCTCTCCATTCCGTCGATCACCTGCATATCAGGCGTTCGGCCGAGGTCACCAAGTGTGTCCGTCACCCTGTCGCCGACCGTCACAACCATGGGGGCGTTCCGAACCAGCCCTTCGAACTCTGGTCCCTTCACTTCTTCGGCAGAATAGACTGTCCCAAGCGGAGCGGCCAGCTTCGACCTCAGTCTCTCAGGGAGCCTGTACAGCCGGCGCAAGGGGCTAGCTGACCTTGAGGGCGTACCTTCCCGCTTTGGTTATGTTCAGCGTCTTGGCGACCTGGGACTTGTCCGGGTTGATTATGATGACTAGCCCCGACCATTCGTTGCTGAGCTCGGTGGAGCCGTCGTTGGGGCATGCCTTTTCAGTTGTCAGCATCTTGCACTTCCTGCACGCCTGCTCTTTCATGGGAATTACTTCTCCGCTCTCTCTTCGGCCTTGCGGGCTTTCGCTGCCTTGCTCACTTCGTCGTCGATCCACTCCAGCGCTCCGAGGAAGGGCTGCCTGCAGGTGACGCCTATCTTCCCCATGGAGATACCGTGCCCCAGGCTCACTGCTGTAATCCTGACCCTCACCTTGCTCCCCACCCTCAAAGTCCTCTTGCTCTGGGAGGCTGTGATTATCCCCGACTTCACGTCGCTTGTCAGGTAGTCGTCCATTATCTGGCTCAGGTGGAGGAGGGCGTCGGCAGGGCCGATTCTCACGAAGGCACCGAAGTCGGTCACTTCAACGATCTCCCCTTCCACGATCTCCTGCTTCAGGGGGAAGAACGAGAGGACCTCGAAGTTCACCCTGTGGTAAGTGGCCCCGTCCCCAGCTATGATCTTACCCACCTTGTCCACGTCAACCTTAGTCACAAGGACGAGGTACCCGTGGTCTGGATTGATGGTGCTCTCATACTTCAGCTTCAGGAGGTCCATCGCGACCTTCTCCAGGGGGGAGCCGAACCTATCCGGTGGCACGCGTACTACATCTTCTAGATTCACAAGCTCGAACATGAATTAATCAGGAACGAAAGCACCCCTTCGAGTCAGCGATTTTAATCTTTCACGTGGATGAGACGAATCGTTGCACGATGTCAGCCCAAAGAGGGGGGGAGAGCCCTTTTGTGTCCCGTCCTCCTGTGCATCTCCAGGACCTGGCCTACCACATCCATGGGCACCCTAGCCCTCGCCGCGGCCTCGCTCGGCTTCGATTTCAGGTCGAAAAGGTAGTGGAGGAGCACGTCTAGCTTGTCGTAATCGGCTGGTATCTCGTCGGAGGCCTTCTGGCCAGGCCAGAGCTGCGGGGACGCCGGCTTCTCGACTACCCCTTTCGGCAGTCCGAGGTGTTTTCCGAGCGCCCTGACCTGGGTCTTGTAAAGGTGGGCAATCGGCAGGAAATCGGCCCCTCCATCCCCGAACTTCGTGAAGTACCCGAGGAGTTCCTCGCTTTTGTCCCCTGTCCCCGCGACCAGGTACCCCAAAGTATTCGCCCAGTAGTAATCGAGCACCATCCGCACCCTCGCCTCCACATTAGCTTTCGCGAGTCTCGTCCCCTGGACTTTCGAGGAGCTGATCAGCGCCTCAACAATCCCGGAAATGGGGACCTCTTCCTTCCTTACCCCCCAGGCATCTGCGAGCTTTCGCGCGTCGTCCATGTCCTGCTCTGGCGTGTGGTTCGAAGGGAGCAGGACCGCGAGGACTTTGGTTTTGCCAAGCGCCCTGACGCAGAGCACTCCAACGACTGCGCTATCTACCCCTCCGCTTAGCGCCACGACAACGCCTTTTGCGGAGGCGCCGTCGACAACACTCTGTATGAAAGACTCGATTCTCTCTGATTCGGCGCTCGGTGAGATTCCGATGCTCGGGTTTGTCACGCTAAAACGCCGCGCCTTTATCCGGCCACAGCCTCCTATTCAAACCCATAACAACAGCGTCACAAGTCATTCTAACCATACCCTTCCTTTCCTCAGTGAGATGACCTTTTGATGAGCCGCGTTCACAGAACGCGCCAGCTCCGTGTCCGCAGTCGCGACGATGGCGCCGCAAGTGACTGCTGCAGAGACAATCTCATCGTCAACATGTGCTGACCCGCAAGGATCGATGTGGAATTTCGAGGCCAACTCAAGGGATAGCCTCGCGGTTCGCGCTCTCTTCCCGTCGCCCTTGGCAAGCCTATCGAGCTCTTCCTTAACGCACTCCAGCAGGACAGGCTGGAACCTGCCGATTTCATCGACGATGTCCTCATACCAGGTGGTGGGGGTCTCCACCACCGCCATAAGGAAACTGCTGTCGAAGATTACCTGAAGCATGCGCTACTTCAAGACGCCCGAACCTATGAGGCGCCAGCGCTCGGCTATCCTTCTGCTGATGGCTGCCCTCATTCCTGCCTCGATGGCGACAGGCTTCTTGAGGTCGAGTTCCACGAGGTCCCCTCTAACCGAAGTCGCCGATGCGACCGTCGAAGCTGTTCCGAGGTTGAGCCTTACAGTCTCTCCGAGCTTGACCCTGTCTACCTTGACCAACTCCGCCGCGCCTACGGCGGTTTCGAGAAGTTCGACGTCGAGGGTAATGTGCTCCAGCGTTTCCGGAAGCGTCCCTGGATTTCCTATCACACTCCCCACCATCTGGTCTCCTTTCGTGTAAGTCGGATCCAGATGGGTCCCCACTGCCACCAGTCCACCCGGTCCCACCTTCTCGGCGGGTCCCGCGCCTGTCTGAAGGCTCGAAACTTTGGTGATCACGGGCAAGTACTTTCCGCTCCTCTCGTCCACCATGCCTGGTCTCAGCTCCACTTCGTCCCCCACATTGAGCTCCCCACGGGTTAGGCTCCCTCCCAGGACACCTCCTGAGAGGCTTCCAATCTCCGCCCCGGGCCTGTTGACGTCGAAGCTTCTAACCACATACATGAGCGGGCTCGCCCTCGCGTCCCTCTTGGGTGTGGGGATCACATCTTCCAAAGCTTCAATCAGGGCATCTATGTTTAGCCTCTGCTGGGCAGATATGGGGACGATGGGCGCCTTTGCTGCAACGGTCCCCTCAACGAACTTCGATATCTGGGCCTGGTTCTTCTTCGCCTCTGCGTCTGTCACCAAGTCGATCTTGTTCTGGGCTATGACGATCTTCGTCATGCCGAGCATCTGCAGCGCCTGGAGGTGCTCCCTCGTCTGCGGCTTTGGGACGGGCTCGTTGGCTGCGATTACGAGCAGGGCCCCATCCATCAGGAAGGCTCCTGCGAGCATGTTGGTCATGAGGCTCTCGTGCCCGGGGCAGTCTACGAAGCTGACTGCGCGCAGGAAGTCGGTCTTCTTTCCGCAAATGGGGCACTTCGCGCTCGTCGAATAGGACCCCACGCCGTGGTCCTGGGTGCACTTGTAGAACGCCGCGTCGGCATACCCAACCTTGATTGTGATCCCCCGCTTCAGCTCCTCGCTGTGGGCACTCGCCCAGATTCCTGTGATAGCCTGGGTCAGTGTGGTTTTGCCGTGATCGACATGCCCTGAGGTGCCGATGTTGACCTCAGGCTGCCTTGGGAGCAGCGGCTGGGACTGCGGAGGCTCCGCCATTTTCTGAGACGACAAGGAAGCATCCGCTCTCCTTGATGCCCTCTTTAAGCTCTGTCCGGTTTGCTGTCAACACCGCCATCGTGCTGCCTCGGTAGCCCGTGCCCTGCAGGTGGCGCCCCAGCGGGCACGACCAATTCGATAGCCGTGACTTTGGGAATGTATTTATCATACGCATACTAAACAGACTCGAAGTCGATGGGGTTCGCATGAGAGCAATTGTTTTGGCTGGCGGCCTCGGGATGCGGCTTCGCCCACTTACTGATGACAAGCCGAAGGCGCTCATCGCCATCAAGGGGAGGCCAATCGCCGAATACCAGATCGAGTGGCTGGTGAAGGATGGGGGCGTGGACGCCGTGACGTTCGCCTGCGGATACAAGTGGGAGAAGCTGCAGGAACACTTCGGTTCCTCCTTCGAAGGAATATCGGTCGACTATTCGGTCGAAGACGAACCCCTGGGCACCGGCGGCGCCGTCAAAAAAGCGCTATCGAAGCACCAGCCCGAGGATATCTGCGTGGTGACAAACGGAGACATAATAACGGACCTCCCGCTTTCGCGGATGATCAACGCTCACAAGCAGGCGGGGGAGATATCGGCGTCGATGCTCGTTGTTCCCTACCGCTCGAGATTCGGGGTCGTCAAGATTGACAAGCTGAAGATGGTTAGGGGGTTCGACGAGAAGCCAGCATTTCCGGATGTCTGGATCAACGGCGGGGTGTATGTTCTTAATGCGAAGAGAGCGCAGAAGTACCTCCCCGACAATGGAGATATCGAACGCGAGACGTTCCCCAACCTTGTGACGCGCGGAGAGCTGCTCTCTTTCCCACACTACGGTGAGTGGATCTTCGTAGATTCGATTAAGGACCTTATGCAGCTCGAAGAGTCGATGCCCGCGGCGCCCTAAGAAAGATTTTAGTTTGGCGACGGGGCCAAGCTGTCCATGGCCGAGTTCATGAAAGCCATTGAGGCTTCCAAAGTACCCCCCGACAGCATGTTTACCGTCGAAGTTGGCGGAGAGTCCGTGCTGATTGCCAACGTTGACGGCAAGTACTACGGGATGGGCGCCATATGCACCCACGAAGAATGGGACCTCTCAGAAGGGACGCTAGAAGACACGACAGTTACGTGCGCAGGCCACGGCACGGTCTGGGACCTCAAGACAGGCAAAGGCGTTTTCGACGAGCCTCTGAAGGACGAGCCGCTGTACGACGTCAAGGAGGAAAACGGCTTCCTGCACGTGAGGAGGCGATCGGGAACTCATCATTAGCCGCGTCCCGGATAGAATCGCGTGAGCAGAACCGCAATCGCCAGCAGTCCGCACCAGCTTACCCTCCCGTCGAGCGATAAGTTACACATCGAAGGACCACACCGAAAAGGAACTTGAGTTTCGTCCGATGCGGTGGGAGGCAGCGTATGTTGGCAGATCAAAGGCCGCAGCCAACTCTCTCAGCAGAGCCGGGGGATTCTGCTCGGCCCTTTGTTTGGGGACACGATTTCCAAAGCGGGGAATCGGGGTCGAATACATAATTACGCCAAATCGGGAGGCCGTCTTGTTTGGCCTCTGCAGTTGACAGTCACAGGCATTCGACGCCATTTAGGTGGCTCGGCGGACTTGTGTACAGACGAAGGAAGCAGATTGTGGTTGTGTGGCTATTGGCCCTGGTCCTTGTCGTCCCCATAGTAATGAGTGAGGGAAACGTCACCTCCCTCCAGCTTGGGTCGGCGTCGGGAACGCCGGAATCGGTCCAGGCTTCGGACATCATCTCGGCACAGTATGCGAAGTCTGTCCCCAACAGCACCTTGATTGTCGCCATTTCAGGGGCGAACGTGAGCTCCCCGGCTACCCAGAACTACGTAAGCCGGCTGCTGAGCTACGTCAAGCATGACTCGGGCGTAGTCGGCCTCAATCAGACCGCCGACGTGTTCTCGCCGATTTACTCGGCCATTCGGGGCGTGAACACGGGCGCCTATTCGACAATCAAAGGGGCGAACGGCACCGCCCACCTCATCCTGGGAGTGCCAGCGTTGTACCTCGGCACCTGGGAGAAGGCGTTCGCAGCAAGCCACAACGTCACGGAGGCTGACTCGATGGCCTTCAACAACACGGCCACTGCTCTCAATTCGGCGAACCAGACGTCCTACCGGCTTTACTCGTCCCATGTGCTCTCTTTGTTCGGCTCCGCCTGGGCCGCCAGCTGGTCTGACCCCAGCCTGGCCAACGCGAGCGTGCTCACCCGAGCGTCAGTCATAGCCCGGGCCGCAGGTTTACGTTACATCGACACATACTTGGCAGGCTCAAGGTCTTTCGGCTACTCCCTCCTGCATTCGATAACACTGGCAGAGTTCGTGAACGACACTCACGCCGAGGCGGCTTCGCGACTCACGTCCTTCGCCCTGACCTACGTCTCGAACTCGACCGACTTCTCCCCGAGGTTCGTCTACTCAGCCTACGCCCTCGGCCGCTCCTACGATAACTCCTCTCTCTACGCCCTCGCCGGAAGCATCGTATGGAAGCCGGGTGACTACTCCCTGGGGAGAGGACTTTCAACCCTCATCTCCTCCCTCGTATCGCCAGCCAGGGACACAACCCTTGTGTCTCTGGGCCTCGACGAGTCCATAGACCAGAACGTCGTTGCCCTCCGCTCCGCGGTATCCGCAGTCTCTGCCGATGCTGGGTCAAGTTCGGGGGTCCAGTCGGCGCTGGTGACCGGAGGAGACGCCATCTCGTACGACTTCGGCAACTCCGCCAGGGCTGACGTGGGCATAATTCTCCCTGTAACTCTGATTCTTCTGATAGTCGCGACGGGCCTATTCTTCCGCTCTGTCCTCACACCCTTCATCACCCTCGGTACCATCGGGGTAGGGCTGGGCATCGCACAGGTGTTCATCGTTCTCGTGGGCACCTACATCGCCAAGGTCGACTTCACGATTCCCACAATCCTACTCACAGTGATGATCGGGGTGGGCACGGACTACAGCGTCTTCGTAATCGCCAGATACAGGGAGGAGAGGGTGAAAGGCGCCTCCGTCCAGCAGGCGGTGGAAACCTCCGTCACCTGGGCTGGAGAGAGCATAGCGACAAGCGGCGCCACTGTGATCATTTCCTTCCTCGCGCTGACCTTCACGTCGGTCGTGTACCTCAGGACCATGGGGTTCGTCGTCGGTCTCGGCGTGCTCGTCGCTCTCGCCATAGCCCTCACCCTGATCCCTGGGATAGTGAGCCTGGTAGGGGGGCGGACGTTCTGGCCCTACTCGGGGGAGCGCTTTACCAGATACTCGATGTCTGTCCTCTCAAAGTTAGAAAGCAAAAGGGGGTATTTCTCTAGAAGCGGAGCCTTTGCCGTAAAGAGGGCTGGCGTGCTAATCATCCTCGCACTTGTGGCCACCACCCCCGCTCTCTATGTCTACGCAAACACCACGCCGACGTTCGACTTCATTTCGGCGGCGCCATCAAACCTCGACTCCGTGATGGCCTCCAACCATCTAACAACCGCTTTCGGCGGAGGGAGCCTCTACCCGACATACGTAGTGATGACCTTCAACAGGCCCGTGGTCGTCGGCCACACGTTCAACGGCCCAGAGATGTCGGCCGTTAGGAGCGCGTCTTCCTACCTTGCCTCCTCCCCCGACGTCCGCAACCTGACCAGCCCGACGATGCCCTACGGGGAGCCCGTCTCCTATCAGTCAATCAACGATTCCACCGTCTCCGGACGGCAGATCTTCTCGGCCGTGCTTCAGAGCGTTGGCAGAGACAACAAAACTGTGCTTTTCACAATAAACTTCAGAATCGACCCCTACTCTCCTCAGGCGATAACCGACGCTCAGGCCATCCGCCAGTCCCTGCATTCCGGCTACGGCCCAGCCCAGGGAGTGACTGGGGTCTACGTTGGAGGCGCCTCAGGTTCCATTCTCGACACGAAGAACGTATTCGACTCGCAATTCAACTCCATCGTCCCCATTGTCGCCGTGGGGGTCGCCCTGGTGCTCCTCGTGGTGTTGGGCTCCCTCTTCCTCCCTGTGTTCGCCGTTCTGTCCATCCTCATGTCGATAGTCTGGACCCTCGCTGCGACCAAGCTTGTCTTCCAACAGCTGTACAACTACCAGATTCTATTCATCACGCCCTTCTTCCTCTTTGTGACGCTACTCGGCCTCGGCATGGACTACAATGTCTTCATACTCACCAGGATACGCGAAGAGGCGACCAAGGGGAAGCACCTCAACGACGCGATCGTTAGCGCGATTGAGCAGACAGGAGGTATAATCACGGCGGCGGCCGTGATCCTGGCCGGGTCCCTCGGTTCACTCATGTTGTCGAGCGACCTGCTTCTGAAGCAGATAGGCTTCTCTTTCGCATATTCGATTCTGATCGACGCGCTCGTGGTCAGGACTTACCTCGTCCCGGCGGTGATGTCGAAGGTAGGGAAGTGGAACTGGTACAACCCGGTGCCCTACCTCAGCCGCTCCCGGTCCCTCTTCGAGAGCGAGAAGACGCCGACGGGCACCGCTTAAAGCGGAGCGGAGCCGTGGGGTTCCCGTGCCCCAGACCCGCGAAGGGGAAATCAGCGAAGAGATCCTCGAGGAGGGGTGCTACCACCTCCTTCGCATGGGACTTACCGAAGATGAGCTCTCGGCCCACTTTGAGATTCCCAAGGTTAGGGTCTCTTTCCTCATCAGGTCCTACGAATCGAAACTGAAGTCCGGGACGGTCTCCCCCGGGGACATCGACAGGGCGTTTTGGGAGGACGTGAAGAAGGAGGCCGAGGGGGATGTCAAGCTGACGTTCCTATCACAGAAGGGATTCCACCATGCCTGGAAGTCGGAGCTGCGGAGGCTCGATGGGCCCGCCCTTATGTCGATATACGAGTCGAGCAAGGACTTCCTTAGCGCCGACCCAAACCAGAAGTTCCTTGACTACCCTCCACCCAAGGGGTATGACCCACTCGCCATGGACAGGGAGCTCAGAAAGGCAGTCGGCATCATCGGGGAGCTGTTGGCTGAGAAGTGGAAATCTGAGAAGGGGCCTGCTAGGGGTAAGCCCGCCAAACCTTAAAACGCCCAGCAACTCGGTCGGAATCGAAAAAAAGTTGCCGTTGGACACGGTCGATAAGGAGAAGCTGACCGGCGTCCTTCGGAAATTCCAGGGACGCAAGATTCTGGTCATCGGGGACCTTCTGGTGAGCCGATTCGTGGAGGTCGCCGCCCGCAAGCTCGCAAGAGAGGCGCCAGTCCCCGCAGGGGACTTCGTCGGGCAGACCCTCCTCCCGGGGGGAGCTGCCAACCTCTCAAGGGAGCTTGTTTCACTGGGCGCTTCGGTCAGCCTGGTCGGCCTGATAGGCTCCGACGAGTACGGCAACTGGTTGAAAACAGAGTTCTCGAAGTACGGACTCTCGCCAGGGGGAGTGATCACAGACCCGAGCCGGCCCACATCACTGAGGACCTGGTACATGGTGAACACGTTCCACATGCTCCGCATAGACAAGGAGGACAGGCGGGACGTTCCCCTTGCATTGGCGAAGAAGCTCCTGGCTGAGGCCGAGCCCCAGATCAAGGACGTGGACTGCGTGATACTTTCCGACTACGACAGGGGTGTGATAACGAGTTACCTGATCAGTGGCGTCGTGTCGGCGGCAAAAGCGTCGGGGAAGATAATAGTGGGCCAGCCGAAAATGCACCATTACCTCGACTTCTCCGGTGTCACATACGTGAAGTCCAACCTGGAGGAGGCGGAGCATGCCACAGGCATGGCAATGGTGAACGAGACGAGCCTCAGGAACATGGGGGTGAACCTGCTCAGCCGTCTGGAATCCAGGGCGATCCTCATCACGCGCGGAGACCAAGGAGTGACACTCTTCGACAGGGAGAACGTCACTCTGTTCCCGCCCATCAGGGGGAAGAAGAATCTGTTCAGCAAGGTGGGCGTGAGAGACGCCATGACTGGCGTATTCAGCCTGGCCGTCGCTTCAGGGGGGAACCCCTACCAGGCGGCAGTCCTGAGCAACATCGCAGGCGAAGCAAGGAGCGAGCTCCCGAGGATAGCTTCGCTGTCTCAGCACGAGTTGGAGGTCCGGACCGAGGGCGTCGGAGAGCTTGTGCAGAGGATAGTGCAGGTGCCGGTGAGGCGATGATGGAGACAGCCCAGGAGATAGTCAGGCTCAAAGAGCTGGCGAGGAACACCCGGAAGCTCATCCTCGAGAGTCTTGCGGAGGCGGGGTCAGGGCACCCCGGTGGCTCTCTGTCTGCCGTTGAGCTGCTTGTCACACTCTACTTCCACATAATGCGCCACGATCCCAAGAACCCAAAGTGGGACGACAGGGACAGGTTCTTCCTCAGCAAGGGGCACGCGGCTCCCCTCCTTTACTCCATTCTCGCCCAGGCGGGATACTTCCCAGTCGAGGAGCTGATGTCCCTTAGGAAGATGGGCTCACGGCTGCAGGGGCACCCTTCCATGGGCACACCCGGGGTCGAGGCGCCCGCGGGCTCGGAGGGGATCGGGCTCTCCCTCGGGGTCGGGACATCCCTCGCGGCAAAGCTGGACGGGAAGCCGTTCAGGACCTATGTCCTGATGGGGGACGGTGAGCAGCAGGAAGGTCAGGTGTGGGAGGCCGCCATGGCGGCGTCCAAATATCGCCTCGACAA
>Ga0187803_10000586_pt1 | contig 14423 bp, 7 predicted proteins | sample NC_wetland_sal_i_2_FD_132425 | JGI IMG/M metagenome (GOLD analysis project Ga0187803, IMG submission 132425) | Wetland sediment microbial communities from Neuse River Estuary, North Carolina, USA - Control_3 | ecosystem: Environmental > Aquatic > Freshwater > Wetlands > Sediment | place: USA...
AGCCTTCGCAACAGTGTTTGACGCTGCCACGCCGCCGAGCGCTGATTTGGTCCTGCCGAGACTGGTTGAGTCTTGAGAGCCGACGGTCTGCGGCTGCGACGGAGCCGGGGCGGGCGCCGACACAGGAGCGCGCGCCGGGAGTTTGAGGTCGCCCATCTGAGGAGCTGCCGACGGCGGCGGTGTGGCGCCCCGATTTAGCGAAGCACGTGCCGGTCCCGCCGCCAGGGCCCTCGTCGGCGTTGCGGCTCGCTCCGCGTGATCCAAGGTCGCGCCACTGACTTCGCCCGCTGTGATTTCCGCGCCTCGTTGTGACTTGTTTTCATGGCGAAGATTCTTGGCTGGCGCCATCTGTGTTTGTTCGCCAGTGGATTTTTCTTTGGCAGATAGTACTGGTGGAGCGGCCGGTCCTTTTGAAACCGCTGTCGGAACTTGCATTCTCGCGGCCTCGCGCTCGCGAATGCCCTTCTGATATTCATCCGTGACCCAAATTCCGGTGATGAGCATCGCGGCCAACGCCGTTCCGGCCCATGCCCATCGAAATCCAAAGAATCGGGTCACGCGAGAAGGCGTGGCGGCCTGGACAACTGTTGACGCATCCGCCTCGCTCAGCCGAACCAAAGCGGCCACACTTTCCTGGCAGCGAGCGCATCGCGCGAGATGGTTCTCGAAGCTCGCGCGCTCCCGCGCCGCCAGCGTTCGCTCGAAGTAGGCGGCGAGAATATCGGCGGCCGGACACTCTGCGCCGCCCGCATTCAGACCGGCGCGCAGCCGCTTTGCAACCAAATCATCCATCGCCTTGTCTCTTGCCGGATGGTCTCTCATTTCGTCGCCGTAGGGCCGGGTCCGCTTTGCGGACTGGCGACCCCGGCCTCGGGCCAGCCCAAGGGCTGGCCCTACATCATTAGAACGCTTCAGTCGCCATTCATTGCAAGTCTTATTTCTGTCTCAAAGCTTTCTCCATGTCCATCAACGCGCCGCGGGCGGCGAAGTCAAGGCAGCGGTCCACCTCGAAGGCGCTCAGTTTGCTTTCCTGGCGGAGGAACACCTCAATCCTTTTGCGCAGCTTTTTTCGCGTGGTGTCGAGATGACGCGAGATCGTCGCCTCGTGCTCGCCCGTGAGCAGCCCAATTTGCTTGAGGGTCAAACCCTGAACGTAGTAGTAGCTGAGCAGCAGCTTCGCGGGCGCGGGAAGTTCGCCGAGCGATGCCTCCACGGCATCGCCCAGGCACGTGGCGTAGCGCTGATCGTCTTGCTCGCTCGCCGAAGCATCGACGGCCGAAACCTCGACCGGGTCATCCGCCAGCGGCGCCAGGCGGCTCTGGCGGCGGTACTCGTCAATAAATTTCTGATACAACACGGCGCGCAACCAAGTCTTCAGGCTGCTGCGCCCGTGAAAGTAACCGAAGCGAGAGTTTCTGTTCGGTGCCGAGCCATCAAGTCCGTAAAGCTCCGCCAGAAGGGAATCGGCCAACTCGCGCGCCGTGGTCTCGTCGTGCGCGGCCGAATGCGCCGCCTCGTAAAGCGCGCCGCGATATTGCGCGCAGAATGTGTCCCACGCCTTTTCGTTGCCGCGCACGCAGCCCAGCGCCAACGCCAGGTCCGCAGCGCGGAGGCCGGAAAGCAGGGAAGCGACCTCGGGTGGTTCGGCTGGGGCGGCCAGGCCGACGCCCTTCCACGCGGCTTGGGCAAAGTCCTCCACCGAAACAGACCATCGCGCCGCGCCTGACGCCTGATAGATCTCGTCAATCTTCGACCCAGCGGCGGAGAGGAACTCGTCGAACGTCATGCTTCGTAGGATGCGGGCACCCGGTCAGATGCGTTCAGCGCTCAGAACGCCTTCTCGTTGATCACTTTTGCACTCAGAACAGGCGAAGTCAAGCAGTCAGAAAGCAGAGGAAAGTTCGATCGGAGGGCAGGAGCACATCGATACACGGCGACGGAATTCTCGTCAGGGCGGCACGGGCTTCCAAACCGCAAGACCAGTAAGGAGCGCAGCAGCTCGGCCGGGATTTGTCCTCCGAAACACAAAGGGTTGGCCCAGCCGCAGCGAGACCGTCAAACTCGTCTTCCGGTAAGCAGACGGGTGATGGACACCAGCAGGACGGCGCCGATGATGGCTACGGTCAGCGTATAGAAGAATCCGCCTGAGGCTGAAAAACCCAGGGCGTTCATAAGAAAACCACCGATCACCGCGCCGACCATGCCGAGGACTGTGTCAAAAATGATTCCGTAGCCTGCGCCCCGGATTAACCTGCCTGCCGCCCAGCCGGCGATTAGACCGAGAATGATCCAGTAGAGCCAGGGGCCCATCGTAATTCCCAGAATGCTTGTCGAGAAAACCGCAAAGAGGACGAAAGAGTGCATGTAACCTCCGCCCTATTAGATGCGGCGGCCTCCGTACTGGGGTTCGAGGTGGATTGAGGGGTTGTGCGATCGGGTGATTGAGTGAATTCGGTAACCGGGCTCTTCAATCGCCCAGTCGCCCAATCACTCAATCACCCAATGATACGAATCATCCTTGCGCGGCGGCCATTTTCTGCATGAAGGCTTTGCTGCGCCGGTCCATCTCTTCCGGCGACACGTCCTCTTTATGGGTGGCAATGCCCCACTCGTATCCGTAGGGATCGGAAACCTTGCCCATGCGGTCGCCCCAGAACTGGTCCACAAGCGGCATAGTGACCTTAGCGCCGGCAGCTACGGCGCGGTTGAAGACCGCATCGGCATCCTGGACGTAAAGGAACAGGTAGAACGCCCCCATTGAGGACGGCGCTGACGAGCCCATTTGGGGGAACTCATCGGTGACGAAGAATATGGAATCGCCGATTTTCATTTCGGCGTGGCCGATTTTGCCATCCGGGCCGGTCATGCGCATGCGTTCTTCCGCGCCGAAGGCTCTCTTGTAGAAATCAATGGCCTGCGCTGCGTTCTTGCAGATCAGGCTGGGAGTGATCGTGTGATATCCCTCGGGAATCGGTTTCACGGGGTTTGCCATTCCTGGTCTCCTTTGCAGTTTGGAATTACGGGCACTCGACGCGGAACTCGCCCTGAGCCCCGGCGCCAAGTGGGACTAGAATTTTGCGTGACCGGACCAGGTTTGTCAATCTCACGTCGCCGGTTGGAATTGATGATTATTCGCAGCATGGCTATCAAATATGCGCTACCTCGTTTGCCCCCGGGTCATGAATCGGGTAACATGAGGGTCTAATGTCTGCCAGTCTGGGCGAGGAACCCCATTTGACCGGCCACGCAGGGCGTGCCACGATTGCCGCCGAGGCGCCGTCGTCTCCTGAACCGCCCAGCCTTGACTCTCCCGATCTCTACATCAACCGTGAATTGAGCCTTTTGGAATTTCAAAGAAGAGTTCTCGGGGAGGCCCAATACGCCGTCAACCCACTGCTCGAGCGGGTGAAGTTCCTGTCCATCCTGAGTTCGAACATCGATGAATTCTTCATGGTAAGGGTTTCAGCGCTGCAAAAACAGATTGCCAGCGGGTCGCGGGAGCTGGGCATTGACGGCCGCTCGGCCGCGGCGCAACTCGAACTAATCCGCGAAGAGGTAAGGCGTCTGGGCGAAGAAGCGCAGCGTTGCTTGCGCGAGGAGTTGCAACCCGCCTTGGCGCGCGAAGGCATCAAGACTCTGGAAATTTCTTCGTTGAACGAAGAAGAGCGGGCGTCGCTTGATGCCTATTTCCTTCAGCACGTATTTCCCATCCTGACGCCCCTGGCCTTCGATCCTGGGCGCCCGTTTCCGCACATTTCGAGCCGCAGTCTAAACCTCGCGGTCATCGTCGGCGACCAGGACGGCGTGGAACACTTCGCTCGCATTAAAGTGCCGGACACGCTGCACCAGTTGGTCTCAGTGCGATCGCCTTCCGTCGATGGCAAGCTGGCGAAGTCAGCCCAGGCAGAGCACTCATTTGTCTGGCTGGAGCGATTGCTGGCGGCCAATTTGAATTCACTATTTCCCGGAATGGAGGTTCTGGAAGCCTATCCATTCCGCGTGACTCGCGACGCGGAAGTGGCCATTCAGGAACTCGAAAGCGATGATCTGTTGGAGAGCGTCGAGGAAGCGATGCGGCTCCGGCGGTTCACTTCCGTAGTCCGCTTACAGGTTGATTCCAGAATGCCGGAGAAGATCCTGGAGATACTGACCACCAATCTCTCCGTTGATCCGAAGGATGTTTACCGCATCGAAGGACCCATTGGTCTGAGTCGCCTGATGGAGCTCTATTCATTGGATCGACCCGAGCTGAAGGACAAACCTTTCCAGCCGTTCATTCCAGCCAGCTTCGGGCCAAACCTCGAGGAAGAAATATTCACGCTCATCCGGCGCGAGGACATTCTGCTGCATCACCCCTTTGATTCCTTTGAGCCCATTGTGGAGTTCCTTTGGCGGGCAGCGCGCGATCCAGACGTGCTGGCTATCAAGATGACGCTCTACCGGGTGGGGCGCAATTCGCCCATCGTGGCCGCGCTGCTGGAGGCGACGGAAGCGGGCAAGCAGGTGGCCGTCCTGGTGGAGCTGAAAGCGCGCTTCGACGAAGAGAGCAACATCGGGTGGGCGCGAACGCTGGAAGATGCCGGCGTCCACGTGGTCTACGGCGTGGTGGGCATGAAAGTTCACTCCAAGATCGCCCTGGTGGTGCGGCGCGAAGGCGAGACCATTCGACGCTACGTGCATTTGGGCACTGGCAACTACAATCCTATGACCGCGCGCCTTTATACGGACTACGGCCTTTTGACCAGCGACGAAAAAATCGCCGACGATGCCACGCATTTCTTCAATACGCTGACCGGTTATTCCAAAGATGAACCGCAAAAACTCCTGGTGGCCCCCGGCAATATGCGGCGGCGGCTAATCGAGATGATCCTGAGAGAGATCGCAGTCCAGGAAAAGACCGGGCGCGGCCATTTAATTTTCAAGATGAACGCGCTCGAAGACCCGGAGATGATCCGGCTTCTTTATCGCGCCTCGCAGGCCGGCGTCAAGGTGGACCTGCTGGTCCGAGGGGTTTGCTGCCTGCGGCCCGGGGTGGGCGGCGCCAGCGAGAACATTCGCGTCACCAGCATCGTGGGCCGATTTCTGGAACACAGCCGGGTTTTCTATTTTCGAAACGACGGGGCGGAAGAGATTTATCTGGGCAGCGCGGACCTGATGCGGCGGAACCTGAGCCACCGAATCGAGATCATCTTCCCGGTGAAGAATGCGAAGCTGGTTCGCCGATTGAAGGACACTCTCACCGTCTACCTTTCGGATCAGGTCAAGTCGCATCACCTGCACAGCGACGGACACTATCGCCGAAGTCCTAAGCGTGAGGAGCCGGATGCGCTGAACAGCCAGGAGGCTCTGCTCAAGCTGGAACGCGAGCCCGTGGAGACGGGCAAGGGGCTCGGCCTTTCCGCCCGCAAACGCCGCACTCTGAATGGCCACGGCAACGGCCCGAGCAGGGCGAAACGGTAACGAGATCCTCCGCCACCCAGACTGTAGGGCCGACGCTTGCGTCGGCCTTGGCCCGGGCAAGCCCTGGCCCTACAAACCCCAGGCTCCAGATGACAAGACCCACGCGTGCCGTCCTCAGCCATGAGGAACGAGTCACTGCGCCTGTTGCTTTTTCAAAATGGCGCTCATGTTCTCGTCGACGGCGATCTTGCGGTAGAAGTCCTTCAACTGTGGCAAGCGGTCCTTGGGGAGGAGCACGTCTTTGACCTCGTACATTCGCGTATAGCGCAGGGTATCGCCGTTCAATTCAACCTTGCTCTTATAGTCGGCGATGCCGGCGTCGAAGGCGGCTGGCTGCGGCAGACCATCGAGCTTGTAGCCCTGTGGGAGGCGGATCTCTACAACATCGCTTTGCAAGGTGGCAGCAGGAAAAGCGACAGGGTATTGCCGATCCTTCTTATCGAACCGCATTTCCTCCTTCGAACCAAGCACCCGCGGGCGGATGAGCAGAAGGTCGCCCGCCTGCTGGGCGTAGCCAGTGGCGGCAAATCGGTAAGTGAGCACGGGATTCGATCCCGAAGCGTCCAGCTCCAAGCCGTCGACTTTGTAGCCTAGCAGTGTAAACCCACCAAGAAAGGATGACAGGAATTCCTCAGTCGCCTTCCGACGCTCCGCGTCAGGCAGGCCCAGGAGGCGGGCGCGAAGTTCAGCCGCGGGCTGGCCCCAGCGGATCTCCACTACGTCCCCAAGCAGCGTTCCGTCGGGGGTAATAGAGAGTTTGGCGGAGCGAATCAAACGATTGAGCGACGGCGAGAGGAGCGGCAACTTGACGAGCTGGCCGCCGTTGTCCGTCACCAGCAGCCCTTCGTTGGCCTGGAGCGCGGAGGGCAAATATCCAAGAGGCACATACGGGTCTGTCGGATCGAAGAAGAGTACTCGGCCAAGTTTGGGGTCCTGACCCAACGCGTAGAGAGCTCCTGAGTTCGGATCAACGTCCTCAGGAAGTTGGATGGCCAGAATGACATGATCGAATTCAGTGGCCGTTGGGAAATCGGGCGCCACCACGCCCCGGTCCACGTTGACGAGGACGTAATAGGATTGAATCCCGGCCTGCGCCAGCATGGTGCTGAGCAATGTCGCTTTGTCCTTGCAATCGCCATAGTGGTTGGAAAAGATGTCCTGCGCTTCGTGGGGGCGAAAACCGCCGATGCCGATCTCGATGGCCACGTAACGTATATCGCGCTGAACGAATTTCGCGAGCGCGCGAATTTTATCGATTGGGGCCGCGGACTTAGCGGTGAGCTCCGCCACTTTTTGCTTGATTTCGAGTGACGGCTGCCGGCTCTGGGCGGCAAGCTGCGCGTACCACCGACCTACGTCCTGCCAGGAGCCTAGCTTCGCGCTGTCTGCGGCCCCGTTGGGAGCAAAGTAGGTAATGCCCAGCCGACCCGCCAGCGAGCGCCAGGCAGGCATCTCCGGCTCCTGCTGAATGGCAGGCACGTCTTCCACTTCCCACGCCCAGGCATTGCTCCCGGCCGACGAGGGTTTCTGCGCTGGATGACTCAGCCAGAACGAATCGTACTCCCAGTTCGAGGGCAAGTGCAGCTCAAACCGCGCTCGGCGCACGGGGAGCTGCTCCTGAAAATCCCAAGTGTCCTGAAGGACGAAAGGCCGGCGCTTGCGTTCGTATTCGTAACCAATGATATTGCCCGGTTCGGAGGCGGGAATCTTAATCACCTTGGCTTTGTCATCATCATAGAGGGCTTCGGCGAAGAGTCCCACCTCCACTGCGTCCTTTTCTTTCACCTCGTAATCCTTCCCGCTCTCCGGAACGCACCATCCCTTGAGATAAGTCAGGCGAGTCTCTTTGTCGAAACTCACTGCTACGTTGCCAAGTTCGCGTCCTTCGGCGCGCAGGATCTTGATGGCCTCGCGGTAACGGGTCTTGATGTCGCCGTTGTTCGCCACCGTGGTGATTTGCTCGCTGAAGAGCACCACAGCTTTGGTGTCATCGGGATACTTCGGAAGTGAAGACTGCGCCGCGGTGCGGAGCCAGTCGGGGGTGGCGGCAGAAGCCAGGGCGGCGCCCATCGCGAAAATCAACACAAGCCGGGCGAAGGTGGCACGGGCGTCCCGCCCGTGGTCTGTCACGGCCAATCTGGCCGTGCCGCAATTAGTGCCCGCTCGCCTGTGCAGGCGGAGCAGTTTGGAAAACCATTTGGGTTGCATCGGCTTGCCTCACTGCGGTCAAGAAACCGCGCAGTTGGGAATAGTACTCGGGTGGAATCAGGCCCTGCTGCAGCATGAAGTGGCGCTGAACGTGGACCGCGGTGCCCTTGTTCTCCACTGTCAGCGAATAGTTGCCGAACACGGTGGTGTTGCTCTTGGCGGCAGGCACACTCTCGACGCGCATCGATTTGGGAAGGTGCAAAGTGAATTCGTCCACTTCTTCATAGGGGTATGTGATGTAGATGGGCAGCGTCCGCCGCGCGCTCTGAAACAAGTACTTGACCTCGCCCGGGAAGGGGATCGCCGGAAACAGCAGCCGGTTCATGCCAAGCTGCATCGATCCTTCGGTCTCCACCGCGAATTGGACTTTCAGAGGCTTGTCGGCATTGTTCCATCCCGTCACTTCGCCCAGCGTCACCGTCGCGCCTGAGGGGAGCGCCGCCTTCAGTTCGTCTTCCAGGTCCTTGCGGCGTCCCGCGTCGTCCTTTTCCCGATTGTCCAGGCGGCGCTGGAGAGCGTCCTGGCCGCTGAACGAGAGTTCGAACTTACCTTTCACCCCTCCATCGTCGGTAATTTCCAGCTCGGCCTTGCGAGAAATAACGGTATCCGAACTCGGAGAGGGTGGGACTTTGATTTCCGATGCGCCGTCCTTATCCACACGAAACCCCATGGTAGTGTTCTCGTACCAGGGCACGAGACCGTAAGGGCAGAAGCGGGTGGCGGGATCGAAAAACTGATCTTTGCCACCGACGTGGACCACCGTCAGGTCTGCGCCGAGCTGCGACCACGATAGCAGGTTGGGATTGAAGAGTTGTTTGTTCCGCGGTGCCACGAAGGCCATGGCGGCGTCGAAACCCGCAGCGCGCGCCATGCCCACGAAGGCCTCGTTAATTTCGAAGCCCCACGCCGCGTCGTGTTTCAGCACTTCTGCGGCGTTGTTGTTGTCGCGGAGCTTCTCGCGCTTTTCTTCCTTCTCCGTCTTTTCGGGCTCGTAGCCGAGATTTCGGATCTGCTGCGCCCGAGCATAGATCTTGCGTAGCTTGACTTCCGGCGGGTCGGAATCCTGGACCACGGAAGCGACTTCCTTGGCAAAACTCTTGTCCTTGCCGATGAACTGCTCCACGGATTTAGCGCGCGTTCCGCCGATTTCCTTCCAGTACCACTTCGTGTCCTTGGAGTCTTTCGGCGCCGACTTGAAGACGTAGAAAAAGTCCACCCGGCTCCTCAGATAACTGTCGGGAGGAATGTAATCCTCGGCTTGAAGCCCAGGGATGTTGGTGGCGTCCAACGCCACCACTCCGTTCTGGCTGGCGGGTGCCCTGGTGTTTGGAGGGAGATTTCTCCAGGACCAATTCAGGCCGAAGTTCGGGATGGGTTTGAAGGAGAAGTGAGCCCTTTTGGTGAAGAGGTCATCGTCGATCCTCCAACTTTCCGCCAGTTCAGGGCTCAAGTCCGAGAGGATAAAAGCAATGTCCGAGCTGCGCAATGCCCAGTCGGGAATCGGCTCCCAACGAGTCGTGTAGCTGTACTCAATGATGTTCCCAACTTGAACGTCGGGAAGCGTGAGGGTTTTCGCCAGAAAACTCACCCCGCGGGCTTTCACCACTTCTTTTTCATAGACTGTGCCATCGAAATCGGTCGCCTGGCCGCCCGGGTGCAATGTCCGAGCCTCGATATCCACCACGCGATTCTTCCCCTTGCGGAACGGGATGCTGATGTCGCCGTACTTCTTGCCGTCTTCCTTGAGGATTTTGATACGGTAGAAGCTCTTGGTGAAAGCCATCTTGTCGTCGGTGTCCGTTTCGCGATAGAGGATGATGGCCGAGGCGCCGGGGTTGGCGGGATCGTCAGTCAGCGCCCAATCCTCTTTGGAGATCGTGGGCCATTCCTGCGCGCGCGCCCGCCCTCCCACAACCATCCCCACGGCCAGCAAGACCAACGAGAGCCGAATGCTTCTCTGGATCATGGTCTTCTCCTTTCAAGTTCGACGAGGCGGCTTCGGGCACGAAGGCCCTGCTCCCCGCAGCGGGCTTGCGCGGAGGAAGACGGATTAATTGTCCCAGGTGTCGGAATGACTACCCGCCTAGCATACATTAACCGCCCGACATTGCAAGAGGGATCATCGAGGGCTCGCTTCAAAATGATGAGCATTGTCCGGCAGCTCGCCACAGTGGCACAGGCACTCTTGCCTGAGTGAAAGCTAGTGGGTCCTACAAGCCTGTCACTGTCAAGAGTCCCAGTGACACGACGCGCCCTGGGGCGATGCGGCTGAACATAATCCGGGCTTCCAGTCCTCCGCTACCAAAGGTGTGACAGTTTCGGAAGTGTCATAAGGCGGTCGATGCAAAAAGGGATGAAGTCAGGCTTGGTCCCGCGGGACTTCTCGAGAGTGGCGGCGGTCGCCGAGATATGCCGGAGGGATTTTGGGGCGGGGAGAAGTAGCGCAGAGTCTCAGAGACTGAGACTCCGCGCTACCCGTTGTACGGCGTTTAAAGGAGAGATACCCGTCGGACTACTGGTCCGTCGGGACCTTGTACGCTGCCTCGCCAATCGCTGTTCCCCAATTGCCAGACCCATTGGCGTACTGGCCAGCGAACCACATGGCCGGCTTAGTGGTAGTGGCAAGATCGGGCGAGGTGGCAGTGTAGTCTCCCCACCTTCCCTGACCGTAAAACGCGGAGCCCACTGTCAGATAAATTCCCACGCTATTCATCAGGCTATCGCCGTAGCTGACCCGCCGGGAAGTGTAAACCACGCTCGGATAGGTGACATCCGTCGAATAGTCAAACACCATCACCACGTTGCCCTCCGGGTCGGGTTGCAGCGTGGCAAACCAGGCGGAGCCATTATTGGACCAGCCGCCGCATACGAAGCAGTCTTCCTGGCGCTCGTAGGCTGACGTGATGGTGCTGTTATTGTTGCTGATTATGGGACGGACCTCGAACCAGATAGGCCCGGCAGTGTTCGTGCTGTTGACCGTATCTTTCGTGTTCAGCGATCCCCACAGCGAGCCCGCAGCGTATTTTACCTGCCCGGAAATGCGGGTATCGTTGGTGTCAACGCAGAAGGAGCAGACTCCTCCACTGCCGTTGGGCTCGTCGGCGTTCGGGGGAAGGGAGTAATTGTGGGTGGTGCCGATCGTCACACCAGTCAGGGTTGGACCGGAGCCACCGTTAAGGAAGGCGAAGGGGTTGTTCGGGGTGGCGGAGGGGCCCGAAACAGTCCAGACGACCAGACCGTTGCAGCCGGAGGAACATACGCCGCCTCCGAAATTAATGTTGTAGGAATTGATCAGGAAAATGGCGTCCGGCTTGTCGCTTGAGTTGGTGACGTTAGCGGGCTGCAAGGTATCCACAGTGGACCCGTTGGCGAACAGCCCGAAGAAATACCAGTAGCCGAAGCCGGCGCCGGAATAGAATGCGTCCTTGGGAAAGAAAAACACATAGTTGGTATTGAAACCCGCGCCTTGGCAGTTGCCCGTGCCCGAGAAGAGGTTGATACCCACATAGAATCCGCCCTTGGTGGCATGCTTCCCCCAGTTGACGGAGTCGTGACCCAGGGTGGGGTAGTCCGGGCACTGGCCGGCGCTCCCAATGTTAATGGCGGGGCTGTACACGTGCCAGGAGCCCCGTGGGTCACTGGTGGCGCTCGCCGCGACGAGTAGCCCGCCGACATTGCTGCTGCCGCTAAATGGGCTGCTTTCTGTCAGCATGACGATAACGTAGCGGTTGTTGGTCCAGTCGTAAAACGCGCGCGGGTCAGTGGTGTAAGTACCGCTGGCCAGCCCGAAGAACGTGTCGGCGTCCTTCGGGTAGCCCGACTGGAGATTACCAACCTTGTCATACACTGCAATATATGTGTTGATGAACTCGACCACATACTTGGACCCGACGGCGAGTGCCATATCCGGCGGAGTGCAGCAAACTTCTTGTTGCGCGGTGAAGCCCACGCTCGCGCCGACAGCCTCAATCCCGCTTTTGCTGCCACCGGCCGGGACAGCCGTTCCGGAACCCCTGGTCCCTCCCCGAGCGGCCGAAGCCTTCAGAGCGGCGTACTGTTCGTCTGTAAGCCCATTGAGGGGACGAAGGTGGGTCAGGTGGGCGCTGACTGCCTGCGTGGTGACCTGAGGCAGGTCACTCAAAACGACGTCGCGTGCCGCGGCGCCTTCACCCATCCCTCCTCCCCCGGCGCCGCCGACGTATCCGGCGGAAGCGTTTTCATCTTGCGCCGAGTATCGAGGTGTCGAAGCAAAAAGGCCGATCAGCAATAGAAGAGAACAACCAACGATGATATTTCGCTTCATGTATCCTCCGTTTTATGAGATTTGCCCCTTTTGACAGGGGATCTAGCCTTTCGACTTCTCGGAGCGCTCCAGTCCTCCTTTCGTTCTTCGCGCGGGCGAAATTCGGAGCATCGCCAGCACTGTGGTTTGACGGGCAGAAATAAGATTTATGATGACGTGAGGATTCCCTCTTCTTTGCCACCCCACCATCAGTCGGGCGGCCGCTTCAAACTAAGTGGTTTTCGAATTCGTCGAGTCTGGGTATCTGCCGAAAATTCAGTAGTGGTTGGGGCCCGGGTTCGTTCCCAGGCCGGGTTGTCGTTTCTTGAACTCAGCTAAGAGTAGCGGCATTCCCGTCCGCGAGAACTCCATGTTCCCGCAGACCATGCCGTGGCTCAGCCTAGACCCACCCGCGCATCGCAACGACCGATTTGGTCGATTGCGACCCATTGGCGACCGATCTGGGCGAAGCCCGACGTTTTTACCATTGGCGGACAGGCACAGTCAAGTGCTAATTTGCTCGTTGAGAACTGCAAATCAGGAGTCCGTGAGACAAGACTGAATAGAGACTGACCATTAGGTGAAATATGAAAAACTGTAGGGCCTATGAAAAATGGAAGTGGTGTGGCAAAATGCCCCACTTTTTTGAAAAATGCACTTTTTTGCAAATTTATTTTTCGCGCAACTCTTTTATTTGCGTCACTTAAAAATTTTTGTGCCAAAAGTTGCAAAAGTGACCGTTGTGACATGGGGAGGCCGAAAAGCCATGCATTTCAAGGTATAGTACTCAAGCCTCATAACATAGTGTTGTTATTCTTAGTAAAGCATAGAATAACGGGCTTTCCTCATCAGCCGGATGGAGCACGGGGCCGCTATTTCCGCGCGCATCAACGACCGGATGATGTCATCACTGCTGGCAGCCATGGGTTGACTTTTGTCTGGGACTGAATTTTAATCTCCGCTCAACGCCGATTACTTCCCAAACGCCCACAATTGGAGGTCCACTGACGAGCCGTTCCGATCTTCGCGTCAGAAGCGCTCGGCTACCTGCTTATTGAATGTCTCCGGACGAAATGGGCAGCCTCGCGGTCCAGAACTTTGCGCGTTTCCTCCCTTTTACACAACACCACATTCGAGCCGCAAAGCAGCAGCCTCGTCTTTAAATCGCGCGATTCAAGGAAAGGCGCCCGCCCGAACTTGCCCATCGTCACATTCGATGGTGACCGCCATCACAGCGAGAATCCTAACTCTGTGGTAGGTGCTGAAAGTGGGAAAGTCCAACCACAGATAAGACAAAGTGAGAAGAGGTGACGCGATGAGCCGATTCAAACTTCGGGTCCTCGTACTGGTAGTGTGTCTGTTGTCTGCACTGTGCGTGCTTGGGAAAGCCCAGACGGCGGCGCCGGATTCGCCGATGGTCCCGCAAAGCGGGACGACGTCAGCAAGCTCTCAGGCCGTAGTGCCGCGGCTGATGAAATTCAACGGCGTGTTGCGTGATGCGGCTGGCAAGCCGATCAGCGGCCCGGTCGATGTCACGTTCGCGCTCTACGCCGCTGACTCGGGTGGCGACCCGTTGTGGTTTGAGACGCAGAGCGTCCAAGCCGACGACCAAGGCCGCTACACGGCGCTGATCGGCGCGATGCACGCGGAAGGCTTGCCGGTGGATTTATTCACCACTGGTGAGGCGCGCTGGCTGGGCGTGCAGGCGGGAAGCGAGGCCGAGCAGAAGCCGCGCGTCTTGCTCTTGAGCGTGCCCTACGCCTTGAAGGCGTCAGACGCCGATACTCTGGGCGGCCTGCCCGCCTCGGCGTTTGTGCTGAGCGAGGCGGCGGAAGCTTCTGCCGGTGTGAGCGGCTCGCCGAGTGCCGGTACTACCGCCGCTTCCCAGAAGGCATCCGCGGAGAAGAACCAACTCGCACCCCTCGGGCTCACCGGCACGCAGAACTACATTCCGGTGTTCACCGACAATGCGGGCTCGCTCGGGAACTCAGCGTTCTATCAGAACGGGGCCAACCTGGGGCTGGGGATCACCAATGCCCGGGCGCAGTTTCAAGCGGGGCCGTGGAACTCGATGCCCGGCGACATCAGCTTCAGCGGGGGCGGAACGTCTTTCAACGGCGACTTCTTCATCGGCAACAACACCATCCCGAAAACGCGCATGTATTCCAACGGCGGGGCGACCGCGTTTGCTTCCAATGAATACTTCAACGGCTTCGGAGACAAGCTGCAAAACACCAGCCTGCCTTCGTGGCGGATCTACATGTGGTTCTTCGGCGGGACGGACTACTTCTCCGTGCAGCGCTCGCCGGCGGGGGGCGCGCTGGCCTACGCGGACGTGCTGCACATCAACAGCGCCGGCAACGTGGGCATTGCGAACACCTCGCCCACGCAGGCGCTGGACGTGGCCGGCAACATGAAGATCACCGGCGCGGGCAATGCGCTGATCTTTCCCGACGGCACGGTGCAGCGGACG
>Ga0187803_10000587_pt1 | contig 14423 bp, 7 predicted proteins | sample NC_wetland_sal_i_2_FD_132425 | JGI IMG/M metagenome (GOLD analysis project Ga0187803, IMG submission 132425) | Wetland sediment microbial communities from Neuse River Estuary, North Carolina, USA - Control_3 | ecosystem: Environmental > Aquatic > Freshwater > Wetlands > Sediment | place: USA...
CGCGCAAAAGCAACCGGCCATAGGTCAGATTGGCCAGGAAGTGCTCGGGATTAATTTCCAGGGCCTTTTCGAATTCCTTGGTCGCTTCAGGCATATGGTTAAGGCGGCTTTGGACTGACGCCAAGTAAAAGTGAAACTGAGCCGACGTCGGCATGTGATCCACTGCCGCTTGAACTTCCGGCAACGCCGCATCCCACCGGCCTTGTTTGATCAGCGCCAGGCCTAGTTCAAAGTGCCCCACTGAAGAACCCGGATCCTTCTCCACAGCCGTGCGCAGAATCGCTTCTGCCTCCTGATACTTCTCGCTGCGTATCAGAGCCCTGCCGAACTCAACATCAGCAAAAGCCGCATCGGAATCATACTGCCGGACTATTTCGTGCAGTTCTGCCACGGCCTGGTCGTGCTGGTCATTATCAAGGTCAAAGAGAGTTTTGTGGAGTTTGTTGACGAAGTCGATCTTGTCCTTTGGGTCAATCAGCGCCTTCTGTTTGTCTTTCGAGTCGTCAACACTCGAACCCAGATAGCCGAGAGCGCGCAGGTTGTTGTCTTCGGTCGGATCCAAATGCCTTTGCGCGACGGGCGCGGCACTGGTCTTATTCCGGAAGTCCGAAAGTTGGCCATCCAGAGTCTCGGCCACTGCCTTGGCAGACGGCGCCAGATTCCTCAGAGCGCCGGGATCCGACGATTGGTCGTACAACTCCTTTTTCGGAGCCTGCAAATACAAGTACTTCTGCGCCCGCCAGGAGCGCAGATCACTCACGCCGAGAACCCAGTGCGGGTAGTTTGTTTCGGAATAGATGCTGCGGTCTGGCGGTTTGGTACCCTTCTTCCCTGCCTCCGGCTTCGGCATCTCCATCAGCGGGAAAAGCGATTGTCCCTGCATAGCCGCAGGAATAGAAACACGCGCGGCCTCGAGCAAGGTCGGGGCCACGTCGGTGAGCGCGACCCGCTCCTCAACACGCTTGCCCGCGAACCTCTCGCCTGGAAGCTTCAGCAGCAGCGGAACATGGATCGTTTCGTCATACAAGAACATGCCATGCCACTTCTCTCCGTGCTCACCGAACGCCTCCCCATGATCCGCCACCACCGCGATGACCGTGTTTTGATACAGCCCGTGCCGTCCCAGCACTTCCAGAACACTGCCCACCACCGAATCCGCGTATGCAATCTCGCCGTCGTAGGGCTCGGAGGCAAAGTACGTCTTGAACGGTTCGGGCGGATCGTAGGGCTCGTGCGGATCGTAAAAATGCAGCCAGAGAAAAAAGGGCGGCTCCTGATGACGGCTCAGCCAGCCCATAGCGCGGTTGGCCACGTCTTCGGCCCGCCGCTCTATGCTCTGATAGCGGTCTTCGCCGGCCTGTGAAATGTGAAAGTCAGCATCGTAAACATCGAACCCACGATCAAAGCCCGGGGCACCGTTGCGGACCGGAGCCAGAACCATCGACCCAATAAAGGCCGCGGTGTGATAGCCATGCTGATGCAGCAACTCCGGCAGATAAGGCAGTTCGCCACGCAGGGCAGAACCGAGGTCCTCTACGCGGTTGTACTGCGGATAGGTCCCGGTCAACAGGGTAGCGTGCGAGGGTGTAGTTAGCGGAACCTGAGCGTAGGCTCGCGTGAAAACGACGCTATGCTTCGCCAGCGTGTCAAGGTTAGGAGTCAGGCCGCGTTTCGATCCCAAAAACCCCATGCGGTCGGCTCGCGTCGTATCGAGCGTGATCAGGATGATGTTGGGTGGTTGCGCACTGCCGGCCGCCTTGCCCGGTGGCTTCGTCGTTTTGGTAGCAGGGGAAGCAAGGGGCAAGAGCAGAACTAGAAATAGAAATAGAAACCGAGAAAAACCCATAGCGGATGAGAAAAGCTTACCACGTGCGCGGTAATCCCTGATTCAGACCGGTTTCATAATTACTGTAGGGAAGGTCTTCGACCTCAGCGGCTGAAGCCGGCTTGGCTATCGGCATTTGACCGCAGCGCTGAAGCGCGGCGCCACCGAAAATCTGGACTACAACAAGGGTGAAAATGCACCACTTCAACCCTGTTCCGCATAGGCCAAGTCTAAAGCGATTTACGAAGTGGTGCGATCCGATCGCTGATCAGGAAAAATAAGAAGGCCGGCCTTGCGGCCGGCCTGAGGCTGGCATCAACTCTGTTTAGAAGTCAAGCCGCAGAGCGAGCTGGGTAATACGCGGCCCGCCCGACTGTGTATTGTTAAACGTGCCCAGCGACTTTCCTAACGTCGCGTCGACAATGTTGTTGTCGGGAATCAGGAAGTTCGGGTGGTTCCAGATGTTGAAGAAGTTGGCCTGGAACTCGAGCTTTGCCCGCTCCGTGAGCTTGAAGCCCTTCTTCACGCTGAAGTCGGTGTTGAAGTAATGCGGACCGTTGAGCGTATTGCGCCCCATCTGTCCGACAGACGGCCCTTCGCACCACAAGCCCATGTTGACGCTTGCGGGACAAGGCAGGGCCGCAGTGTTTGCTTGCGCGAAATCGGCCGGATTCAAATAGCCACGCCATGGTTCTCCGCTGGTAATGTAGGCGTTCGTGATCTTGCCCGGCCCTATATAGCTGGACCGGTCGGTGAGTTCGCCGTCCTTGTTGCTGTCCGTGCTGCTGCTGTATACCGAGAAAGGCGCTCCGGTTTGCCACGACACAATTCCCGCTAGGTTCCAGCCTCCGATCCACCGGCTCGATTTCGCGAACGGGAGATCGTACACGAAATCGGCTACGATCCGGTGCCGAACGTCGAAATCCGCCGGACCATAATCGGCCTTCGGGTTCGTCGGATCCATTGGATATCCATGGGCTGTGCCACCGATCTTCTCGGCAAGCGTGTCGCTGACGTCGTCCAACACCTTGGCATACGTGTAGTTGGCGCTGAACTGCAACCCGCTCGAAAAGCGCTTGCGCAGGCTGGTCTGGAGTCCATGGTAGTTTGAGGTGCAGCAATTGTCGCGATAGCTGATCCGGCCGTAGTTCGGATTCACCAGACTGTGACTGTATCCGGACACGGTTCGGCCATCATACGTGCCGGCGCCGAGAATGGCCAACAACTTCCGGCCAAACGTGCCTACATAATTCGACTCAAACACAAAGTCCTTGGCGAGCTCGTACTGCACGCCAAAGTGTGCCTGCTCGTAATACGCCGTCTCCAGATTCTGGGCCATGGCGCGAGTTGATGGCGTCAGAGTCGGGCAGGGTAACGCAGGGCAAAAGACGGGTTGAGTCCCAGTGAACGGAGCTTGATAGAGTTCCGCGGTCGCTGTGGGGTCGATGTTCGAGAAGCCAATGAGTGACGAACCTTGCAGCGCCAGAGCAAAGTAGGGGGGATTGAGACGTATGTTCTCGAAGATGTTGTTGTACGTCCGGTCGTAGCTAATGCCGAATCCGCCACGCACAACCACTTTCTGATTGCCCAGTGCATCATAGGAGAATCCGAGTCGTGGACTCCAATTATCCAGGTCCTTTTGCCACAGGTTGTTCTTGATTTGGAAGCGTCCAGTGGCAATTCCGGCATACCACGGGTTATTGGTGGGATAGAATGGGTTGGTGCCGGGATTGGTGATGGGAACATTTGTACTTCCAATTGAGAAATTCGAATCGAGATACTGCTGGTAGTTATGCGGAGGGCCGAAATACTCCCAACGCACACCCACGTTCAAGGTCAAGCGCGGGTGAATCCGCCAGTCGTCCTGGACGTAAGCCGCCGCTTCGTTGGCCCGGAATCCACGATAATAAACTGGCAACTGCCCTGTGTAGGGGTTTATAGAGGCCCCCGCTTCCAAGAGCGAACCAAATACCTGGGAGCCAACCAGCCCGTACTCCAGATTATTGGTAAAGCTGGCGTCTGTGACAAGATCCTCAATGTCCATGGGATAGACATAACCGTTCTTCTCGACATCGAAGCTGCTGCCATTGCGCGTGCGCGAGAACTCGGCACCCGTCTTAATGTTGTGCTTCCCTTTCGTGATTGACACGTCGTCCTTCCAAATGAATTCATTCTCAGTAAAGAACTGGGGAAGATTATCGGCGTTGCCATACCCAATGTTGGGCGAATCGAGGGCGGAGAGCACGTCAGGGAATCCTGACACTCTCGGATCGCCCGGGAAGTTTCCCGTGTGCCTAACGTACGAGAACCGTGCCTGATTCAGGATCGTCGGGCTGAAGGTATGCGACCAGGAGATTCCCGCGTTCTGTGACCGCCCGTGAACGGGTAGGTTCGGACCCATGGCATTGTTCCCGCCAAACGCGACATTACTGTCCGCGTTGTCATAAAGGTAAGAACCGCTGAGTTGGTCGTTAGTGCCAATCTTATGGTCAACCTTGGCCGCATACCGCATCTGATTGGTAGGCGACGGTTGCGGCACGTTGATGGTTGCATAGACGGGAACCGGGTAGTTCAACCCGGAGGTATACAAGCCTTGGCCAATGTTGGAGAAGTTGGCGCAATTGGCCTGCCCCGAAGTGCAGAACGGCAGCCCCTCGGCGGCTTGCATCTTGGTGAACTGCGCACCAAGTGTTGCGTTAGAGGCGATTGGCGCGCTTGTAGAGAACATTCCCGGGCACGCGCTTCCAGTGAACTGCATACAAACACCATTGGGATCGCTTTCCTGGAACGATGCGAACTTACCGGTATTCACGAAATCCAGGAAATCCGTCGTAGTCGTATTCGCGCTCAGCGGACTGGCCGTGCGCAGACGGTGAGCCTCCATGGTGAAATAGAAGAACGTCTTGTCCTTGACAATCGGCCCGCCCACGGAACCGCCAAACTGGTTTCGGGTTAGGCGATCCTGAATGCCCGCAAAATTCGAGAAGAAGCTATTGGCGGCCAGTGCCTGAACGCGGTTGTACTCGAACAGCGAACCATGCCACGTGTTCGTTCCGCTCTTCAGCACCGTGTCGGTCACATACCCACCCGACTTCCCGTATTCTGCAGGGGGCGTGCCATCGATAACCCGGTATTCCTGGATTGCGTCAGGGGAGATGGTAGTGACGGAGCCGCCGGTTCCATACACCGTGCTGGCGCCGCCTTGGCCTTGATCATTATTGTTAAAACCATCCACCATGTAATTGCCGGTGCCGGGTCGCGCGCCATTCACGGCTGGACCGCGGTCATACGATACTTGCGCTAAGGCCGCAGGCTCTGCGCCTGGCAACAGGGCGACGAAGTCGTTCGAGCTACGGAGTTCCAGCGGCATGTCCTGCCACACTCGGCGGTCAACCTGCTGTCCCAGCGAAGCGTCTTCGGTTTGCACCAACTGGAGGCCGGCTTCAACCGTCACCTGCTCGCTGGCCGCGCCCAGTTCAAGTTTCACATCGCGCGTGACAACTAAGCCCACGGCCGGCACGATGTTCTGAACCTTCACTGACTTGAAACCCTTCGCACCAACTTCGAGCGTGTAGGTCCCGACTACTTCCAAGGCCGGGAAACGGTAGGTTCCGGCGCCGGTGGTCGTCGTTGTACGCACTTGACCGGTCGCAGTATTGGTCAGTTTCACGTTGACCCCGGCCACCACGGCGCCGGTTGGGTCTGTTATCAGACCGGTTAATTCACTCGTTCCGCCCTGGGCAAAGGCTCCCACCGAAAGGGCAAGAACTACGAATAGCAGCAAGAGTTGAGTCCATATACTACGGAAGGCAGATTCCATTGATCTCTCCTTGTACTCCTGGGAAATCCGAAAAAACCTTGGTTCCTGGGCAAACCTGAAAACTTGGTTGATCAAGTTTGAGTTGACGGCTTGGGGAAGGCCCTTGAAGCTGGCGCGCAACCCCCTGAAAACTCGCAAAGATTGCCAAAGCAAAATTGCAATCGGCATTCCAAAACATAACGAAATAAGTCCTTTATGTCTCAACCACTTAAGCGGTCAATCAAGGCTGATCTACACTTTCTGGGAGTTGCCCGGTCGCTGCATCTATGGAAAGCTATATATTTCGCCAATACCTACGGCGCGATTCGATGGTCACAGGGCGCTCCTAGAGCAGTTCTAACGTTGCTGCATCCCGCTAATTAGGCGGGCCCGGTCTCAGGGCAAGGAAGTGTCACTATATTATTCAATGGCCATGAAAAGCCGAGCAAAATCGCAGCTAACTCCTTGATTCTGAAATACTTTACGTACAAGTCCTTATTCTTCAAAGACCTGGAGGGAGACTCCAGCTAAGTCTTTGATTCCAAAAGACCGCGTAGAGGGGGATCGCGCCACGAACTGGTAACGATGCAGCCGTTTCGGCAAGAAGGGCCAAAGGAGACACAGCAACCCCGGAATAGCTGTAGAATCGTGCCTTGTGAAACCCACTCTCTCGCCAGCGAAACAGTCTGCGCCTGTTCCTCTCCTCGATTTGCGGCGCCAGTATGAGTGCATTCGTGAAGAAGTCCTAGCGGCGATCGCCCGCGTCTGCGATTCCCAAGGGTTCATCCTCGGTCCCGAGGTAGAAGCCCTGGAGCGTGAAATCGCCGCCCTCACAGGAGCCACCGCTGCTGTGGGCTGCGCCTCTGGAACCGAGGCTCTCTGGCTGGCGCTGGTCGCCGCTGGCGTCCAGCCGGGCGATTCCGTGATCACCACGGCATTCAGTTTCTTCGCCTCCGCCAGCGCGATTGTGCGCGCTGGCGCCACCCCGATTCTGCTGGACGTTGATCCCGGCACGCTCAACCTCGACGCCAGGCTCGTCGAGAAGCGCCTGCGCAACGCGGTCGCAGGCAGCCACGCTGACCGCCCGCCTTCCAACGGAAAAATCCGCGCCATTCTGCCCGTCCATCTTTACGGCCAGTGCGCCGACATGGACGCTATCCAACAGATTGCACAGGAGTTCCAAATTGCTATTGTTGAAGACGCCGCCCAAGCCATCGGCGCGGCATGGCGCGGCCGAGGAGCAGGATCGCTCGGCGCAACTGCTGCCTTTAGCTTCTATCCGACCAAGAACCTGAGCGCCTACGGCGACGCCGGAATCGCGACCAGCACCGATCCTGCGATGGGCGAACGCATGCGCCGTCTGCGCAATCACGGCAGCCCGCGCCGCTACTATCACGACGAGTTCGGCTGGAACGGACGCATGGATGCCATTCAGGCCGCGGTTCTGCGCGTGAAACTGCCGCACATTTCGCAATGGAACGAGGCTCGCCGCCGCCACGCCGCAACCTATGACCGGCTATTTGCCGAAGCCGGTTTGACTTCATCCTCGGCGTCCGCGCCGCCTTCGACGGCATCTTTGCATCCAGCCAACTTGCCCGCGCGGTCGAGGCTGACTTCGAACGCGTCATCGCAAGACGCCGGTGCGCAACCGACGAGCGCGCCGGTGCGTCGGCTCGCTCGATATGCCCAGGCTACGCATGTCTTCCATCAATACGTAATCCGCGCCCAGCATCGCGACGACCTCCGCAAGTTTCTAGCCGATCGCAAAATCGCAACCGAGATCTACTACCCACTGCCGCTGCATTTGCAGCCGGTGTTTGGCTACCTCGGGCTGAAGGCGGGAGATTTGCCAGTCGCGGAACAGGCCGCGCGCGAAGTATTGGCGCTGCCCATGTTTCCTGAGTTGACGCAAGCTGAGATTCGCTGGGTGGTGGAGAGTATCGCCGAATTCTATTCGTGAAAGGCGTTTTACCGCCGAGACGCCGAGTTCGCCGAGAAACCTTCAAGAAAAAGTAAGAAGAAGATATAGAGGAAGCGAATCGCTGTGACCTCGGCCCCTCTGCGGTGACAGAGTATCCGGAAGCGCCTCCACCGCGCGCTGATACAAGGGGAGCTGTGGACAGGCCGCGGCTCTTCGCCGTCTCAACGATCCGGATCGAAGGGGATGCTGACCTCGATCTCCGTCCGCGAGCGGCCGGCGGCGAAAACCCATTTCCCGACTGCGGCCATCGCCGCCTCACCCAGAATCGGATTCCCGCCCAGCAGTTGAACCCCTTCGACCTTGCCGCTTGCCGCAACGGTCACTTTCAGACGAACCGTCCCGCCGATGTGGTTGCTCTGCAGCAACTCCGGATAGACGGGTTCGACGCGGGAAAGCAGCTGCCTGGCTCCTTCGGTCCCGGCTTGATACACCGCTAAGGTCTTCACCCCGTCCAGAGTGGCGGCGGAACTTACGTATCCAATTGCGCCCCGGGTCTTCGCCACGTAGGCCACCACCTCTTCATCGGAGTGGAGAACCTTCGGCATCGAACCCTTCCCCGTGAACACCAGACTGCGGTAGTAGTTCTGCAGGGCATCGTCGTTTTGGCCGAGATACTCCTTCAAAAACACGGCGTGTGCTGCCCCTCCCCTCGAGAGCACCGGCTCGACATGCGTCCCGTCGCGGAGGACATTCCGTTCCCCAAGAAAAACGCTCCGAATCTCACTGGCAGAGATCGCTTCCGCTTTGACGTTCGGATTGGCAATGATTCTGACGTTGCCCGCGAGGGCATGCACCGACAGGAGGATTGTCAGTCCGGCGAATGCGAGCAGCGTGTTCGGATTCTTGGTCGCGGTTTTCATTTGTATGCCCATGAGCCTAGAAGTTGAAGCCGGTCTTGACGACCAACGCATTGGTGTCGGGTTTAAGACCCTGCGGATTGTCTACCAGGTAGAATCCGCTGGGATAAAAAATAGGGACGCCATATCCGTCCATGAAGTGGCCCTCCACCTTGACGTTCATGAACCGGTTCAGGTCCACCCGTCCGGTGACGACTTTGTCATAGGTGTGGCCGGATACGATGCCGCCGATATTTTGCGGGGGGCCATACAGCGAGTAGCGGGAATAGTACGAACCGAGTTGAAGCCGCTTTGCGATCCGGTAAGCCCCCGCAACATACCACCCGCGCACGTCGGTTTGGGCCCTAAACGCGCCGCTGTAAATCACCTGGTCACGCCAGTAGCGCCGGTACTCGGAGTCAATCTGCAGCTTGTCCCTGGTGTACTGACCGTAATATTGGTTCGTCCAGTCCGCCCTGGACCACTCGTGATAGGGCTGCAGCACACCGAAACCAGTCGTGGTGCCGTAGCCGTCAATGTCTTCATTCATGCGCGAGATACCCGCCAACAGCCCTTTGAGGGGCGTCGTCCAGCGCAAGTCGCCACCGTACTGGAGTCCGCCGTAGCTAGAGAAGTTGATTAACGCCGGAGGCCCTTTCAGCAAGTAGGGGTAACCGCCATAATGGCTATCCTGGCGCTGACCCGCATAGCCCGTATATGAGAGCGTGCCGAGCTTTTTCCCGAGAGGGATGCTGCCGTAAACATCTCCACCCGTGTGAGCGATGGTGGAGTCGCGCAGGTCGGTCGGATAGACGCCCTGGGGCAGCAGCGCAAAGGGGTGCAGGAAATCCAGGTCTTGGGTGTCGTTGTAGAGTCCAATCGCAGTCTTGACTTTGCCGCCGCGCAGGCCGAACCAAGGCTTGAACCGGCAGTCTGCAAACGCCCAGTCGAGCGAGGGATGCCAGCGTCCAAGCTGACCGAGATTGCGATCGTAAATCTGCGCTCCGACGCGAAACTTGTCGGTGATCTGCATCGACGCGTTGGCCCCAAAATCGGTGAATTCACCACTGCCGACGTTACTGGTGTTCATGGTCAGCCAGTTGTTGTCGTCGGTGTGGACGAATCCCTGCGAGGCGAACCCGTGGATTTGGACTTGCCGGTCAAAGAGTTTGAACTCCTGCGCCCGCAGAGAGAGCCGGGCAGCGCACAGGCAAAGGGAAAGCAAGAAAACGGTTCGTCGACACATAGTCTCCCTCAATGAAGTGACCGAGCACCCCAGGAATCAGGAAAGCCTCACTTCCCCTATCGGACCAACCTGGAGTTTTCTCTAGTCCCGATGCCTAGGCCAAGATCACCGAGGTAGAGGCTGAGCCGTACGGGTAGGATGGGTCGCAGGAAATGAACGGTCCAACGATGGAGGGAAGACCTGGGGGAGATGTCCTCCGCAGTCTCAACGATTCGGGTCGAAGAGGATGCTGACTTCGGTCTGGGTTCGCGAACGGCCCGCAGCGTAGACCCATTTCTTGACGGCAGCCATTGCCGCCTCACCCAGAATCGGGTTGCCTCCGAGCAGTTCGACGTCTTCGACTGTACCGTTCGAGGCGATGGTTACTTTCAGCCGAACCGTCCCGCCGATTTGGTTGCTGTGCAAGATGGCCGGATACACCGGTTCGAGGCTGGAAATCAGCTTCCTGGCGGTTTTGTTCTCAGCCTGATATACCGCTAAGGTCTTCACCCCGTCCACCGCGGCGGTGGAACTTACATATCCGATGGCGCCTCGGGTCTTCGCCACGTAGGCCACCACCTCTTCATCGGAGTGGAGAACCTTCGGCATGGAACCCTTTCCCGTGAACACCAGCGAGCGGTAGTAGTTCTGCAGGGCGTCGTCGTTCTGACCGAGGTAGTCCTTCAAAAACGCTGCGTGCGCCGGCCCGCCCCTGGAGAGCACCGGCTCGACATGCGTCCCGTCGCGCAGGGAATTCCGCTCCTCCAGGAAAACGCTCTTGATCTCACTGTCAGAAATCGCTTCTGCTTTGACGCTGGGATTGGCGATGATTTTTACGTTGCCGGCGAGAGCATGGACTGAGCCGAACATCACGACGGCGGCCACAAGGGGAAGGAATCTCTGGTTCTTCATCGTGTTCTCCTGTCTCCCTTGCCTCAGAAGTTGAGGCTGGTCTTGAGGACCAGGGCGTTGGTGTTGGGCTTGAAGCCTTGTGGATTCTGCTGGGGATAAAATCCGTCTGGGAATGTGCTGTCCCCATAGCCGTCCATGAAGTGACCTTCGACCTTGAGGTTCCAGAATTTCTTCAAATCGACCCGAGCTGTGATGACTTTGTCGTAGATGTGATTGGCGGGCAGGCTGGTGTCCGTCTGGTCGGGAAACAGCGGAGCGAGAGGCCCTCCTGACACACGGGTCACCGAGTAGCGCGAGTAGTAGGAACCAATCTTAAGCCTCTTGAAAATTCGGTAAGCTCCGGAGACGTACCAGCCGCGTACGTCGACTTTGGTCTCGAGGATCGCGCTGCCTGCAACTTGCTCGACTTGATCGTTCACAAAGCGGCGATACTCCGAATCGATCTGCAGTCTTCCCACGGTCCACTCGCCGTAGAATTGATTGGTCCAGTCCGCCTTCGAATGCTCGTTGTCAGGAATGAACCCGCCGCTAGGGTTGAGGGGATTTATGAATTTTGCCTTGGCAGAGAGATCTTCATCCATGCGGGATACCCCGATCAACAGACCCTTCAGCGGAGTGTTCCATCGGAGGTCGCCGCCATACTGGAGCCCGCCATAGCTCGAGTAGTAGAACTTGTACTGGGAAGCAACGTACGCGATGCCGCTATAGATGCTGTCGCTTCGATGTCCGGCGTAGGCCGTATAGGAAAGATCGCCCAGATGGCGCTGGAGCGGTACAGTGCCGTAAACATCGCCACCCAGGTGAGCGATCGTGGCATCGCGGAGATCCGTCGGATAGACACTTTGCGGAAGCAGCGCGAAGGTGCGGAGAAAGTCCAGATCCTGTGTGTCGTTATAGAGTCCGAGCACCGTTTTGACTTTACCGCCGCGAACGCCGAACCAGGGTTTGAACCGATAGTCGGCAAACCCCCAATCCAGGGAGGAATGCCAGCGTCCAAGCTGACCGAGATTGCGATCGTAAATCTGCGCTCCAACGCGAAACTTGTCGGTGATCTGCACCGACGCGTTGGCCCCAAAATCGGTGAATTCACCACTGCCGACGTTGCTGGTGTTCATGGTCAGCCAGTTGTTGTCGCTCGTGTGGACGAATCCCTGCGAGGCAAACCCGTGGATTTGGACTTGCCGGTCAAAGAGTTTGAACTCCTGCGCCTGCAGAGAGAGTTGGGCGGCGCAGAGGCAAATAGACTGCAATAAGACGGTCCGTCGATACATAGTCTCCCCGACTAAGTGGCTAACACGCCGAAAATCAGGAAAAGCGCAATGGGCCAACTTAAGTTCTATCGGGTCTGCATGGAGGGGCCCAGATCACCGAGGTAGAGGTAGAGCCATTCGGGCACAAGGCTCGCGGGAAATTTACCGGCGCAACGATGGAAGAAGCGCTTGCCAATGCCGGCAGATACGTCCAATCGTGTTGGGGGCTGCCATCGAAAAGGAGCGCCGGGAAGGCCTCTGAGGGGGCCTATCGCCTCCGCCGCGCGGTTCGCTTCGAGGTTGCGTGCGCCGGTTCTTCTCCCGGCGCGTTCACCCGGCGCACGATCGGGGTGTTCAACTTATATTTCCGCTCGCTCAGGTTGCCCTCCTGGTCGAGGACTCGAACCACAAACACCGGCAACATGCCTTCCTTGCCGAAATCTTCCTGTGAAACCGTCACCGGCAGCATGCCTTCGATGCGCTCCCGATAGGCTGTCTCGTAGCGGTGCCGCTTCACGTTCCAGGTGAAGACACGAAACTGGTTGAAGTCGAACGGCAGGCCGTCCTTAGGCTCACTCACTACCGTCAAATATTGCCCCACCTTTTTATCCCCATCCTGCACCTGGTTGAGTACAAAGAAGGCGACAATGCGCTGGCCTTCTGCGTATTGCGCCACGTCGAGCGGCACATCGAGGTCCACCATACGCCCCAGCACCCACCCGACGCGCCCATGGCTGTCGCGCACCAGCCACCAGTCCTCGATTACGGGATGAGGGGCTCCGGGTGCAGCCTCTTTTTTCTCACCCGGCTTCTGCGCCGATGTTCCGGTGCGCCCCGGTGCCACCACCGATCCCGGCTTCTCCGCTGTTCCGCGCTTCAGCAGCGCCAGCTTTTCTCCGGTCGAAATCTGATAAAGATGTTCTGTCTCTCGTCCCGGTTCCACGTGCAGATTCGTGTCGTTCCGCGTCGTTCCCTGCGCCTGCACTGGATCGTTGGCGTTCTCCGCCGTCAACTTCTGCAGTTGATCGAACACCTGCTGGCTGACCAGATATCGCTGCTCCATCCATCCCGTCTGGCCGTCCGCCGTGCGTACCTTCACGAAGCGCCGGTCGTGGTCGAGCACTTCCACTCGGTCGCCGTTTTTCACCAATCCGACTTTTTCGTAAGCCACCGCGACCCGATCCCGCAGGCTGACCTGGATCCCAGAAACGTACGCGACTTCGAGCACTCGCCCGCCGCCGCGCTTGCAGCCAGCCAGGAAGACGACGCCCAGGCACACTGCCAGCACCAGCGTTCTTGTCGGGAGGAACTTCACCGGATCAAACCGTACGGAGCCAGGTATCCACTATACCGCCGGAAAGAGAATAGAGGAGTGACACTATTGAATCATTTAGTCATTGAGTCATTGATTCATTGAACCTGGCTTCAGATGGCTTCAAATGGCTCAATGACTCAGTCGCTCAATGACTCAATGATTCAATCGCTCAATGACTCAATGATTCAATCGCTCAATGACCCAATGATTCACTCCCTCAATCTCCAAAGCTGATTCCAATCGCCCGCGCCGCCCGCACTATTTCGCCCTGTGGATCCACCGCCTTCAACTTGCCCACGGCATCGGCAATCGTGACCGCGCGAATCGACTCCTGTTGCAGGCACACCATCTTGCCGAAGCCGCCCGCGGCAATCAGGTCCACGGCCGCCACGCCGAACCGCGTCGCTAAAATCCGGTCGTAAGGCGAAGGCGATCCGCCGCGCTGGATGTGTCCCAGCACGCTCACCCGCACTTCCTTTCGCGCCACCAGCGCTATCGCGTCTCCCACCATGTTGCCGACTGCCATGCTGCGCGCCATGTGCTTCATCTCCGGAGGCAGATGGACCCCTTCCGCCACCACCACAATCGTGAAGCGCTTGCCGTAGTGGGCGCGCATCTCCAGGTGCTCACAAAGCTTCTGGATAGTAAACGGAATCTCCGGAATCAGGATGACATGCGCTCCGCCAGCAATGCCCGCTTCGAGCGCAATCCAACCCGCATCCCGTCCCATCACCTCCACCACCATCACCCGGTGATGCGACTCCGCCGTCGTATGAATCTTGTCCACCGCATCGGTCGCCGTATGCAGCGCCGTGTCGAAGCCGAACGTGACTTCCGTCGCGCAAAGATCGTTATCAATCGTCTTCGGCACGCCCACAATCTGCAGCCCTTTCAGGTACAGTTCGTTCGCGATCTTCATCGAGCCGTCGCCGCCGATGGAAATGATGGCGTCAATGCCCAGCTTGCGCACATTGGCAATCACCTGGTCGGAGATGTCGCGCACCACCTCCTGCCCGTTTTCGACCGTCTTGTAGCAGAACGGATTGCCGCGGTTGGTTGTGCCCAGAATCGTCCCGCCGCGCGGCAGTATGCCGCTGACGTGTTTCAGCGTGAGCTCGAACGTCCGCTCCGGCCAGATCAGCCCATCAAAGCCATCGGGAATGCCGATCACCTTCCACTTATATTTGAGGATGGCGGCCTTCACCGCCGCGCGAATCACGGCGTTCAATCCGGGGGCGTCTCCGCCCCCGGTACAGATTCCAATGCAGTGAATGTCAGGC
>Ga0187803_10000588_pt1 | contig 14414 bp, 13 predicted proteins | sample NC_wetland_sal_i_2_FD_132425 | JGI IMG/M metagenome (GOLD analysis project Ga0187803, IMG submission 132425) | Wetland sediment microbial communities from Neuse River Estuary, North Carolina, USA - Control_3 | ecosystem: Environmental > Aquatic > Freshwater > Wetlands > Sediment | place: USA...
GCGGCCGAGCATTTCTTTCGCTTCCTTGCCCACCGCCTCGACTTCGTTGGTGTTCTTGTTCAGGGCGACAATCGAAGGCTCGTTCACCACGATGCCCTTGCCGCGCGCATACACCAGCGTATTAGCCGTTCCCAGGTCGATGGCGAGGTCGCTCGAGAACATGCTGAACAGCGAACGCAGATTGTGGGAGCGAGAGCTTCCGTTATGAAAACCGTTGTTGGACATGGCAGTACTTTCTTTCTCGTGAATTCGCCTCGCCCCTGGAACCTGGGCTGCATTCAGTTTCAGCGGGAAGCCGTTCTCGGTATATCCCTATTTTACTTGCATTTGCCGCCCAACGGGTTTCCGTCTATCAACCCGTTTGTTCCGCCCGCTTGCCGGCACTTCCCTCCGGCCGGGAACCCTACTGAATTACGACTTTCTCCTGGTGCGTGTTCACACCGCCCTTGGAATTCTGCGCCGTCACCGTGATCAGGTTCTCCCCATTCGGCAGCGGGGGCGTGAAATAGTGAAACGACCCGTCGTCGTTTATCAACGGCACTTCCCGGCCGTTCACCATGACCCGCGCGCCCACCTCGGTTTTGCCCGCTACCTCAATCACGTGCCCGTGCTGCACAAAGGGAGCGATTTCAAGCGCCAGCTCCACCTTCTCCTTGGCTTTGGAGATGATCGTAAACCGGTTCTTTTCACTCTCAATCGATTCCTTTCCCGAAGCGTCGTAGGACTGTATCGACCAATAATACGCGCCCAGGGGCAGGCCCGTGACCACCACGTTCGCCGTATCCACCTTGCGGTCCAGCAGCAGTGACGAAAAGTAGGGGTTGTGCGAAATCTTCAGCCGGTATCCCACCGCGTTCTGCATGGGCGTCCAGGAAAACTCCACTTCCTTCGACTTCTCCCCGGCGTTCACAAACACCGGCATCATGTTCCCCGGCGTAATCGGCGTCGGCGGACCGATTTCCGTGGCCCGCTCCATGGTCTTGGAATCGTTGCGGAAACTCACCTTCTCCCAGCCCGCCAGATGAACCGTCTCGCCGTTGCGCTCGATGTCGCCGCTGCCCTTCTTGACCAGAATTTCGTGCTGGTCTTCCCGCGGATTGTTTTTCACCAAGGCCTGCGAGTCCGGAGCCAGCGAAGCTTTCGCGCCCGCTACAATCACCTGCGACTTCGACCCTTGCACATAGGTCGCCGTCGTCAGGTCCACGGTTCCGGTGGTGACCGCAACCGCCACGTTGGTCTGCTGCTGATCGTTGGCCGAGTTCTCCTCGATCACAATCAGCGAATCTTGTTTCACGGTATAGTTGGTTCCGTCGTTGAAGACGATCTTCGCCATGCCTTCGGCCGCGGTCTGCACCACGTCTCCCTTTTCCAGCGGCACATTGTAGTCGGCGTTGATCCAGCTGTTGCCGTTTCCTTTGCGCACGCGCACCGTGCCATCGAGCGCGGTGAAGTGCGCCTGCTGCCCCACCGACGGCGACGGCCCTTTCAGTGGAGGCGCCAGCCCCGCCACTCTCTCCAGCAAGCCGGTCGAGAGTTTCTCCGCCGCATTCACTGCCGCGTCCGTGTACTTGGGAAACGCCAGGTGCAGGACTGCGGCCAAGAAGAGCGCAACCCCAATGAGCGTCAGCAAGACGCTGCGATACGTCACCGTCTTCCACGCAAGATAGACGCCCGGCTTAGACCGATTGGACACGGCTCGGCGCTGACCTCAGTTCGAAGTTGCGAGAATCCGCGACATTCTCAAACTACGCATCATCATATCCCGGGTGGTGGGCGTATTAATCTTGCGTAGTCGTAGGATGAGGTTACGAAAGTGACCGGGACCTACTACGTTGCAGGGAGCCAGGATGGACTGCCGCGACCACCCTTCGTCGCCTTGCCCCTCTCTACCCCGGTTGTTAGCATAGTCGTTGGCATGGAGAATTCTGCACTACTCCCAGGAGGCTCCTGTGGCGACTGATACCCTGACCGGTCCGGCATTTTGGGCGCGACCACCAAGACCAGACTTTTCTCCTGTGGCTGTAGCTTTACTCGGAATGCTAATCGGGCTCATCGTTAGGTACAGCTTACACAAACAGGTTCTCTGAGGACCTTATGCCCATAACTCAACTTCGCGAAATCGCCCCCGCTGCCCGCCTTGAAAATGTCCGCTACGCCATCCGCGACCTGGCCTGCATCGCCGACGAGGTTGTCCGGCAAGGCCACAAGATTCTGCCGCTCAACATCGGCGACCCACTCAACTTCGATTTCCAGACGCCCGCCCACATGATCGAAGCCGTCTACAAGGCTATGCGCGACGGCAAGAACGGATACTCGCCGTCCTCCGGTATCAAGCCCGCTCTCGACGCCATCCGCGGTGAGGCCGCGCACAAAGGCATCACCACCATTCAAGACGTCTTCATCACCTCCGGCGTCAGCGAAACCGTGGACATCTGTCTCGCCGCCCTGCTCAATCCCGGCGACAACCTGCTCACGCCCTGCCCTGACTATCCGCTCTACTCGGCCGTTCTCGCCAAGCTCGACGTTCGTCTCAACACCTACTATCTGAACGAAGAAGACGGCTGGCAGCCCGATCTCGACGACATCCGCAAAAAGATCACCTCGCAGACGCGCGGCATCGTGCTCATCAATCCCAACAATCCCACCGGCTCGGTCTGCACGCGCGCCATGCTCGAAGAAATTGCCGAACTCGCGCGGCGGCATAACCTCGTCATCTTCGCCGACGAGATCTACGACAAGCTGATCATGGATGCCGATCCGCACGTCGCAATGGCTGCGGTCGCGCCCGATGTGCCAGTAATCACCTTCGGCGGCCTCTCGAAAAACTATCTCGCGCCCGGATGGCGCATAGGCTGGGGCATCGCCAGCGGCGAAGCCTCGGTAATCAAGCCTTACGTCGAGGGCGTAAACAAACTTCTGCGCGCGCGCCTGTGCGCCAATCACCCTGAGCAATACGCGATTCCCGCCGCGCTCGAAGGCCCGCAGGACCATTTGGTCGAAGTCAAGCGCAAGCTCCGCAGTCGCCGTGACCTCACCATGAAATGGTGTTCAGAGACTCCCCGCGTCAGTTGCGTCGCGCCGCGCGGCGCGTTCTACGCCTATCCTCGCATCGAAATCCCCGAAGGCGACGACGTCTTCGTCACCGAGCTCATCCGCCAGAAACATGTGATGGTCGTGCACGGTTCGGGCTTCGGCCAGCGTCCTGGCACGAAGCATTTCCGCATCGTTTTTCTGCCGGATGAGAAGACGCTCGCCGCCGCGTACTCGGCGATCGGCGATTTCCTGCGCGAGCGCTACCACTAGCGGCCCGTGGTGAAAGCCAAACCGCAGAGTAATGAATCGGAGAGGATCGACGAAACGCTAAGCGTTCGCCCGAATCATCTGCTCGGCATGCTTCCGGGAAGTCTCCGTCAGCTTCGCCCCCGAAAGCATGCGCGCCACCTCTTCGGTGCGCTCTTCGCCAGTAACTTCGCGGACGGTGGTCTTGGCCCGCCCGCCAACCGTGCGCTTTTCGATCAGGTAGTGATGGTCGGCAAAAGTTGCAATTTGTGGCAGGTGAGTAACGCAGAGCACCTGATTCCCTTTCGCCAGCGCCTTGAGCTTGCGGCCAACCGCTTCCGCCGCGCGCCCTCCGATCCCGGTATCAATTTCATCGAACACCAGCGTACGCTGCGCTGCGGCCGTTTTTTTCTTGCCCGCGGAATTTGCGGCATGCAGATTCGCGCCCGCTTCCACGCAAGCTTTCAGCGCCAGCATCACGCGCGATAACTCGCCTCCCGAAGCAATCTGCTCCAGCGGTCTCATCGGCTCGCCTGGATTAGGCGCAATCCGATAGATCACCTGGTTGATTCCGGAAGAAGTCCAATGTTCTTCCCCCTCATTCTCCTCGACCTCGATCGCAAACGAGGCCCGCATGGCAAGATCGTTAATCTCGGCTTCGACCAGCTTCTCCAGCTTGCGCGCCGCTTCCAAACGCCTGCGAGAAACGCCGCGAGCAGCCTTGCGATAACGCTCGGCAGCAACGGCCAACTGCGCCCGCAGTTCGGCCAGCACCTGATCCTTGTTCTCCATCTCCGAGAGCTTCCGCTGCGTTTCCTCGCCAAAAGAGATGACCTGCTCAAGCGCAGGCCCATACTTGCGCTTCAGCCGATCGAGCAGCGCCAGACGTTCCTCGATTTCCGCCAGCCGCTCCGGAGAAGCCTGAATTCCACCGGCATAATCGCGCAGCGTGGCGCCAACGTCCTCGACGCTGATGCGCGCCGAGTCCAGGGCCGCAAGCGCCTCCTGAAACTTAGGCTCATAGCGCACAAGTTCCTCAAGGTGCTTCTGCGCCGCGCGCAGGCTCGACGAAGTCGAAGCGTTCCCCTCATAGAGCAGATCAAAGGCATTCATCGCCGCGCCGTAGATCTTCTCCGCGTTGGCAAGCACGCGCTTCTCAGCTTCCAGCCGCTCGTCTTCGCCCAAAGCGACCTTCGCCTCTTCAATCTCGCGTGACTGGAACTTCCACAGATCCAGCAGCCGCATGCGATCCTGCTCATCCTGCTCAAGCTCCGCAATGCGCGCCCGAATGTGCTTCCAGCCCGCAAACGCGGCTGACACCTCGTCTAACTCGATGCCCGCATAAGCGTCGAGCAGCGCCTGCCGCGCCGCGGCATCGAAATTGACGATCGATTCGTTCTGCGCGTGAATCACCCCCAGATGCGAAGCCAGCTGCTTAAGCACCGCCACAGTCGCAGGCTGATTATTGACGAAGACCCGCCCTTTTCCGCCCGCAGCAATCTCGCGACGCAAGATGAGCGCAACATCCTCCGCATCCAAACCGTTGTTCTCCAGGATCGTTTCGATAGACTGCGCCGCAGGCCCTTCGCTCTCAAACACGCCCATAACGACCGCGCGTTCCGTACCTGCTCGAATCACGTCCGTCGAAGCTTTATCCCCTAGCAGCAGGCCGAGCGCGCCTATCAGGATGGACTTTCCAGCTCCGGTCTCGCCCGTAAGCAAGTTCAGGCCAGGCTCGAATTCGATCGCCACGTTGTCAATCACAGCATAGTTCTCGAGTCGCAGTTCGGCCAGCACAAGAGTCTCAGAGTCCGTAAATTACGCGCAGCATAGCATAGTTCGTCGTTCGCTGTTCGCTATTCGCTGTTCGCAAAACCTCCGCTGTTCGCTGTTCGCTGTTCGCAAAACACTCGCCGTTCGCGGTTCACTATCTTCAGATTGCTCTTCGCCAGATGCAGATTCCACGCCTCTGGCTTCCTTGGGCCGGAATGACAATTCTGGCCGGCAATCGCGTCAAGAGTGGGTTTGCGAACAGCGAATAGCGAATAGCGAACAGCGGGTTTCGTTGACCGATGCGATACCTCAACTCGGGACTCGCTCCCTTCGGTCTATAATTTCAAGCAGGGGTGCTCCCGAAAAGATGCACTTGGCTTTCCTCTCCCTGTCGTTTGTCGGCGGCGAAATCGTTGATCTCGTCCTGCAAAGCGGCGCAGTCGCCAAAACTGTGCTGCTGCTGCTGCTCATTTTCAGCGTGGTCTCCTGGGCCGTGATTCTCTCCAAATGGAGGCTCATCCGCACCGCGCGCACAAGAAGCGGACGCTTCGTCCTCGCCTTCCGCAAGGCACCGCGCCTGCAGGATGTTGCCGCCGCCGCCGGGCAGTTCCGCCCCAGCCCTCTGGTCGGCGTCTTCGAAGGCGCGCTCGCCGAGTTCAAGCGCCAGATGGGAACCACCGGCGGTATCCACAGCCCTGTGGCGATTCAGCGCGCCATGCAAATCGCCTCTAGCGAGGAGATCACGCGCCTCGAACGCAATGTGACGTGGCTCGCGATCACCGGTGTCGTAACCCCGTTCATCGGACTCTTCGGAACTGTCTGGGGCATCATTGACGCCTTTCATGGTCTCGGCACGGCGGGCGCAGCCACGCTGCGCGCAGTCGCTCCCGGAATCTCAGAAGCCCTGATTACCACCGCTGCCGGCCTGGCTGCGGCCATTCCGGCTGTGATTGCCTACAACCTCATCATCGGGTCCATCCGCGAAATGGCCGCTCGCAACGACGATTTCGCGCTCGAGATGCTCAACCTGGTCGAACGCCAGCAGGCGCAGGCGGTTGCGGAGGTGCGGCGCTGATGGCCTTCACCACCGCCAACGGACGCACGCAGACCGCGCTGGCCGACATCAACATCACGCCGCTGGTGGATGTCGTCCTCGTTCTGCTCATCATCTTCATGGTGACCGCGCCGATTCTGCAGTCGGGCATTGAGGTCAATGTGCCCCACACGCGCACGGTCAAGGAGATCACCGAAGAGCGCCTCGTCATCAGCATCGACAAGTCGCAGCGCGTCTTTCTCGGCAACGATCCCATCAATATCAACCAGATCGGACCAACCCTGAAGCAAAGGATTCGCGATCCCCGTCATCAGGCGATTTACCTGCGCTCCGACGAAGACGTTCCTTTTGGCGCCTTCGCCACCGTGATGGACGCAATTAAGCAGGCGGGGATCAGCAACGTAAGCATCGTGACGCAGCCCCTTGATTCCCATGGCAAGCGCTGACATCTATTCCGAACACGCTGGGCTGGGCAGGCCTCTAGCCTGGTCCGCCGGATTGCATGTGGCGTTCGCCGTCTTCGTCGTTCTCTACGCGGTGTTCATTCCCGGCTTCCGAGGTCAAGGCTGGGGCACCGGCGGAGGCGGTGATGCCATGGGAGCGACCCTCGTTAGTTCCGTCCCGCTGCCTGCGCCTACGACTGAGACCACCAACGTGCTCGCGACCGAATCCAAAGGGCTCTCGCAATCGCAACCCAGGGTTGAGGAAAAAGAGCCTGAGGCAATTCCCATTCCCGGCAAGAACGCAAAGATTAAACCGAAGCCGATGACCGCAACCCAGCGCAAGCCGCAACCGGAACCAGCAGAGTCGAATCAGATTCCTTATGGCGAGGGCGGCCCCGTCAGCGGCCCCTACGGCATGTTCAACGCTGGAGGCGCCAAGGGCGGCTTCGGATTCACCGGAGGCGGTGGCGATTTCGGCAGCCGCTTCTCCTGGTATGTGCAGACCGTACAGCGCAAGGTTTCGGAAAATTGGCTGAAGTACGAAGTGGACCCGAGAATCACAGAAGCCAACCGTGTCTACGTGACCTTTGATATCGCGCGCGATGGACACCCGGGCAATGTCCAGATCGAGCAGTCCAGCGGAGTTCCTTCGCTGGACATCTCGGCCATGCGAGCGATTCAGCGCATTGATACGTTCGGTCCGTTGCCTGCAGAATATTCAGGAAGCAAAGTGTCCGTAGAGTTTTGGTTCGATTACAAGAGATAGTCGCCTGTCGCCCGTCGTCAGTCGTCGGCACGCCAGACCAAACCAGATGCTGGCCTGACGACTGACGACAGACGACCGACGACTGGGAGAAAAACTTGAGCAACTTGGCGCACCCCACTAGACATCGTATAGAAGGAAGACAATTTCGTGTACCAGGCATGGGGATTACGTCGCGCCACGATACAAAATCCCGGTCTAGCCGTCATCGCTCAGTTTTCATAGTTGTCGCAATCCTTCTCGCGCTGGCGGCCACGAGTTCCGCACAGGACTGGATTCGCACCGGAACCGGGCTCGGGGTCGAGAAAGTTCGCCTCGCCGCCTCCGATTTCAAGCCGTCCACACAGGATTCCAAGAACGCCGACCTGCTGAAGGCCTTCAACGACACTCTCTGGAACGATCTAGACAACGCCGGCATCTTCGACCTGGTCTCGAAGAGTTTTTATCCCCTGCAGGTTCCCGGCCAGCCCTCGGAGCTCACCTTCTCGGCTTGGAATGTGCCCCCGCCCAACGCCTCGATGCTCGCCTTCGGCAACCTCGGCGCTACGGCCGACAAAGTCACGGTGCAGGGATGGCTTTACGACCTGAAGAACGAGAGCTCGCCCCAAGTCCTCGGCAAGCAATACAGCGATTCGGCGACTACGGACGCCGTGCGCCTGATCGCGCACAAGTTTGCCGACGAAATCATCTTCCGCCTCGGCGGAGGCATCCCCGGCATCGCCGAAACCAGGATCTTTTTTGTCAGCGACCGCACCGGCCACAAAGAAATTTGGATGATGGATTACGACGGAGCCAATCAGCAGCAGATCACGCACCAGGGAAGCATTTCCCTTTCGCCCCGCATCTCACCCGACGGTTCGCGTCTGGCGTTCAGTTCTGCGATGAAGAACGGCTGGGAAATCCTGATGTACTCGTTCGATCTGAACCGTATGGTTGCTTTCCCGCGCTTTGGCGGCATGAATCTCTCTCCCTCGTGGTCGCCGGAAGGCAAAATTGCTTTCTCCTCGTCGCGCAACGGTTATCCTAATATCTTCGTCGTGGATGGATCCGGCGGAAACTCGCGGCGCCTGACCAACGATCAAGGGCCCGACGTTTCTCCCACCTGGAATCGCAAAACCGGCTCGCAGATCGCCTTCGTCAGCGGTCGCACCGGTTTGCCCCAGATTTACACCATGGAATCCGACGGCACGAACCTGCAGCGCGTCACCGATCAGGGCTATGCCGTTTCTCCCAACTGGTCGCCCAATGGGCAGTTTCTGACTTTCTCCTGGATGCGCAAATACGGACCTGGAGAGCCAGGTTCGAACGATCTTTACCTGATGGACATCGCCAGCAAGCAATGGGTGCAGCTCACGCACGACGCCGGACGCAACGATTTTCCGTGCTGGTCTCCGGACGGGCGGCACATCGTGTTTCAGTCGCACCGCACGGGTACTGACCAGATCTACAGCATGCTGGCCGATGGCACGAATGTGAAGCAGTTAACATTCAAGGGCAGCAACACGCAGCCCAACTGGAGTTGGAAGTAGACTTGTTTTTCTGAGGAATTACCGGGTTCGCGGCGGCTAGGAGTGCGCCCTGCCGCGAATTTCGGAATCGGACGCCACAATCCGGGCGCACGGAAACTTGGAGGAATCGGTGAAGCACCAAATCAAGATGTGGGGCCTGCTCGTATCCGTACTTGGCACGATCGTGTTCCTGGGCGCATGCGCGAAGAAAGCGGCTCCGCCCCCACCCCCACCCCCGCCCGCGCCGCCGGCGCCCACAGCTTCGCTGTCGGCAAACCCGAATACCATCAATCCGGGTCAGTCCACCACGCTGACTTGGCAGACTACTAACGCGACCGATGTCAGCATTGATGGGATTGGCGCGGTGGACACCAGCGGCTCGCGTCAGGTGACTCCGGCCCAATCGACCACTTACCATCTGGTCGCCAAAGGCGCCGGCGGCACACAGGAGGCCAGCGCTCGCGTGACCGTCAACGCCCCGCCGCCACCGCCTCCTCCACCGCCGTCGGCGACGGAGGAGGAACTGTTCGCGCAGAACGTGCACGACATTTACTTCGATTACGACAAGGCTGACATCCGGGCGGATCAGCAGTCTTCGTTGCAAGGTGATGCGCAATTCCTGCTGCAGCATTCGGGAATTCACATCACCATCGAAGGACACTGCGATGAACGCGGCTCGACCGAGTACAATCTGGCCCTCGGCACCAACCGGGCCGACGCCGTGAAGAACGCGCTCATCCAGGCCGGAGTCGGCGGCGATCGCATCAAAACCTACAGCTACGGCAAGGAGAAGCCGTTCTGCACCGAATCGAACGAAAGCTGCTGGCAGCAAAACCGCCGCGGCCATTTCGTATACGAGAAGTAAATCGTCCAAGATGGAGAGCCGGGCGTCCTCGCCCGTCGCCCCCGAGGGTGCCCCACACATCGCGTTCTCTGCGATGTGTGGGCGATTCTCAACCACCGAAGGCGCCATCAACTCTGTTGCAAGGCACCCCTCTGCCCGTTATTCCTTCGGTCCTGCCGCTAGACACCCGCCCGTCTTTTGTCATCCAATAGATTAACTATGAAATTCAATCGCCTCTCTGCCCTGCTCGCTGCGTTTCTCTCGATCAGCCTCGCTCCCGCTTTCGGAGCCAGCAAGGAAATCATTCAACTGCAGACGCAGGTGGATCAACTGCAGCACCAGATGACGCAGATGAAGCAGTCGTTCGACGAGCGCATGGGCATCATGAAGAACCTGCTCGAGCAGAACACCGACGCCGCCAACAAGGTCAGCGCTGCCATTGAGGGGCTGCAAACCTCCATCAACAAGCAGCAGCAGGAGCGCGCGGCGCAGGTGGATCAGATCTCCGGTCAGATCCAGGCGCTCAACGACACCATGGACGAGCTGAAGGTTCGTCTCGCCAAGCTGAGCAAGCAATTCGAAGACATGCAGGCGGCGCAGCAATCCATGGCGGCGCAGCAGGCTCAGGCGCAGCAGCAGGCACAAGCCTTGGCACAGGCCCCTCCTCCCGACGTGCTTTACAACAACGCCCTCCGCGATTACAACGGCGCGAAAAACGACCTGGCCACGCAGGAATTCAACGACTACATCAAGTTCTATCCCAACACCGATCTGGCGGGAAACGCGTATTTCTATCTGGCGGAAATTTCCTATAAGGCGGGCGATTACCAAAAGGCGGTCGCGAACTACGACCTGGTCCTGCAGAACTTCCCCAGCGGCAACAAAGCCGCCGCGGCACAACTAAAGAAGGGATTCGCGCTGATCGAGCTTGGCAAGCAGGATGAGGGCACGCAAGAATTGAAACACGTCATCCAGCGCTACCCCAGAAGCCCCGAAGCCATTCAGGCGCGGGAGAAACTAAGAAAACTCGGAGCCGCGCCGAGAGCCCGCTAGCGCCGTTCGTTCGGCACCATCACGCCGCCTTCAATCTTCGGAATGCCAAAGTGTCCGCCCAGGTGGGAGAGATCGAGCGGGCTGATGGAGCCGGAAACCACGATGAAGTTCACTTCGTTGGCTCCGGCAAACAGCATCGCGATATTGCTGATCGCGTTATTCTCGAAGCGAATCCACACGTCGTTGACGCCCGGCCCGCCGTCCTTCTGGTGGTTGTTGACTAGCTGTTTCCAGCCTGCGGCGTGGTATTCGTCTTTCACCTCGTCCAAGGCGCCCGGATCGTACATCCAAGGTTTTGGAAAATGGTAACGATGAACCGAGACTCCACTGACGCCGCCGATGACGCGGCGCAGGTCTTCGTTGTCCGGGTCCAGCTTCGACGCGAATACCAGCATGGAGTGGTCCAGCGTGAATTCGGTCTTCGAGGACGCACTCTGCCGCAGCGACTCAATCCCCTGCGGTGTCCACTCACCCGGCTGTAGCTGCGCCGCGCCCAATTGCACTGTGAAAATGGCGATCAGAATCGAAAAAACAGAACCGGAAAGTCTCATAAGCGCCTCAGTAATTAGACGAGGTCCCGCCCAACGCGTGAGCCGGACCCTTTAGCCCTTTAAGAACCCGACTCCCGGAAAATAGTTGCACCACTTTGGAGGAGCAAGTGTTTGCAGGAAAGCTGTCTGAACACAGGAAACAGCCTGTTTTGTCATCCCGAGCGAAGCGAGGGACCTGCATTTTGCTGGAAGACTGCAGATCCCTCCCCTTCGGCTTCGCTCAGGGTCGGGACGACAATTCTGAGGTGTTGGGTGGCAGCGCCGTCAACCGACTTTCACCACGGACTGCTAAACCGCGTCGGCCGCCGCAGCCTTCTCTGCCGCCTCGCCGCTCGGCCGCAGCGTGACCCAATCGGTTTGCACGCTCTCCCAGCCTTGAATCAGGAATCCGTAGGATTCAAAAAGCCGCCGGATTTTCGGCCGCGTCCATCCTGCGATTTCTTCCAGGATCGGAACCAGCGTGGCCAGCGCGTTATCGCTGAGCACTGTCCGCTTCGCAATCTGCGCCACGTGCTTCGATTCCGAGACTGCAATCGTAAAGCCGTCGTGCCGGTTCACGTGCAGCATCACATGAATATCCGAACTGCCGTCGCCGACGTACACGACGTGATCGAGCGGCACTCCTAGTTCTTCCGTCAATTGTTCCAGACGCGCCACCTTGCCATAGCCAGCCGTCGCCCGCACCAGCGTTTCAATTTCGCCCGCGGCGTTGTACTTGAACTCGGTGCCGAAGATGTGGTCTTGCGGCACGATCCCTTCCAGCGCCGACTCAATCACTTCCACCGGCGCTGCCGAGAGCACATAAAAATCAAAGTGGAAACCATCGATCCGCTGATCCAGAATCTCGTAAATCTGCTGGATATTTTTCTTGAGCCGAATGCGCTTGCCCACTTTGAACAGGTCGTCGCGCCGCACGCGCGAACGAAACTCGGGATCGTGAAGCAGAAGATAAGAAAGCTCGGCGCCTTGCTGAACCAGGTTCAGCTTCACCATGCCTTTGATTTTGCGCTCGAATTCCTCGGTGGCAATGCCCACCAGTTCGCTCAGCACGTATCCGGAATCGTTGAAGGTCAACGTCTGGTCGAAATCGCTGGCAAACAGATAGTGTTTTCGATACATGTTGGCCATGTCTTAGATTAGATTCGACGCCGCGTTAGCGGACCATTAAAATTCCCGATCAGCGCGATTACAATGATTGAGGAGGGAAGTTTGTTTACCAATTAGTACATTCTACCCTCCCTGGGGGGTCTTTGAAAACAAAGGAGTTACGGGAGAAATTCCGCCAGGTCTTTGAGAATAAAAGAGTTATTGTTGGCGATGCGGCGATGTTTCGGTTTGTTCATTTTATTCAGTTAACTGATTGATAATAAACAAGTTACAAGAGTGAATCGACTTGGCTGCCGACTTCTCAGAGCCCCGTTCTGAGGGTATTCCATTTGGCCTCTGAAAACAAAGGACTTATCTGCGTCATTCGCGCTTCGTCTTTGAAAAATAAGGAGTTACGATATTTCTGCTGTGGATCGGTCAAGCTGTCGTACCTACGTCAAGAACCAGCAAAAGCAGCCGGCCAACATTTCGTTGCTCCAACGGCTCCTTTCGCGTAGCCTGACTGTGCAAACATACCCGCGCGCAAGCGCACATCGCGAGGTCTGCCATGCCCACGAGCGCCAGCGATCATCTACGTAACGACGCCGACCGGGGAAAGGGTTCGCTTGAGCCCGACGAACCGAAGCAAGCCGGAAACAATTCCATGAAAGGCCAGCTCGCGCACCGCAATCCCGACCCCATTCAGGACGGCGCCGACAGCGATTTCCCCGAACCCGGCCACAGCCCCGAGCATTCGTTCGAGGGCAAGTTAACCAAGAGGAAATAGCGCCACGCTCGGAAAGCCGTTCTGACTTATAAGCCCTGATTACGCCAGTTGGAACGCCAACCACGACTACTGGCACTTTGGCGGCACGAGGCCCGAGTTTACCTCAGGGTGCTGATTCAGATATTGAAGGGCGCGCGGTGTCAAGTCGCACAGACCCTTGCAACCCACGATGCTGTTCAAACATTTTGCATTGAGGCTGCGGGCAGCTTGAAACTCTTCTTCTGATGCTCTCGGCGTCAAGTAGTTCTGAATCTCCGTTCCACCGCCGTCTTCCATCTCCAAGATTGCTGACTCGATAGCAAAGGCTTTGGATTGCATTTCGCTGTGTGGCATTGCGTTCGCAAACTCCCATTCGTAGCCGATCCATTCCGAGCGGCCTTTGACGAGTACCGTTGCCGAGACCTGCTGCACGCGACCGCCTCGGATCGACAACTGAACTCCTGCAAACCAGTCACGCATTCCCAATATCGGTCGCAAGCCGGTAGGAACGGCATTTTTCGCAGCCCTTGCGGCATCATCGAACTGACTTCTCCGGCCCGTTTGGGCCGCGGCGACGGTCAGAAAGCCAAATGGTTTTACCTCCAGCATGTACCCGTAGTCACTCACCAAATTCTTTTGATACTCGTACTCATACAGATCTGTCCAGTTTTCTCTGGGCGGTAATGGTTCTGGCGTCCATTTGTATCCGTCGTACCGCCTGACCAATTGAAGAACGGAAGCCTCGGTGGCGCCGACCTGCACGCGGGATGCTTCCGCGAGCATGGACGTTGCACGATGGGCTTCGTATTCAACGTACGCACGCAGTGAGCCGTACAAGACAGCGGCGAGGACGAGTACGGCAATGACTAGCCGTACCCCGAGACGAGCTCTGCCGGGTATTCTGCCGAACCATCGGCTACGCGACCAGACCTGCACGGGGCTCACCTCTTCTTAAGTTTAGGCCCCACTTAGGGCAAAAAGGTTCCCGAAACGGACATAGCTGTTGATAAATCGCGATTTCATTCATTGGCGCGTGGACACAGACGACAAGCGCCGTCCGAACATTGAGTCGTTTCGCCCTTCTCAGTCATCTTTAGTTTGTTGTCTTCGTCCTGACATCGATTCCAATTCTGATTTCATGAGGAAAGGCTATGTCTCGCATGAAAGCGGTGCAGGTCGGCAAAGCCGGCGGCGATTTTGAACTGGTCGAAAGAAACATCCCCGAGGCCGGCCGCGGGCAAGTACGAATCAAAGTTGAGGCCTGCGGCATCTGCCACAGCGACGCCATCGTGAA
>Ga0187803_10000589_pt1 | contig 14406 bp, 15 predicted proteins | sample NC_wetland_sal_i_2_FD_132425 | JGI IMG/M metagenome (GOLD analysis project Ga0187803, IMG submission 132425) | Wetland sediment microbial communities from Neuse River Estuary, North Carolina, USA - Control_3 | ecosystem: Environmental > Aquatic > Freshwater > Wetlands > Sediment | place: USA...
CAGCAGGGCTGTGGCTTCCTTCGACTTCCCTAGGCGCTCCGCCGCCTCAGACGTCGAAAGGCCTTCCACCTTCATCAGCAGAATCGCCTGCCGGTAGTCCTCGGGCAACGCATTCAGCTTGTCCAGTAATCGCCGCAGGCCTTCCTCTTGCGCTAGCAGTCGGCTCGGCGTCTTGCTGTCGAGCGGCTCGGGTCCGCCGGGGTTGCTCTCGGATCGAAAGCGCAGCATCTCGACGGCGTGGCGCTTCTGCCGGCCCTGGGAACGCGCGAGGTCCGCTATGACGTGGTCGGCAATGCGCGCCAGCCAGCTCATGAAGCTTCCCGCTGATCGATAGGTGAACTGGCCAAAGTCGCGGAACGCTCGGAGCCAGGTCTCCTGAAGGACGTCATCCACTTCAGCGAATGAGCGCAGTTCCGGGCTGAGCCGGAAGTGGATGAGCACCGCCAAGCGGCGCCGATACTTGTTGAACAGCGCCGCAAAGGCTTCCTGATCTCCGGCCTTTATCCTCTCGATCAGGTCGTGGCTGGAAGTCACAACGTCCATAAGCCGACGCGCAAAGTTTGGGCCTGTCTGGAGACACTTCCACGAAGGATCTGGCGCCGGCCCTCGTGAGCGCGATCAGGACGCGCCCGCAACGGACGCTCGGATGTGCGCGTCCCAGCGGCTGCCAGTATACACCCCGCGGCGCGCCTCTCTGCCGTTCCTGCGCCTGATACGCTGCCTGCCGATCGCCTTTTGACTTTTGACTTTCCCTTCTTGCCGCGATAGGGGCCCGCGGCTTAGGATAAACACAGATGCCCCTACTGAATCCGATCGATACTCTTCGCCGCGTTCCCTTCTTCAGCATGTTGCGCGAAGACGAGCTTCGCTCGCTGGCCTCGCATTGCACAGTTCGTCGTGTGGCGAGGGACGAAATGTTGTTTGCCGAAGGCGAACCTTGTGATGGCCTGTTTGTGGTGCAGTCGGGGGCGATCAAGCTCTTCAAGATGGCCGAGAGCGGGCGCGAGCAAATCCTGGTCACCGAACGGGCCGGCTCTACGGTGGCAGAACTGCCGTTGTTTGATGGCGGCACCTTCCCTGCGTCCGCGGCGGCGCTTGAAAGCTCGACGCTTCTCTTTTTGCCCAAGCGCGAATTTCTCGACCTCTGCCGGAATAACTCGGCGGTGGCTTTTGCCGTGATCCGGACTCTCGCGTGGCGATTTCGTTATATGACGAGCCTGGTGGAAGAGCTTTCGCTGAAGGAAGTCAGCCACCGCCTGGCTCGATTCTTGCGCGACCGGGCGCTGCGCTCGGGCGTACGAACCAAAGCTGGCGTTGAGTTCCCGCTGGCTGAGACGAATCAGGAAATTGGCGCGGAGATTGGAACCGTGAGAGACTTGGTTTCTCGCAACCTGCGGCGTTTCGTGGATCGCGGAATCATTCGCCTGGAGCGGAGAAAGGTGATCGTTCTCAATATGGAGGAACTTGAGGCGCAAATCGCAGGAACCAAGCGGGCCTCCGTGTAGACAAAAATGTCCGCGGAGAAAGACCGCAGCCTAAAGCGGATTCTTCGCTTCGCTCCGAATGCCATTTCATCCCGGCGTCTGGTCCATGTCATCCTGGCAATTCACTGTCATCCTGAGGTCGCCGCGGCGACCGACGAAGAATCTCGGAAGTGACTGATGCCTAGATGCCGAGATTCTTCGCGAAGTTTACCCTGAGCGGCCAGAGCGAGATTCCTCGCTTCGCTCGGAATGACAAGCGAAGGGCTCAGAATGACAGCGCAACGGGTCGTTTTTCATCATCCCGTTTGTTCGTTACGCGTGTGCTGCCTTGCTCTCACCCTTCTCGATAGGCGCATCGACGAGGTTGCCCCACTCGGTCCAACTGCCGTCGTAGTTGCGCACCTTCTCGAAGCCAAGCAGGTACTTCAGCACGAACCAAGTGTGTGAACTGCGCTCGCCGATGCGGCAGTAGGCGATGGTTTCGCGGTCGTTGCGCACGCCCGCGCCCTCGTAAAGCTTCGCCAACTCGTCGCAGGACTTGAACGTCCCATCTTCATTGGCGGCTTTGGCCCAGGGCACGCTGGCGGCGCCCGGAATGTGCCCTCCGCGTTGCGCGGTCTCTGACATTCCCGGAGGCGCGATGACTTTGCCGGTGAATTCATCGGGAGAACGAACGTCGACCAGATATCGGTTGTGTTTGTCGAGCGTGTCGAAAACCATTTCGCGTCGGGCGCGCACGCTTTCGTCCGGCGGGCTGGCTTTGTAAGGCGTGGGCGTCACGTTTGGAGCAAGGGTGGTAAAGGCCCGGCCTTCCAGCTCCCATTTCTTCCGCCCGCCGTTCATCAGGCGAACGTCCTTATGCCCAAAGTATTTGAATTGCCACAGGGCGTAAGCTGCGAACCAATTGTTGTTGTCGCCGTAAAGGACCACGGTCGTGTCAGTGCCGATGCCCGATCTGCTGCAAAGATCCTCAAATTCTCTGTGGCCCAGCAGGTCGCGCCGAACATTGTCTTGAAGCTGCGATTGCCAATTCCAGCCCACCGCGTTCTTGATGTGGCCCTTGTCGTAGGAGCTGGTGTCAACATCGACTTCCACCAGCCGCACCTTCGGGTCGTCCGTGTGCTCGGCCACCCAATCGGTGGTCACCAAAACCTCGGGATGCTTGTAATCAGCCATGCGTGAAAACCTCCTTCAGGGAATCTAATTTCAGTCTGGGAATTGAAGTACAGACGGGAGCATCAACAACAACAGAATTGCGGAGATGAGATTCGAAAAGGTTGCATTGTCTTAATACCGACACCACTCAATTATATAGATAGCACGATTGAGGCCGATTGACAACCAAGAATGTGCATCACGCGCTAGGCAAGTCGCCGTAGCGCGGCTTTCTGGGCGCCCGTCAGGGCTGAGAAGATTGCGCCGTAAGTCTGCGCTTTGTCTTCGAGGGCGCTTATTTTAATGGGTGGCGCGAGGTCTTTCAAAATGGTGTGGACCACCCGATCCAACGTCGCCAGGAGCAGTTCGGGCGCGCCCTTCACCACGCCTCCGCCCAGCACGATCAAATCCGGGTCGATGACGGAGACCACATTCGCAATTCCGACGCCGAGCATAGTGAAGACATTCGTCAGGGCCACGCGGGCTTGTGGATTGCCCTGGCGCAGCGCCTCAAATACAAAATAGGCATCGCGCTCGGCGGCGAGGTCGGAAGGCTGGCTGGCGCCTGGCGGCCCCAAGAGTTTCCGGCCCTCGGCGGCGATGCCCATCCCGGAAACGTGCGTCTCGAAGTAGCCGGTGTCGGCGAAATCTTCCTCCCAACGCTGCCACTCCACGTTCATGCGGAATAATTCGCCTGCCGAACCCGTGCGTCCCCGCACCAGTTTGCCATCGACAAAAACGCCGGCGCCGATGCCCGTGCCCAGGGCGATGAATACGAAGTTCCGCACGTCGCGTGCTACGCCTCGCCAATGTTCGCCGATCGCCGCCATATTGGCGTCATTTTCGACACTGACCGGCACGCGGAACTCCTTCTCCAGCGCCCGCGCCAGATGGATGTTTCTCCAGCCGGGCAGATTGTTGGCCAACGACACCACTCCCGTCACCGGATCCACCGGGCTGGGCACGCCGATGGCAATGCCTCGCACGGCATAGCGACGAGTTGACTGTTTTCCTGTGGGCCCGGCGCCGTTCGCCGCCGCGCTCTGATGAGTCACCGCCTCCACTTGCCGGCGGATGCCCTCCTTAATCTCGGTAATCAGCTTGGCGGGACCGGCTTCGGGGCGAATCTTCACGGTGGAGTCATTCAGGATTTCGCCTCGAAAGTCCGCCAGCGCGAAGTGCAGGTGGCTGGCGCCCATATCGATGCCCACGACGCAACCGAAGCTCGGATTGAGCGAAATCGCATTTTTGTGACGCTGAATCAGGCCGGTCCGCAGAAGTGGGCGCACTTTTTGTTCCAGGCTCGCCACCGGTATGCTCAACGCATGCGCCAGGCTGCGCTTTGTAATCTCACCGGCACGCGAGACTTCCTCGATGATTCGTTCGAATGCAGGATCGATGTTCGTGAGCTTCCGCATGGGCTGGTTCACTGTAGAGTAAGCGAAATATTATCGCGGAATGGAGGCGCGAGAAAAGAAAGTTCGTCGGAAGGCTCGCCGCCTGCTTTGCCGCGGATGTACGGTAGAATCTTGAAAGTGATACCCAAGCTCCGTTGCCGATGGTATCTTACGCCGCGGGAAGCAATCCGATTGCAGGAGCGGCTCCGCGATAGGGTTGTGCTCGAAGACAGCTTCGAGCCCATTCGGTACGTGGCCGGCGCGGACTTGGCGTTTGATCCCGAAACCAATTGGGCCTTCGCGGGCGTAATCGTCTATCGATTTCCTGAGCTCGAGGAAGTGGAGCGCCAGATGGCGCGGCGCAGGCTCCGATTTCCATACATTCCTGGGCTACTGTCGTTCCGCGAAACTCCGGTGCTGAGCGCCGCGTTCGCCCGCCTCTCCGTCGAGCCCGACTTGATTCTGATTGACGGCCACGGCCGCGCTCATCCTCGGCTCTTTGGCATTGCTTGCCACGTCGGCGTTCTCTTTGACAAACCCACGATCGGGTGCGCGAAGTCGCTGCTGGTGGGCGAGCACGACGAACCCGCACCGAACACGGGCGCAACCGCTCCTTTGATTTTTCGAGGCGAGCGAGTCGGCATCGTTCTGCGCACACGAGACAACGTCAAGCCCATCTTCGTCACCCAAGGCAATCGCGTTTCCCTGGAATCGGCGGTGCGCTTGGTACGCCAGACTGTGGACGGATTTCGCATTCCCAAGCCCACGCGCGAGGCCGATCATTACGTGCGAGATCTGAAGCGAGCGTGGCTGGCTAAGAACAGTCGGCAGAAGGCACTCGGCAGTAGGCATTAGGAAAAGCATTTGTTGGCCCTTCTTTTTTTTGACTTTTGACCTTTGACTTTTGACCTTTGACTTTTGCCTTGCTGCCTTTTCTTTCCTAAGTTCTGTCTCTCCACCCTTGTCGGCTGCCTCGCAGTGCTATAATGCGCCGCCGGAGGCCTTATGGATAATCCTGACACTGCCGCCCAGAGCGCCAAGGCGCGAGTCCGCGAAAAAAGCCAGTTAATGTCATCTTCGGAGATCGATCGCACTCTACTCCGCCTGGCACACGAGATCGTTGAGCGCAATAACGGCGGGGAAGGCTTGGCGTTCGTGGGCGTCCGTAGGCGTGGCGTGCCGCTGGCTTCGCGGCTGGCTCAGAAAATCGCCGATATTGAGAAGACTGCCACGCCCGTCGGAATTCTCGACATCACGTTCTACCGCGACGATCTTTCGACGGTAGACCAAAAGCCGGTTGTGCAGCAGGGCAGCTTGCCATTTCCGGTGAAAGACAAAACTGTCATTCTGGTGGACGATGTGCTCTACACGGGCAGAACCACGCGCGCCGCCCTTGACGCGCTGGTCGATCAGGGCCGGCCCAAGCGTGTTGAGCTCTGCGTGCTAATCGATCGTGGGCACCGCGAGCTGCCCATCCAGGCGAACTACGTGGGCCGAGTCGTGCAAACCGCCGACAATGAGGTGATTGAGGTCCGCTTGCGCGAGGTCGATCAGGAGGAGCGCGTCATGCTGTGCGAAAGAGTGCAGTAGGTGGTAGGTAGCATGTGGTAGATGGGAGCAAGAGCAACTTAAGATTAGTATGCCGTTGGAGAAGTTTGAGCAACTCGACGTTTGGCAGGCTGCCCACAAGTTAGTCGTGCAGGTTTACAAAATCACGGAAGGCCTACCCTCCTCTCAGCGTTTCGGCCTGATTTCCCAAATGCAGCGCTCCGCAGTTTCTGTACCTGCGACCATCGCAGAGGGCTTCAAACGTCGAACCCTCCCTGATAAGTGTCACTTCTACAACATGGCACAGGGCTCGCTTGAGGAACTTCGCTACTATTTCATCCTCTGCCGGGACTTGGGCTACAAGTTGGAATATGAGTCGGTGGCTTCTCAGGCAGATCAAATAGGCCGCATGTTGACGGGACTAATAAAGTCCCTGAGGAAGTGATGTCTTGAACCACGATCTGATCGAGTTTTGGACCTCCGACCTACGACAAGCTACCTAAAACCAATCTTCCTCTTCCCACCTACCACATGCCACCTACGACCTACTTTTCTAGCCCCAACTTCGATAGCACTTCCGCAGGGCAGCCGTCCCAGCTCGCGACCACCTGATTTCCGAGATAGGGAAGGTCTTTCACGCCCATCTTGCTGGAAAAAAATCCGCTCACCACCAGGTTCCTGAGCTCGTTAAAGAACGCAACACCCGGAGCGTCGTCGGGCTCGGCGCGCTTGGGGTAAGCGATGCGGTCGAGGATTTGTTTCTGCTGCGCCTGCGTGCAAGCCAGAAAATCGCTCCCGTATTGCCGATTGCATTCCACGTCCAGCCAGGTGATCCCGCCGCGGATGCCATCGAGTTCGCGGCCGCCTTTGAACTCCAGCCAATCGTCGATGAATTCCGGCACGCCCGCGTGGGTGGCGCTGCCGCTGCGCTCGTCGGCAGGAATAATCCAATCGCTGAGGACACGTATGGTGCTGTACTCGTGCTCGGTTAGAATTTTCCGCTTGTACGCGGCGGCGACTTCTGCGGGACTCGGTGTCGTCGGCTTGACGGTCGGCGGCGGTTCCGAGCTGCTCTTCTGAGCCGCGATACGCGGCAACAGCGCAGCCGCGGGTGCCGCGCCGAGGACCTTGAGCATCTCGCGTCTTCTAATCGGCACGGTCACCTTCGTGTCATCGCCCATGGATCGCCTCGTCCTCTTGCCATTCCAACCTCGCCTCTGATTCACCGCCTGCCCTTCGCAAATCCAAAATCTAACAGGCTGATGAAGGATGTCATTCTGAGGAGTCCCGCAGAGCGGGACGACGAGGAATCTCAGCAGTGCTTGATACTCAAATGCCCAGATTCTTCGCTTCGCTCAGAATGACAGCGTACCGGGCTTTTTTCATTATCCTGCCAAAATCCAAAATTCAAAGGTTCCGCTTTTTCATCTGATCGGCGATGTGCTCTGAAGTGCGCCACGCGAGCGCCATGATACTCAGCGTTGGGTTCTTGTCGGCGTTAGAGACGAACGGCGCGCCGTCGGTCACGAAAAGGTTTTTGCAGTCCCAGGCCTGGCAATACTCGTTGAGCACCGATCGCCTTCGGTCGTCGCCCATCTGAGTTGTGCCCACTTCGTGGATGATTTCGCCACCTTGCGAAATGCCCCACTGGCTTTCCGCTCCCTCCGAATAAGTGACTTCGCCTCCTGCGGCCAGAATGATCTCTCGAAAAGTTTCCTGCCCATGGCGGGCTTGCTGAATCTCATCGTCGCTCCACTTGAAGTGAAACTTCAGTACCGGTATGCCCCACTGGTCCACCAGGTCATTGTCGATCTCGCAGTAGCTATCCTTGTTGGGAATCATTTCTCCGCGAACGGAGAACCCAATGAAAGCGCCGTAGAGCTTGCGGCAACCGCGCTTGAGCTCCAGGCCGTAACCTCCACCGAGGAATTTTTCCGTCCCGTAGAACACGCCACCGCCCGGCATCTCGCGCCCGCCTCCGAACTCGATGTGATAACCGCGCGCAAAGTTCAGCTCGCCGCGCATCTGCTTCTGGTAATTCCACCACGGCATGTAGAGGTGCATGCCGCCCACGCCGTCTTCGTTATGGGGCGGCAGGTCCATCAGGATGGGGAAAAACCCGCCCACATTTGTGCCCACGGTGTCCATCAAGTATTTCCCCACCAAGCCGGACGAGTTGGCGAGCCCGTTTGGGTGCAACCGGCGGCGCGAGTTCAGGAGCAGCCGCGCCGTTTCGCACGCGCTCGCCGCCAGAACCACGATTTTGCCGCGCGCCTGCACTTCCTTGCGAGTCTTCTTGTCGATGTACGAAACGCCGGTTGCGAGGCCCTCGGAGTCCGTCAGCACTTCGCGCACCATGGCGTCGCAGCGAATCTCGAGATTGCCCGTCTCCAGCGCGGGCGGCAGCAAAACCGTGGGCGAAGAAAAATTCGAAGATGTCGCGCAGCTTCGTCCGCACTGCCCGCAATAGTGGCACGCCGGACGGCCGTGATGCGGGCGCGTGAGGATCGACAGGCGCGAGGGAACGCACGGAATCCCCAACTTCTGGCACGCCTTTTGAATCACCAATTCGTAGCAGCGCGGCTTGGGAGGCGGCAGGAACTTTCCGTCTGGTGTATTCTCCAGGCGCTCCTCGGAGCCAAACACTCCAATCAGTTCTTCGGTCTTGTCGTAATAGGGCGCGAGGTCGTCGTAGGTGATCGGCCAATCAAACCCCTTGCCGTCGCGGCTGTAGGGCTTGAAATCGTACGGCCCCATGCGCAGAGAAATCCTTCCCCAGTGATTCGTTCGGCCGCCCAGCATCCGCGAACGCCACCACATCCATTCGTTGCCGGGCGCACTCGTGTAGGGTTCGCCGTCCACCTGCCAGCCGCCAATCGAAGCATCAAAGTAGCCAAACGGCTTCTGCGGAGTCGCCGCGCCACGGTGCGGAGCGTCGTAATACCACTCCAGCATCTTCGATTCCTTGGCCGTGTCGTACCAGCTTCCCGCCTCGAGCATCAGACACTTGGCGCCCGCCTGGGTCAGCACATACGCGGCCATTCCGCCGCCAGCCCCGGAGCCCACTATGATGACGTCATGAGTTCTGGATTTCGGTGCGATCTGCGCCATGAGAATTTTCTACGTCCCGGTCAAACTTCGTGATCTGCGGAGCGGAGTTTACCACAATCCTTTTTTGGATGGCGCGGTTCGAGTGGGTGAAGTGAGAGCGGACGAATACGACAGTGAGAATAGGTTGCCGAGATCCTAAGCGGTTTTTGGTCTCATGCGGAGACGTCGAGCGGCCAGGCGCGGACGCAGCCGTCCACCGACGCTCGCCGGCAGGGATTCAAGCTGATCCGCGATCAACAACGTACTGTGGGTTTGGTACCATTCGGCAATCTCGTCGTCAGACCTGAAATCGGGAATCTCTTCCACCGATTTAACGTGGATCAGTTTCTTCGGGGGACGCCGGCGGCTATCTCTTGCAGAAGTATCGTTTTTCATTCTCATCCATTTCGCGCGCGCTCAGACATGGCCCCCACAGCCACCTGCCGAAACCCGATCAAAGTAACTTGCGGAATTCTTCGATGGTGAGCCCAGCGTCGCGGACGATCGCTGCCATAGTGATGGCATTCACCGGGTTGTGTCACGGGACGGTAATCTTGAGAGCCCCGTTCGTCATGACGATGTGCTTCCCTTGTCGCAAGATCCAAAAGCCTGCTTTTGCCAGAGCTCGAGCTGCTATGAGGTGGTTGATTCCAGGGAGTTTCGGCACGACTAAACTGCAACCTCGATTTCCTGAACTTCAGCGTCGTCGCGCTGCTCCACGTCACTGTCCAGATACTCTCGGATGGCGTCGGCGATATTCGACAGTGCTTCTTCTCGCGTAGTCCCCTGTGACCAGCAGCCTGGCAAGCTTGGGGCGCAAACGGCGAAGCCTTCTTCCGACGGGTAAAGGAGAACCTTGAGCTTCATTTCATGCTCCTTCCACTAGTATAGCGGAATCGTAATGCATCGTCCATCGGTCAGGTCATGCGCATGCTCAGCGCTAGAACCAGTGCCATTGCGCCGGCGAAACCGGTGCCCGCGAAATTGACGATGCCATTCGTGACCAGGGATTTGCGCTCGATGGTTGCGCCCAGCACGCTGTCGAGCAGGTTGCCGGCTTCGGCGGCGGCGAGCGCCACGATGGCGCCCGTGAAGGGCCGCGGCCCGCACAGGCCGAGGCCGAGAGCCAATCCAACCAGCAACACGGACGCGGCGAGGCCAGCGAGTGTTCCGCCAGTCGAGACGCCTCCATTCTCGCCAATTGGGACACGACGGAAATCCGTGACCAAATACGTGTGGCCGCCAATCCACTGCCCGATTTCGCTCGATATTGTATCGCCCGCCGCCTCAGCCAGTGCCGCCACCAGCGCCAGGCGGAAAGCCACTTGCGGAAATGTGGTGAGCGCGAGCACCGAAAAAAATGCCGCGGGCAGCAAATTGGCCACCGCCTCGTGCCAGCTTCGCTTCCCGCGTCGAGGTTCGGCGATGCCGCGCGCCGCTTTCTTCTTGTATCCGATCCGGGTGGCCACCGACCCTGCCAGGACAAACGCCAGCAGCACCAGGAAGCTCTTGTAGCCGTAGCCGAGATAAATCGCCACGCCCAACACGAAGCCGGCCGCGGCGCCCGAACGATTTGCCCATTTCATCGAATAGGCCGCAACGGCGGCGAGAAAGTTGACCACGACGGCCAAGACCAGTCGATGCCCGAAATACGGCCAATTGCTCCAGAACGGCGTGCGGTCAATAAAATAAGCGCAGTACATGAAGGCGCCGCAGACCAGCGGCACAGAAATGTTGTCATCGAGCCGCATGGGCACACTTTCCACGGCCGCACCGACAATGGCCGTCGCCACTGACACAGCAAGGACGTTTTGAACATCCATTTCCGGCGCCGTCCAGCGCGTCAGGGCGTAGGCGCCCATCGTTGCCGCTGCCACGAAACCGAAAAAGCCCGACCACGATTTCTCGCGGTTCCACGGTAGCGCCGGACCGCGCAATGTCTGGCCCGCCACAGCAGCGACACCATCGCCCAGCGCCAAGATGGCCCACACCGAGGCCGCGATATGAATTTGATGGCGGTAAAACAGGATGAGGACAAGGACAGAGCTGGGATAAAGTACAATTCCGGTCCAGAGGTTCGAATCTCTCGCGTCCGTGGGGCGTTTGCGAAAATCTGCCCCCAAGTGCGGCAGAAGAAAGATATTGAACAGCAGCGCCAGCAGGGCCAACATCGCCGCTTTCTGCCAGGTGATGAACGGCAGAAGGAAGGCGAAGACCAGCATCGACATGTGAACGAGAGCGCGAGTGCTGAACGAAAGGCGTGCTATGGACATCGAGGGAATATGAGAAAAATTAAAAATTCAAAATTAAAAAGTCAAAATTGCGGAGCTTTTCAGGTACAGGTTTTTGATTTTTAATTTTTACTTTTTAATTGTTCAAAGTTCTTTTGAGTCCTTCCTCAAGTGGCGTCACGCGATAGCCGAGTTCCTTTTCTGCTTTGGCACTGGAATAAACCCAATCGTGCTTGAAAATCTCCACCACGCCGGGCGTGAGCTGGGGCATGCGGCCGGTGAGATTAGCCCTGGCCACTTCGACCGCCCCCACCAACTTTCCCAAAACGAACGGCAGATGCCGGACGGGCCGCCGGATGTTGGTCTGCTCTGCCAGAAGCCGAAAGAAGTCATCGAGCGACCGATTGTCGCCGCCCAGGACGTACTCTTCGCCAAGGCGTCCGCGCTCGAGCGCGTTGAGATGCGCCTCAACGACATCGATATTGTAGGCAAAACTCCAGCGCTGATTGCCTTTCCCAAGCACACTGGGAGACTTTCCCGCCAGGTATTGTTCGATCATCCCGCCCACAAGATTCGCGTCTGTCTTCGGTCCCGGACCGTAGATGACGCCGGGGACCAGGGCCATGACGGGAAATTTGCGGAAGCCTTCTGCGCGCAGCCATTCGAGAGCCTTGACCTTCGTCTTCTCGTATTCATTAGCGAATTTTCCCGCGCGGCGCAGGCCTTCGCCGGCGTTGGCATCGGCAGAAGGGCCGAGCGCAATAAACGACGACGTGTAGACCACGCGCTTCACCCCTGCAGCCTCAGCGGCACGCAAAATGTTTTGCAGGCCGATCACGTTGACACGCTCGAATTCCTTCCGATCGCGCATCCACATCTTCACCAGCGCCGCGGTGTGGATGACATGCGTCACGCCGCGCATTGCTTCCTCGAGGCTGTGGCGGCCGTCCAGATCACCGAGCGAGATTTCGCACGGTGCCGCCCCAGGATTGAAATCGAGACGGCGCGGCTCGCGCACATAAACGCGGAAATTCATCTTCCGCTCGATCATGGCGCGAGCGATTTGAGAACCCAAATAGCCTGTCGCTCCAGTTAGTAAGATCATCGCCCCTTGCCCTTGGTCCTCTGCAAGGAAAAATTAAAAAGTCAAAGTTCAAAAGCAAAAATTAAAAAGTCTGTTCACAGTTTGTCCTCGTTTTTGAATTTTTAATTTTTACTTTTTCATTTTTCATTCTCCTGTCACTCGTCACTTTCCCTCTGCCACGGACAACTGACGTCGGACAACGGACGTCATTCATTCACTCAATCGCCCGATCACCCAATCACTCAATGAAGCAAATACGCCCCTGCCAATCCAAGATGTCCGACCATCATCATCCAGTACATGTGGTGCCACGCGGGATGATTTTCGCCCTCGGTCACCAGCCGATGCGGGTCGGCGTTGATAAGGTAAATCACGTACGACCCCCAGAGCAACATCACCGCGCTCAAAACAAGAATGGCCACGGGATTTCCGCTCAGAATCCGGAGATACAACCCCAGCGGCAACAAGAGCCAGGGCACGATGAACGAAGGACTGATGGCGCGCGCGCTGGTGATGGCACCATATTTGACGGGCAGTGTGATGCAATCGGTAGCGCGGTCGCCTTCCATATCGGCAAAATCCTTGGTGGTGGTCGCGCCCAGCAGAAAGACGAAATAAATAAACCCGATGTACCAGGGCTCGATGGAATGGAGGACCGTGGCCACGGCCGCCCAGCCTGCCACCTTCAGCAGCTCACCGCGAATGAGAGCGATAGTCAGGTTGGAGCCGATCGGATGTTTTTTCAGGCGGATCGGCGGAGCGGAGTAGGCCGCGGTGGCGAACGCGGCAATCAGATAGATCACAAATGTTTCGCGGTTCACCCACGCTACCAGCGCGAGAGCCACGAGATAAGTGACGCCGGTAAACACCCACGCCTGCCGCAAGCTCATGCGGCCCGAGGGCAGCGGCCGATGCGGTTTGTTAATCGCGTCGTTGGAGAGATCGAAAATCTGATTGATTCCATTCGAAGCCGCATTCAGCACTCCCGCAGCCAGTACCGCGGAGGCCACCGCCAGGGGTCTAAACGGCGCGTGCGAGGCCCCGTAGCCAATCAGCGAGCCGGAAAAAATCCCGATCATCGGCGGGACCAGGGTGAAGGGTCTCGCAAAGCTCCAGTAGATTTGAAGCGATTTCATTCGACACGTATTTTGCGGCTAAGCGCCCAAACGGACAAGGTGAAAAGAAACAAAAACGTTCGTTGTTCGTGGTTCGTGGTCCGTCGCTATTAGTGGGTTGCATTCGCACGGACGCGGGAAGGGTGGATCGCGACCTGCATTCTCCGCGAGAAGACTTAGCGCAGTTATTGGCTGGAACCCAATACAGGGATTCTTCGCTGCCATGAAAATGTAGGGCCGGGGCAAGCCCCGGCCCTACATTCTCATGCAAAGTGGGGGGCCAGGGGGCCACGACATCTTCGCTCAGACTGACAGTTTGGTTGTGCGGACGCTCGCCCACGATGTCATCCTGAGCGCAGCGAAGGATCTCTGAATTTGGAATATTGTTACAAAGACCAGTTGACTCCGCGATAGACAGGTGTATGATATGCACAATTTTCTCCTGGGAAATGCCCGCAAGGAACCCCGGCGATGTCGAGCATGAGCCGTCGATGGCCGTTTTGGATCGCGCTTGAATTCGGGATGCTCACTCAAAGCGGCACGGCCGCGGCAGCTCCGCCTGCGACCATCAAGATTCCTTACTCCACTCCTGTGAAGCTTGTGTTGTTGGAGAAGCTGAGTTCTGCGACCAGTAAGGTCGAGCAAGCCGTTCACCTGGAAGTAACCGAAGATGTGACGGTGCATGGCGTGGTGATTATTCGTCGAGGCGCGGCAGCGGGCGCGCACGTGGTGAGTGTCGCGCGCCGGGGCAAAATGGGGCGACCGGGAAAGCTCGACATCGAACTGGACTGGGTGGAAGCCGTGGATGGCTTGAGCAAAAGCATTCGTGCCGACCCTCCTTCGCCACATGGCACCCGCAAAAGCCCTGTCATTCTGAGCGGAGCGAAGAATCTCGCTCCTTTCCGCCTTATCGAACACGGGAAGGATGTGGAAATTCCACAGGGCTCTCGCTTCGTTGCTTACATTGGTGCAAACGAGGAGATTTCCCTGGACAATGTCGCTGGCTCGCCATCCATACCTGCGGCGGCTCCTCCGCAGCCGAGCGCGCCCGCCGTGGTTCAACTGTCTGTCGTAACATTTACGTCCACTCCCGATCACGCCGATATAACGGTGGACGGGAAATTTGTCGGCACCACGCCGTCGTCCATTCGCCTGCCGCCCGGCGACCATTCGGTGACTATGGAGATGGCAGGCTACAAGCTTTGGCAGCGAACTGTAACTATTTTCGCGGGTGGTGAGGTTTCGCTGAATGCGACGCTTGAAAAAGTTCCGTGAGGCTTTTGCAGGATTCCCTTATCGCGC
>Ga0187803_10000590_pt1 | contig 14383 bp, 10 predicted proteins | sample NC_wetland_sal_i_2_FD_132425 | JGI IMG/M metagenome (GOLD analysis project Ga0187803, IMG submission 132425) | Wetland sediment microbial communities from Neuse River Estuary, North Carolina, USA - Control_3 | ecosystem: Environmental > Aquatic > Freshwater > Wetlands > Sediment | place: USA...
CCCCGCATACCCCCCTGGGGTTGGGTGGAGCAAAATCCCCTCAGGTCATAGTACCCCGTCAAACGCTTGAGGGGGTTATACACTTCGGGAAAAATTCGGCTACACCCCACGTCCCCGCCCCCGGTTTTGGCGCCCGCATTTATTTTTGTCTTGACATATACACCCTGTAGGGATAACGTAGCACGCATTTCAACGGATCCGTCTAGCCTAACATCTTAAATTAAATAGAGTGTCACCGCCGCATCGGTGGCGAAACGCTTCGGGGGCCGCGCACTATTCGCATTCATAAGTTGACAACTTAAGTTGACAACTAAAGCTATCCGTTTCGAATCGAGCAGCCGGTTGCGCCTCGTACGGTGACTAGAAGGGGGGCGTATGATTACATGGCAGAATCGATTTTGGATTTGCCCTGTTCGCGTGTTGTGCGGGCTCTCGCTAGTGACAGCAGTGGGGTGCTGCCGGGTTCCGCACCCTAAACAACCGCCGCCGCCCCCCATATGCAATTCAGCGACGCAGCAGAACGGCCTGCAGGTAACCTCTTGCGCAAGCACGACGGTCAAAAAATCTCAGTTTACAGCTAGTCTCACACGCTCTTTAAACGGAACGCCGGCAGTTTCCGAAACCCAACTGGTCGTTCAACGTGGTGATCGGTGCAAACCTGCCCAACCTCCTGAAATTTCTATTCAGGTCAACACGCAGGTCAGCGCCACCGGGGCCGTTCAGGTTATGGTCCATTACGGAAAAGGATTCAATGGACCGAAAAATATCGCTTTTGTCAGCAACGATAGGGCCACGGTTCAGGGAACCATCGATGGACGAGCACTCGTTACCTTTCCACTCAAAGCTGACCCCAAATCCATCAAGTTCGCTGACGGAACTGCCATTCCTGCAATGGCGGTAGACAATGAAACGAAACAAGCGCTCCCCGTTCTCTTACAGGCGATGTGGGCTCAGTGCGATAAGGCAGGGTTGACTAAACATGCGGCTCTGGTGCCAGGGGGCAGCATAAGTCCGACTGAGGACCCGCCCGGTCATCTCTTTGATGCTGAGTCATCGCCACCTTGCATGCTCTGCTTGTTGGGATGCGAAAGCGCCGACATGGTCTGTTGGGCACAAGCGTTTGCAACATGTTCCGTATTCGGTTCGTTCTATGGCCTTTGTGTGGCTGGCGAGTTGATCGTTTGCAGCATCGCCGATATTAATTGCTACGCGAACAAATCAGCGACCGTACCAGGTATAAACGTTACCGTTGGTTTATGTCACCTCCTTGGCCCGTCTCAGTTGACTGGTGCGCCGGTCTCCTCCCTGGGCCCACCCTGCTGCCCTGTTGTTTGCGGCCCGGGCACGGGTACTCTTGGCATCGGCTCGCCTAACTGGTGTTGCGGCCCTGGCGAGACATGCGCTGGTGTGGGGCCACTGTGCTGTTCCGCCGGGCTTACGGCGTGCGGCCCGAATTGTTGTACATCGGGCGAAACTTGCGTCGGAGGCACGACGTGTTGCCCCAACGGCAGCGTGTGCGGTTCCAGTTGCTGCGGCGCAGGCCAAACCTGTACAGGGAATGGCACCTGCTGTCCCACAGGCAATGTGTGCGGTACGAATTGCTGCAACACAGGCGACACCTGTACAAACGGCTCCTGTTGCCCTGCTGGACACGCTGTCTGCAACGGCGTGTGCTGCCCTAATGCCGGATCCACTTGTGATCCAGCGACAAATTCCTGCTCGTGTCCCGCGGGTGGCTCATCCTGTGGCGGAGCGTGCTGCACGGCTGGTCAGCTTTGTTGTATTGGAAGCAATGGGGCACCACAATGTACAACTCCTTTACCGACGTATATGGGGTTCCAATGGTGCGCTGACAGCGTTAATGGCGTTTACTGCAATAACTGCTCCTCGAGTCAAGTATGCACATCGGTTTGCACCGGTCCGCCTGGATCCAGGACGTGTTCATCCGAATATTACTGCCATTGATCTAATGGTGTTTGGTGTTCGAATGAATTGCCGAATCGCTCGGTTTTCGGGGGGAGCTATTAGCCTTATGAAACTCAGTCAGACAGCTAGCTTTCTTGTCACCGCCGTGCTTCTCACAATGGACATTACTGCTGTCGCGCAAACAGCCCAGCCTAGCAATGCGAAGCCGGAAATTGTAAAAGCCGAGTCCGTCACCATCAACATGCCAGAGGGCATCACCAAGGAGCAGGCTGACGAAATCCTTAAGGAACTAAGAGCAATCCACCAACTCCTGGAACACCAGCAAACGGCGGTCGCGCAACCCTCTTCCCCTCCTGTGTCCGACAAGGTGGAGATGACCGTAGCCGAGGGGTGGTATTCGATTGGCCGCGAGGAGGCTCCCGTCACGGTAGTGGAGTTTGCTGACTATCAGTGTCCGTTCTGCCGCAAGTTCCAGTCTGAGGCGTTTGTTGAGTTGAAGAAGAATTACATTGATACCGGCAAGGTACGTTTCGTAAGTCGCGACCTGCCATTAGATTTTCATCCTAATGCCTCTGGTGCTGCCATGGCGGCACGATGCGCGGGAGAGCAACATAAGTTTTGGGAGATGCGCGACATGATGCTAGCCAGTGATGCCGACCTCAGCCCTGCCTCGCTCCTCAAGTATGGCAAGCAAATCAAGCTCGAAATGGCTGCCTTTGGGACATGCCTGAGTGAGAAAAAGTACACCGACGATGTTAAGAAGGACGTGGCTGACGCTGGCGCGTTGGGAATCGGTGGCACTCCCAGCTTTGTCGTAGGGAAAACCGCAAAGCACCAGATCAAGGGAGTACGTATTGCTGGTGCCGTTCCTTACTCGGTATTCGAGACTGCAATCAAGAATCAACTGAACCCAACCCCCTAGGGAATTGAGCGAATAAGGCCGGTTTGGAGCGGTGGCGGGATTGCCCGCACGGTGGAGAAGATTCAAGCTGAGTTGAGAGTTGTACCCACCGCAAACGGAACAAACTCCGGTCAGCAAGCGGATGGAGCAAAGCTGAACGCCGCAGTAAGATTGGCACAAGATCGTGCCTATCGCGTGGCCTGGGCATTGCGGCAATCCAAACGATAAGGACCGGTTTGAATTTCGCCATACGTTGGGGTGGATCGGTGTGTCACTAGAGGACGACCCACCCAGCCGCCCCTGAATGTTCCGAGCAGCATCCCAATCTGGGGGGAAGATCAAAAGCAAGTTTCAACCTATCCCCAGTACGATCTCACCCTAAAGATCTGCGGATCAAATCGTGCTCCGTATGAGTCACAACCATGTGAGTCGGGAGCAAGCAGCAGCCAAACATTTCGGGTGCGTTATACGGTCGCCAGCCCCCGGTAGGATCAAGAGTTTTGTGGAATCAATGCCAGGGACTTTGGCGTTGACATCACAATGCGACCTCCATACAATCCGACCATTCGTCCGAATGCTCCTCGCCTGTTCTAGCAACTTTTAAAGGGTGGGGTTTTTTGGCATTCCTGCCCGTACAAGAATTACGGCCACCACAACCTTTGAGTGCGAGGTGGGTGCGTATGCAGCATCCGAAACCGCCGGTCAGTTTTTTCGGAATTCTCCTTGCAGTCGCCGCCCTAAATCAATGTCCACAACCGCAGCTTCCACAACCCAGCTGTCCTAACGTCCCTCCGACACAGGCGCAGCCTAACTACGGTCCTCCAGCCACGCAGCCAGGGACTGCCAGCATGGAAGTCGATCTAAGCAGCAACTATGTATCGACACTGGCTTCCGCAGCCGGGGTGCCGACGACGACCAGTAACGCATGTGGGGGCACCGTATGTGGTGCAGATATCCAGCAGATTTCTCTCATTCAACAGGATTCCCAAGGCACATATGCAAACATGAATTTACTGGGGTTGCAACTCGCAGTTTGGATGACGAACCCCCAAAATAGCAACAAGGTGTATCTGCCTAGTCGGACCTATACACTTCTGATCCAGCTTGTGCCTCATCTTATTTCGCCTGCGACCATCACTAGCCTACCAGCACGCCAAACGTTGCTGAACTGCGGGAGTACGCCTTCGTGCGGCACTTACGGAGTGCTTGTAGAGTTGGCTTATTTCAAACTGTTAAAGGGCAGCCTCATTGCCTTCTATGGTTTGCCATCGGTCGATTGTAATAGCAGCAACTATGATCTTATCGACCAGCAAGTTCTGACTGCGGTACTAGAGTTGTTCAACGGCTACAAAGATAGCGCTGGCAACTATCATCCGCCTCGTAATACGCCGATAGCGTTTTCACTGGATTCGGCTCTTCATAATATGGGGCAGTTGTTGAACCAACAGTTAAGCCTTATCGGCGTTGATCTGGGGACCGACCAAAGCCTTAAGATTGGTTTACTGTTCGCCGATAACAATGGGAATGCCATCGGGACTCCAATGACCTTTGCCCCTCATGTTCCGCCACTGATTGATTCTCATCCAGCGGTGTTGAACTTCCAGGAAGACTGGGGCATACAAATTGATACAGGTCTCTTGCAGACGGCGATTGCGAAGTTTGCGGCAACCATGGCGACCACCCCGCCAAGCGGAGATCCATCGGTCACAGTGAATTCGACTGCGATCAGCTTTTCGGGCACGGGCGTGAATGTCAATCTCTCGGCCACGAAGCCCATGGGACTGTGTGGCAATGTATCGTTTACCGCAAGCACGACAATTACGCCGAATCTTTGCAGCTGCGGCGGCAACAACACCAATGCCAACCTGAGAGTGTGCATGCCACCGAGTCCTTCGATAAATTGCACGTCGGGCGCGGCCACGTGCGGGTGCGCTTGGGTTGGCAGCCTGTTGACAGGCGTAACCACCTTCGTCGGAAACTTCCTGAGCGCCGTTGCGCAGAGCTTTAAAGGGGGGATGGCGACCGCTACAGTTGGCTCGGGCCCAGGGCCCTGTCCTGACAATAGCTGCACCAATCTAGGCATGGTTCAGCTTTCGCTCGGCTCCGATACGTTGTATGCCGTTGAACTCGATGTGAATGGTATGTTTTACCTGGCTGGGCGTAGTCGACTACTGGACTCTACTCAACCGGGGAGAGGGACTCTGCCTGCGCCTTGCCCCTAGGGCCACTTTACATCGGAAATTACTCGTTTTCCTCTTTGACTCCTGTTCTCCAGTTCCGCCTGATTCAGCTCTAGCCTCTCGATTGCAGCATCTAACCCCTCGCGCGTCGCAGGATGTACACGCTCGCCCCGCAGGAACCGCTCAGTGGCGTGTTGCGATGCCCCTGACTCTCGCATGAGTTTTCGTAGACCGTACTTTCGCGCTTTTTCGATGATCCGAGGATCGGCAGCGCGAGTTCTTCGGTTCGATGTGGCGAATATTGGATAGGCCCAATGTTTTCCAAGGCCGCGACACCTTCGCCTTTATCGACGTGGAATCAGCGAAGAACCCCGGCCGCAAGGAATTCTCGAATATGCTGCCTGCTCCGGGAAAACGCCGACATCCGCGTGGTGCTGGTTGAGAAAACCGATCGCCTCTACCGGAATCGAACCGACAGCTTGGCTTTTGAGGAACTGATCGAGAAACCGAACCTCGAATTGCACTTGGTCAAAGAAAGCCGGGTCATCAGCAAGGACTGCCGGTCGCAGCACAAGTTCATGCACGACATCCACGTCGCGTTATCGAAGCACTACATCGAGAACCTGCGCGAGGAAGTCAAGAAGGGAATGCGCGAGAAAGCCGAGCAGGGGATCTACCCCGGACGTGCCCCGATTGGCTATCGCAACAATCCGACGACCCGCAATATCGAGGTCTCAGCGGACAAGGCTGCCGTCGTGCGTCGCGGCTTTGAACTGTATGCCACTGGTCAATATTCTTTAAGCACACTTCGCAAGGTGCTGCGCGACGAAACAGGGTTTTCCATTGCCCGTGCCTACCTCGGAACCGTTCTCAAAAATCCGTTCTATATCGGCGACTTCATCTGGCGGGGCGTGAGATACAAGGGAACACATCTGCCAATCGTGGACCTGGCAACATTTCAACTCGTTCAGGATGCATTTGCCGGACATAACAAACCCAAGTACCGGAAACACGACTTCCCGTTTCGCGGGCTTCTGACTTGCGCCCACGACGGATGCACGGTGACGGCTGAACGTCATAAAGGGAAATACGATTACTACCGCTGCTCCGGTGGACGCGGCAAGTGCACTCTGCCGTACATGCCTGAGGCTAAAGTAGCAAACATGCTCGGGGAACTGCTCAAAGGCATTCAGGTGCCGGAGAGCATCGCCCAACAGATCGTTTCCTCGATTGCAACTGATGCGACCAGCAGCGAGCAGGCCCGCAGAATTGAATTGGACGGCGTCAAACAGCGCTTGGCTTTACTACGCTCGCGCATCGACCGACTCTTTGAAGACAAGCTCGATGGCAAGATCACTGAAGAATTTTGGGCGGTGAAGTCGAGCGAATACCGGGACCAGGAGTTGGCACTCGAAACCGCGCTAAAGCGGCTCAGTCAACCCCCTAGTACCGACCACGTGCTCACGGTTGAAAGGGTTTTTGAACTCGCGAACCGTGCTTATTCTCTTTACGTTACGCGGAACGTCGCAGGGCAAGCCCAGCTGCTGAAAATGGTGCTTTTGAACTGTGCCACCGACGGCGCAAACCTGTGGCCCAATTATAGAAAGCCGTTCCACCTCATCGCGCAGCGGGCAAAAAATGAAGAATGGTCGGGGAGAGAGGATTTGAACCTCCGACCCCCTGGTCCCGAAACAACCGTGAGGGGAAGGAATGCGGTTTTGATGTTTTGAGGGACGTTAGAAATCCTTCCAAAAAACTGTCGCTTGCGACCCGCATAAACATTGGTTCATTGCATCGAGGATGTCCTCGTTAGGAATGTGTAGTTTGCTAATTGTGGCTCTGCTTTTGCGTCACCTAGCCTACGCGAACATCCCAAGGCCTAATACGATGCGATTGCATCCATGGGCGGTCAGGTGGCAATTGATCAGTAGGAAGACTCCGAAGGCTGAGGTCGTGCCGAACCGAGCAATCCGCCGTGGCCCGTGCTATCGACTAGAACGCCGATCCGAGACATCGCAGCGGCCACCATAACGTCTACGAAACTACGAAACTAACTTTGTGAATACGAGGATCGGTTCTGTTTTGAAGGCGTCCGAAAATGACTTCCGCTTATAGGGCAACCTAGCGAGTTGCATTTGCAGGTGTCTCCGTAGCTGTAGCGGCGGCTTTGCGCATTGCCTTACGGTCCTAGGTAGCGGCTCATGGCGGTTGTGTACATTGATTACCAAGTATCCGCCCTCCTTCAGAAGACGTGAAGATTCAGATATCAGAGGCCCTAGAAAGCACCGCCGCCAAAGGTCCACATCAGGGTATCTTAGGAAGCTTTGCCCTTGGTCCAAACTGTACTTTTCTCGATTGAAATAAGGGGGACTAGAGAACACCAGGTCAAACGCGGACGACGGCAGTTTTCGCATTTCATCCTCCGCGGCGCCGTGAATGATCCTGGCAGTTGCGGTATAGGGGAACCGATGACGAAGGACACGAACCATCTTCCGTAATCCCTGTACCTGCTCAAGAGCACAATCAATCCCCAAGTAGGACCGATTCAACGCCATCGACCCTAGAAGTCTCCCACCATACCCAGCGCAGAAATCCAGCACTCGGCCGCCTGGGGCACAATAACGGCTGATCAAGGCCTTTGCGGCTGAGGGACGGAAATTGGAGACGCCAACGGTATTCGAAAATGATTTTAGAATTCGTCGTAAGCAGCTCGCTCCCGCCCCACATCGATCCGGCCAAATTGTGAGCGCCCTCTCAATCGCTGCCGCAAGCTTTGCGTCATCTTGAAAGGTGTCATACGGAGAACAATATTTCGTGCAGCGAACGTGCCACATTTGCGGATGAAAGAAGTTCGCGAGGCGCAAGCCAGTAGTTGAGGAGATAATAGTCGTCCCTCTTAACAGACTGTCGCAGTGCGCCACGACCAATCCCGCCACTTCGCGATCAATTTCAGAATCTGTCAACCGATAGTATGGAAATCCTTTCGCACGCCAGTGCCGGACTGCCGCAAGCACAAATCTGCGCTGTCTAGGTTTTGGCCAAATTAGCCAATCACTGCCTTTTACGCCTTCAATAGAATGAGTGCAGTTCACGAGCCAACGTTCCAAAAGAGAATAGGCTTTGCTAGATGATCAATTTCCTCGCACAAGAGACGCCATGCCTTGAGATCGTAGTGCGGATGGCTCGGAAAAGGACAATCTTGTCGTATAGGCTCACTATAAGGGCAACGGGCGGGTTCAATGTGAATCTCACTAGATGTGAAAGCACCATACTTCCGGAGGCAACGGGCGATGCTTCTTGGGCTGCGGCCAGAAGAGGCTGCGATGAATCGCGACGGCTGACCCCTCAAGCCCAGAAGTAGTCCGGCTAGCGTCACTCCGGATCCTGCACAAAGAACCACCGTTCCTCCATGAGTGCACGAGGGGGGTACCAAACCTGCTTCTGAGCTCACAGCGTAAACTGCCTCTGCACACTCAAGGCCAAAGGGAAGCATGGTGCCTCCGCGATTCTCCACGACCTTTCGTCCCTCAGAGAACGAAATTGTGATGCGGCCCGCTCGAACTCCAAGAACTTCGGCCCCAAGCGATTCCGCCACCTGAAGAGGCCTGGGAACTTCACATCCTTTCTTTGCTGGGTATGTCAAGAGAGCATTCATGCCGGGTAATTCAGAGCAACAAGCTGCGATTCCCTGTCCCAATGCAGAAATCCTGGTGTCCCAACAACCGACAAGGCGCGTGCCCCCATCGAACAGCTTTCGCAGCAGTACGCGTGCACCACGTAATTTACCCAAAGGAGGCGCGGGCCAACTTCCGTATAGATCATCTCGTTTTACAAGAACCTCGGTGCCGCGAACTAAGTAGCTCTCAATCGGAGTATGGTGCCGAAACATAGCTCATTGCTGAGGAAACCGCTTGCGAAGTCTAGTCAGGAAGACTGGGTCGTCAGCACCGTGCTGTATGGGTTTCTTCAACTCTTGTTCAGCACCATCAAGAACCGCCTTTGCATGTTCTCTAAATTGGGTCTGGTCCGAGCTGGGAGTGCCACTGACGTCTGCCGCGTCGAGCAAAAACTGAGCACATTCCAAAAGAAGAGATGTGTTTCGGAATCCGGCTTCAGTCGCTGCTTTGATCTCACCATCTATCGTCATCGCCAAGGCCGTGCGATCCTTACCATCCGCTTGATGTTTCCAAGTTTCCGCATCAAAACGCGCCGCCAACCATAGAGACTCTCTGGCTTGGGGTCGCCGCTCCATTGACTCCGCCGCGTACGCCTTGCCCTTCTTTGCCAGTGCCAGCTTTTGATCTGCAACGACTGCACTTTTCAGACGTCGCCATTGAATACGAGCCAGTCTCTCGTATTGATAGTAATCATTGGGTACGAATAGCTGCGTGCGCTCATACAGAGTTTCAGCCATATCGAGGTGGATACCCGACGGATCAAAAAATTCGTCATCGTAGATCATGCCGAGGTTTTGAAGAACCTCATAATGATTAGGCCGGGCCTGATCAGCCTTGGTGAGAAACTTGATTGCGTCATCACATCTTTTGACGAACTCGGCAGCATCACCTCGCTGAGCGTAGCGGAAAAGAGAATAGCCAGCGGCATTGTCGATGCGGAAGGAGACGTCATTCTTCTCTCGATCGGATGCCCACTGGTCCTGCGGCACGGCATTAAAGTCGCTCCTGGCGGCATCAATTTCAGGTGTAACCGATGAATATTTGCTCGCATCACCGAACAACACAATCATAGTGCCAAATGTGTAGGCAAGCTGCGCATGGGAGATCGCAAGCAACTTGGTGAAGTACGCTCGGTCACTGCTGGCAGAGGCCGCGCCTTGTTTCTTTTCCAAGTCCTTGATCAACTCCTGCAATTCGGTTACCGCCAGATTGGCGTTCTCGGGATTGTAGAGTCGGAGTAGGGCCGCTGCCCGTTGGAATCTTGCCTCGCTCTTTACGGCGTCGCTGGCTTGCAGTCGCTGAATCTTTTCGAACACATCCGCAGCCTTAGCTTCCTCTCGGTCCTCCGAAAGCGCCACGCCGTAGAAGTAGAGACCCAGCCCATAATCTGGGGCAATGATCTGCATTCTCTGCAGGGACTCCATGGCTTCTTTCAATGCGTCGTGGCTCAACCCTTGTTGGTATTCTTCCAGCGCCCGTAACCCATGATTGAAGGACTGAAGTGCCTGCCAATTAGGGAGATCGTCCGTCTCCGGCTGCGCCGACGATAGCCAGCCCTTGAGGCGAGCATCGCGAGGAACGTCATAGATCATTTGAAACATTATATCGTCGATCAGCCCATCTACCAGCTCGTCGTTGCTTACACCCTGTTTCTTCGTTCGAGAGCTGTCCCAGGCAATAATCGTCCGTCCATTCGCCACGAGTTCGCAATGAACTTCAACGCTACTAGCTAGTTCGGTAATCTCACCTTGCAGCTCAGTTTTCGGAGGCGCAAGCAGCGTTTGAATCGCCTGCACAATCTTGTTGACATCTACGTCCTTAACTTTTAGGTCCAGATCCTGAACCCTTGCCACGACCTCACTCTGGCGGTGTTTTGCTTCCTTGGGAACAGTCGTTAGTCCGGGTATCTGAAGAAATCCATAGCCACTGGGTATGGCCGCCGATTGCCTTCGCAACCTCTGCAGCTTGGCGCTCAGCATCTTGGGAGGACTGCCTGGCTCCAACTTCAAGTTCGTAACGTTGACCTCGAAGGGCACCAACGTTATCTCTTTCGGCGGTAATATTCGGTCGATGCAAAACTTGACGAGATAAACGAACAGCCAAAGCGCAACAAGGACCAAAAAGACGTTCATCAACACATTGAAGACGTAAGACACGCTGTCCAGCACCTTTCTAATTGCTCGTAGCTTCTCTGCCGTCCAGTTCCACAACTTATGCAAGTTGGCGGCCAGCACCTTTCCAATTGTTCGTAGCTTCTCTGCTGTCCACTTCCACAATTTACGCAAGTTGGCGGCAACATCAGGAATCAACGGACTCTTAACGCTCAACGTCGTTTTACCATCTTCAGCCACCGCTCCACTCCGGACCCATCACTCTCAGATTTCTGGGCAGCCAAGTTCTGTTGCACGTTTTCCTGACAAGAAGTCTCCACGTCGCCCGGCAGCACAGGACTAGCGACAAGCGCCGCACTAGGCGAAGTCTGTGGTTGACTCTCAACGTCATGAAGCATACCACCTAGTTGCGAACATAGTGCGCAAAATGGATCCACTCACTACGTAGACCACTCGGACTGGACGCGAATCGCGGCAAATCCCCCCGAGGCCGTTCGAGGGCAGGCTGCCCAAGCTGCTCTCGCGCTAATCTGAGCCTTTGGAATTTCCAGAATTGCTCGTTCCCGAACCAAACAGCGAAGTAAGGTTGTAGCTGATACCGAATTGCACACCCCAAGTAGGATGAACGATCAGCTCAGTGCGGTTCGAATAAGTAAAGGCGAGCGGGAACGTGAGATTCTTTCCCGTGCCAAATCCGAGTCGCAACTGACCAAGATGGATAATGCCGCGCTGCGCGTAGGCGGTGGTTGTTGAGCTGGGCAGACCTGTAAAATCGGTCAAAACGGGGCCGGTTAGAATCGCTGGGCTGGTCTGATCCTGATAGGAGTATGCAGCCGCGGCAGTGACAGAACCAAGGAAACTCAACAGCGTGCTGTTCTTGCTGAATGGCGAGAAGACGTAAGCAAGCTCGGCGCCCGCTTGAATATCCTTAAGATGGCTTCCTGATGGCACCGAGCTGGGCGGCTCAGCATTGTAGATGTCCGCGGTTCCCGTCAAGGTAAAAGACCAGGGCTGGGCGTTATCCTGCGCCAGGGCCTTGGCATTTGCAGAAGCCTGCTTGCCTGTAGCGGAGGCCTTCCCCGGATTCGCTGGAGCCAACATGGCCGCCGCATTGCTGGCGAAAGTGTGAATCTCGTCCTGTGCCGACGTGAGCTTTGCGCTCGCATCCTTCCCCAAAGGGGCAGATGGCACGGAGGGTGTACTCTTGCCGAACTGCCAGTTGAAGGTAGCTTTGACGGAGGAGTAGCTGGGCTTGCTCTGAGGTGTATTCAGGTCATATTCAAGAGCAAGTTCAGGCTTCGCCGAGCTCGACTGCACTGCCACGAAATCCTCATAGGTTTTTGCCTCAAGTATCGCCGCGTAGAGACCCTGAAAACCTTCAAGTGCTGGACGGCAGTCTGCGGAACTGAGCATCCCGGCTAGCAATTTCCCATACTCACTCTCGATCATGCCCTGAACTTGCGCCAGCTGCCCGGCAGTCGGAGGTGGCACTGCAGAGCCGAGCACGGCCTGAAACTCGTTTGTTGCCGTTGGTTGCCAGTTCTTATAAGCAGTGCAATTCTGTAGGAGATCACGAGTTTTCCAGAGACTGTGCAATTCATTTCCGTAGTACTTCCCATGCGAGGATTGGGTTGCTGAGGGTGTTTCGCCCTGCCCGGGCGAGTTCGCTTGGCTGGTCAAAGACTTCACCGCGGCTCTGTTCCGAGAGCCCAAAAGCGAATACTGCACAGTCAAACCCGCGAAGTTGGGCCCGCTGTTTCCCTGGGAGTTCACCGTTACCTGCTGGGCAGACGCCGTAGAGGTCGGAGTTGCGGCTGTGCCGCTCATAGAGGGTGTTCCGCTTGATGTGTTGCCGGTTATTTTGAATGTAAGAGGCGAAAGATTTCGAAGTAGCCGCGCAGAAATGCACGATGTCGGCTGGTTCTTAGTCAGGCACAGGTAGTCCACCCCAGTGAGCGCGAGATTTGTGAGCATGGTTCCAGGAGACCATTGAACCGTGGAGGAACTGGTCCCGCGCGTCACGTTCGCCCCGCCGAATTCTTCGACCAGAGATGTTGGCCCAGATGGCTTAGAGACCGCGTTAGTCGAGCCGGACGAAGAAAGACTCGAACCTTGCTGTTGGCTAGGGCTGAGGCTTTCAAACGCGTTCCACAGCGTCGTACGCACGGGTGCTATCGCTTCGTTTGCGACTCTGTTCGACAGGCTGACCTGAAAGAAGCAGCTAGGGTTGTTAACGATGTTGATGACATTGCTGTCGAGGATGGTTGGATCTAGCAGCAGCTTCTTTGCAATATCTTGGCAGTAGTCGATTGGTTTTTCCGCGGCGAGAGCTAGTCGACAGAATAGGATTACCGCGGCAAAGGCAAACATGTGCGACGATCTGAGATTAGTTATCATTTCAGCACCACCGCAATTTCTGCAATCGCCGCTTTAGCGACAGGGTCGGTAATTACGAGAATTCGCTGGGAGGCGTCGCAGTCCTCAACTAAATAAACCGAAGGAATCGGATCCTTGCCACCTTGAACCCTCACTGCTAGGGTCCAATCTCCTGCGATAATCGAGTTCGGAATCACGAAACTCTGGCCATCATTCGAGACTTTAAGATCGGTAGCAATCCCTGACTTATCCAACAGTTGCGCCTTTGCGATTGTCACTCCGCTCGGAGGATTCTGAAGTTTGCAGGTGACGGGCAATGCAGACTTCTTGATCGTCAGTGTAGGTGTAAATTTACACGCAGCCATATAAGGTCCTTTAGCCTGAAATGAGTTCCTCGCTTCAGGAGCAATGGAAAAAGCCGACTCACCATCGGCGTAGTAACACACGCCTGTGGCAACTCGGCTGTCTTTAAGCCCCCTCAGAGCCTTTCCGTCTACCTTAAAGACCCGTGGCTTTCCGTCCCTCACTTGCGCGAGGTTTGGCTTTCTTACAAAGTAACTTTGGGAGCCTTATAAAAGACCTTCCCCCTCATTTTGTCAGTGACGCTAATCACGCGAAGACGTGAGTGCACATACACCCCGCTCTGCAAGGTTCAGAGCACACAAATGTGGAACTCAAGATTTGCCGTCTCAAGGCATGCTGGCTCTCTGAACGCGAACGTCTGAATCTTCCGTGACCGAATGGCCAGCCCTCTAATAGATGTTCGGGCTGCCCCAGAACAGCTGTTAGAGCCGCCGGGGAGCCTCTAGGCAGCGTCAAAAGAGATGGGCAACCAGCGACTGGATTCTCGCCAAGGCTGTGATCGTACGGGGTCGATGGGGACCGAGATCGGCGGCTCCCTGCCTTACTTCCTTCGGTTGCGATTCGGGAAAATAAGACCTCTGAATGCCTCTCGGTCGAACGGGTCTTCCTCCGCTTGTGAACTCCATCGCTGCATTAACTCTTTCCATGGCTCGGTGCCCTTCAGAGCTTCAAAGCAATCAAACGGCAGATGGCCCTTTACGTCGTTGAGCGCGTAGCAGACGATCTGATAGCCGCGCTCTCCAGTACCACACTCAATGTGATCCACGGCGGGATATAAGGGATGCACCCCGAGGCCGCCTTTCTGCGGCGTTCCTAGGTCGTTGTCGAACAGCAGACGGGCCCCGGATA
>Ga0187803_10000591_pt1 | contig 14375 bp, 10 predicted proteins | sample NC_wetland_sal_i_2_FD_132425 | JGI IMG/M metagenome (GOLD analysis project Ga0187803, IMG submission 132425) | Wetland sediment microbial communities from Neuse River Estuary, North Carolina, USA - Control_3 | ecosystem: Environmental > Aquatic > Freshwater > Wetlands > Sediment | place: USA...
CGAGGGTACGAACCCTCGTGCCGGAGTCAATGTCCCGGAGGTGATCTCCGTTGGCCGGTTTTCAGGTGACCATCAATGGCCGGTTTTGGGTGACCGCTGAGGTGGAGCCGTTCCACCTGTTTCGATACCTGGACGAACAGAGCTTCCGATACAATCAGCGCACAGATGAAAGCGGAGACGCTGGCCGATTCGAGACTGCCTTGTCGCAGATTCTTGGCAAGCGTCTAACCTATGATGAATTGACCGGCAAGGCAGCGATGGAGAAGCAAAGGCCGTGCTGAGAGAGACTGGCGCATCAAACGATTGAATGAGACTCAAGGCCGACAAATTCGAGGTAGAGAATCCCAAAGAGGCAATGGGAAAGTTTGAATCGCTCTTGAGCAAGCTGGTACTGATTCCCAAGAGCGAAGTCGAACGCAAGCGGAATCGAATGAAGGCTGGCCGGAAGCGAAAGCCCAAACGCTAGCAAAAAGCGAGCCGCTGTGATTCTAAAGGATTTTTGGATGCTTGGTCAGCCAACTACATTGTTGCCCTACCTAGTTAACTTACGGAGAGAAGCTGCCAACGCCTGAAGCTCGAAAACTATTTCCTTTGTTTTCATACACATTATCGGATATTCGGCATAAGTCGATTTGTTTTCTATAACATTATCGGTTCCTGGGGTCAGGTCAAAATCATTTCCCTTTGTTTTCATGTACATTATCGGTTCGTTCCCGCGCTTTTATTTTTTTGCGGGGCGCCCGCCAAGCTCGCATAGCCTTGTTGATTTTACAAGTACTTAGGACGTCCGGATTTTTCGCTTTCTTCCTCGAATGTCATTTATTCTCATACACATTACCGCTTCCGAGGCCTTTTCAGAGAATTCGCCGCTATCCATCCTGGCCGAACTCGCCCTGTCCCTTCTATGCGCCTTCGCCTCGCGATAAGCGTATTTCAATTCTCGTAAACATCTCTCTGACGCTTGGCAAAGTCTACTGTCGATTTATGGAAAAGTCAAGCAAATAATGCATATCTTATAAAGATTCTCGAAAGTGGCGTCGAAGGCTTTACCCTGGCTAAATTCCGCCCGCTTGGGGTAGGCTAACCGGAGGTCATGGGCACGCAGCCAGTTTATGACGCGATCGTGGTGGGCTCGGGCGCGGCGGGCGGCATTGCCGCCTACGTGCTGACGATGAAAGGCCTGAAAGTACTGTGTCTGGAAGCCGGCAGGATGCTGGATCCGGCGCAGGACTTTTTCACCCACAAATTTCCGTACGAGTGGCCATACCGTGGGGCAGGCAAGCCCGGCCAGTACGGCAGCCTACCACAAGGCATGGGATGGAAGATCAAGGAGTGGACCGACCATCTTTACACCATTCCCTCGGAAGACCCTTATGCCCTGGCGCCGGGCTCGAAATTCACCTGGACGCGGCTGCGGGCGGTGGGTGGCCGAACCAACCTCTGGGGGCGCGGCTGCGATCGCTTTGGGCCGCTGGACTTCAAACCCAAGAGTCTTCAGGATGGCTGGGGCGAAGACTGGCCCATCGCCTACGAAGATGTCGAGCCCTACTACGAAAAGGTGGAGCAGCTTATCGGCGTCTCCGGAACCTCGGAGGACGTTTACAACACACCCACGGGCAAACACCTGCTGCCGGTCTTTAATCCTCGTTGTGGCGAAATGCTGATCAAGAAAGGCGCAGCAAAGTTGGGCATCAAGGTGATGCCCAAGCCGCTGGCGGTGTTGAGCACGCCTTACGACGGCCGCCCACCCTGCCACTATTGCGGCGCGTGCAACTGGGGCTGCGACGTGAAAGCGCGTTACAGCACTCTGGACGTCCTGGTCCCCAAGCTCAAGCCGCAGAGAAATTTCGAGCTGCGCGCCAATGCGCCCGTTCACACCATTCTGATGGACCCCTCCAACGGCAAAGCGCGAGGCGTCACCTACATCGACGCGAGTAATAATCTCGAATACGAAGCGCACGGCAAATGTGTGGTGCTGGCCGCCTCCCTGGTGGAATCCATCCGCATACTCTTGAATTCGCGCCACCGCGACAATCCCAACGGCCTCGCCAATTCCAGCGGCACGCTGGGTCACTATTTGATGGAGCACGTCGCCTTCAACAGCCTCGAAGGCTTTTTTCCGCAGCTTGCCGGACGTTCGACTACCAACGACGACGGCCCCGGCGAATCGTGCCTCTATATTCCGAGATACAATTACGGGCACAAGGAAAAGAAAAAATACTTGCGCGGCTGGCGGCTGGATTTCTATACCGGGTGCGGGATGGGCCCTGGGCCAGGCGCCTCGCTGCCCGGCTTCGGCTCCGCTTACAAGAAGAAAATCAAGGAACTCTATCCTGCCGCGGTGGAAATGGGAGGATACGGCGAGGGATTGCCGTTTGACTACAACTACGTGGAGATCGACCCGGGCGGATTGCGTGACCGCTTTGGGATTCCTCAAGTGCGTTTCCACACCACGTCGGAATACGACCACGCTTTCGCCATTCTGGACGAGATGTACGCGCAGATCGAGGAAATCCTGAAGGCCTCCGGGGCCGAGGTCTTTCCCTACAAGAAAGTCGCGCCTTATCCGCTGGGCAGCGTCACTCACGAAGCTGGCGGTTGTCGCATGGGAAACGATCCTCGCACTTCGGTCCTGGACGAATGGAACCGCTGCCATGACATCAAGAATGTGCTGGTGGTGGACGCCGGATGCTTTGTCACCCATCCGGAAAAGCAGATCACGCATACCCTTATGGCTCTTGCGTACCGGGCGGCGGATCATCTGGCGGAGGAGTTTCGAGGCGGGAATGTTTAGGACGCGATGAAGTAGGGCCGGGGCTTGCCCCGGCCTTTTTGGTTACGTCGCCAGCGCAGGAAGGCCGGGGCAAGCCCCGGCCCTACAATTACAAGGCGACGAAGAATCCCAGTATTTGAACGGAGAGATTCATGGGCGAGCAGTCCGTCGGCAGACGGCAGACATTAAAATATCTCGGGATGCTCACCGGCACGCTTGCCGGCCGGAAGTTTCTCGCTGATTGGTTGCCGACCGGCGATAACGCGAAAGCAACGCACCCCCACCAACACGGCGCAAGCACGACAAGCGGCGCACCCGCGGATCAGGCGGGCGACGTGGCGCCTTACACGCCTCAGTTTTTTAAGTCAGATGAATTCAAAACCGTGGAGGCCCTGACCGAACTGATCATTCCCACCGACCAGACGCCGGGAGCCAAAGAAACCCAGGTGGCGCGGTATATTGATTTCGTTGTGTCGGCGGCGGCGGAATTCAGGCCGGCTTTGCAGCGAGAATGGGCCGACGGTCTCCAAGCGCTCGATCGCTTGAGCCGCGAGAAGCATCAGCGCGCCTTTCACGAAATAGCGAATACCGACCAGCAGGCGCTGCTCGAAGAAATTAGCCTTCCCGAACGCAGAGCCGGCGCCAGCCACCCCAGCTACGACTTTTACATGTTGGTCAAAGACATTACGGTCGAAGGGTTTTATACCTCGCGCGTCGGACTCATCGACGTGCTCGGATACAAAGGCCTCGACTATCTCAGCGAGTTTCCCGGATGCACGCACCCGGAGCACCAGTCGTGAAGGCCATGTCGAAGTGCCGGGCCTTTGGGGAACGCCGCACGTTTTTCTCCTGCCCGGCGGGATTAGGACGAGTTGGGGAGGGCAGCGCTCCGGCGCTGGACCGCCGACAGTCCATCAAACTGATTGACATCAATATGCATCTGATTTATCCCACTATGCATGAGAACAACCGTCGATTTGGAAGACCTTTTGTTTCTTGAGCTAAAGCAGGAAGCTGCGCGCCGTGGCAAAGCATTGCGCGAAGTGGTGAACGAACGTCTTCACCGGGCGGCCCCTGCCCCGCAACGCCGGACAAGATACCGCTTCAAGTGGAAACCTTTTCGCGGCGGGCGAGTGCTTCCCGGGGTGCGTCTGAACGATCGCAAGTCTCTCTTCGATTTGATGGATGTCCGGTGAGGCAGGGTGTTGATCAGAACATCCTAGGATGCTCCCACCGAACAGAGTCTCCGGAATATCGGAAGGAGACTCGAACGGATGCCGCTACACGTACGAGGAGGACGCATGAGCACCATGAACCGCAGGCATTGGATGGGACGGACAGGCGCCGCTATTCTCGCGGCGTTTGGAAAGGGGCCGCGAGCTGCCAGCGTGGCGGCGGAGCCGCAAGAACCGCCTGCCGGCAAAATGCATCTCGAGCTCAGCGACTTTCAGCCCAAGAGCATGCTGCACGTCGCGGAGACCAAAGTCCCGCGCTCACGCTTTCCGGTGATCGACATTCACACTCACCTCTCCTTGAAGGCGGTCAGCAAAAATGGCGTCGGCATGGGCGAAAAAATGACATACCTCGCCGAGCCCAGCGCTATCTTGGCGCTGATGGACAGGAAAAACCTCCGCATGATGGTCGACCTGACGGGCGGAGTGGGATCGGGGTTGGAAGAAACCATCCGCAAATATCACACGCCACATCCGGGACGGTTCCTGGTGTTCGTGGAGCCTTGGTGGGAACGATCCAACCAGCCTGGCTATCCCCAATTTCAGGCGGACCAGATTGAAAAGGCGCATCGGGCGGGCGCGCGCGGCCTGAAGATTCTAAAGACCCTCGGCCTCTATCTTCGCGAGCAAATCACCTCGGGCCCGCCGGTGAAGATTGACGATCCGCGCTTCGACCTGATGTGGGAAGCGTGTGGCGCGCTGAAAATGCCCGTGGCCATCCACGTCTCCGATCCCGAGGCGTTCTTCCTTCCCATCGACCGGTTCAACGAACGGTTCGAGGAGCTGAACAATCATCCCGATTGGTCTTTCCACGATCGCGATTTTCCCAGCAATGCCGACCTGTTGGAGGCCCGCAACCGCATGTTCGCGCGGCATCCCAAGACTCAGTTCATTGCGCTCCACGTGGGCCACGACGCGGAAAATCTGGGCTACGTATCAGAGTGCATGGAGCGCTTTCCAAACATGTCCGTGGAACTGGGCGCACGTATCGGCGAGCTCGGCCGCCAGCCGCGCACGGCGCGCAAGTTCTTTGAGAAATATCAGGACCGCATTCTTTTCGGCACCGACGCGGTTCCGAACGGGATTGAGACGCCACAGCAGATTTTTGTCGACCAACTTTATGAGATTTATTACCGCTTCCTGGAAACCGAGGACGAGTATTTTGATTACGCGCCCGCCCCGGTGCCGCCCCAGGGCCGATGGCAGATTTATGGCCTCGGTTTGCCCGAGAGCATCCTGCGGAAGGTCTATTACGAAAACGCCGAGCGGTTGTTGGGGCTGAACTCCTAATGCCACCTTGTAGGGCCGACCCTTGGGTCGGCCTCCTCGTCTCCGCGCGAGGCCGAGGCAAGCCTCGGCCCTACGTTCGGCGGAGTCATTTTTCCTGGCTGGCGCTTCGATTGAGCTCGAAACGTGCCTGCCAGAAAAGCGGCTCCATTTCCAGCGCGCGGCGAAAGTCCGCTTGCGCCGCCTGTTCGTGATTCTGGAAGCGTTCGGCCAGTCCCGCCGCGTAGAGTGCGTGGGCACTCTGCTCTGGTTCGTTCGTTTTGTCGGCGATGGCCGTCAGCATGTTTTTGGCTTGGTCCTTTTGACCCAATCCTTCAAGCGCAGCGGCGGCAAATACTGTCGCGCGTCCGCCGCTCACCCGTCCTTCTTCCACGGCGGTGCTCCACGCTTGCTGCGCTGCGCTCGTTTTGTCCTCAGCGGCCAGCGCCACGCCCAGCCAATACCAGGCTTCTTCATCATTGGGCTTGTCCGGCTTTCCCACGCCGAGATTAACCGGATACTCCAGCGCCTGCCGGAAGGAGCGCTCTGCCTCTTGGTAACTCTTGCTCGCAAGCGCGTGCTTTCCTTTTTCAAGCTGGGCAAGCACGAATATCTCACGAATGATTTGCCCGCCTTCCCACGGCTTGAAGTGATGATTCATTAGAATTTCGAGCGCCTGATCGAATTGGCGCTGTTCGACCAGTAGCAAGGCGTGCCGCGCGCGGATAATATCGCGATCGAGAACTGCCGAAGGCGCCGAGGCGAAGAGTTTCTGCCGGCGCGACACATCGCCGATCTGCGTGTAAATGTCATCGAGGTCTGCGTAATAGCGATATTGCGCCGGCGCAAGCTGGATCGCTTTCTCGTAGTAGGCTGCCGCCTGCGGCAAATCTTTCTTCACCCGCCATTCGTAAATGCCCAGATTGCGCTGGAGGACAGGATCGTCAAATCCAAGTTGCTTCGCTGCGAGCCATTCCTTCGCCCCATCTTCAAATCGGTCGTGGGCGAAGAGAAACGTTCCGAGGAGATAGTGCGCGTGCGAGTCGTTGGGATTGCGCGCGATGACTTCTTTAAGTGCGACCACGTCCGAGAGACGCTGAGGGAAGATCTTGCCGGCGGGTGCTGAGGCCGCTTTGGCAAAAAACTCGGCGGCTTCTTTATCTAAACCTTCGCGCATCCAAAGTTTTGGCAGCCGTTCCGGGGAGTGATAGTTTTCTTTCTGGACTGCGATCTCGCCCAGTTCGGTAAGCGTAGGCCGCTCGGCTCCGTGAAACCGAAGTGAGAGCCAAAAGGCATCCTGCGCCTTCGTCAAATCGCCCTTGGCGCGATAAATCACGCCGGCGGCGTACTGGACGTCGGGATTCGTATTGTCGCGCTTCTCGGCGAGAGCGATCTTGGCGAGCGCCGAGTCAAAATCAGCGGCGTCGTAATCGCGCCAGGCAAGTTTCAGAAGCGCGGGAATGTGTTGAGGATCGCGCTGGAGGGCCAATTCGTAACTCTTGGCAGCCGCCTCAGAGTTGCCGTGTTTTTCCTGCTCGATCCCGCGAAGATAAATTTCCTCCACCGTCATTTTGTCGAGCGGCTTGGATTCTATTTTCTGCGGGCCGATTGGAAGTTCAAGATTGGGATTGCCACCTACTGGATCGGCGGCGGACCAGTGAAGCAGCGGGTGCGAAGCGGAATCGATGATATCGACCGAGAGAGATTGCTTCGCGGCTTCTGGCTCTGTAGGGCCGACCCTCGGGTCGGCCTTGGCCGGGTCAAGCCCCGGCCCTACCAGATCGAGTGGCGCGTCGTACTTCGCCAGCATGGAGGCGTGCAAATCGACTGGCCCAAACTCGCGCAGCTTTTTGCCAGCGACCGCGACGCTGATTTTCGCGCCCTTGATGTCAACGATGGGATTCAGCGCCAGTTCCACCCTCGCGCCGGACGAAGACACGGGCGAGACGCCCGCCCCGATGTGATTGGGGCCCGTGCCACGATCGATGAACCGCACATTCAGCGCCAGCTCATCCGTGGCCTCGACGAATCCGCCGCCCAGGCCGCGGACCGGATACCAATACTCGGTCCACGACTCCACGTGGTGCGGCGGCATGAATTCCTGGCTCAACTGGGTCTCGAATCGGCCAGCCTGGATTTCGTTGTAGGGGCCATCGTGGTCGGTCAGGAGATCGGTCCAGATCAGGCCGTCGCCGGCGACACCCCAGCTCCAGATTTTCTTACCCGGAACATCGTGGTAATCGGCCCAGTGGACCACGCCGTAGTCGGCCTTGTGATAGTAGGCCCCGAAGAAATTGCGGTGCACGCCGAGGCCGAAGAGCGAAGTGGGCTGGCGGATGTTTTTGTACCAACTGTAGTCCACCCCGTTCCACACCGGATACGACCAAATCTCGGAGTTCGAGTGCGGGTTAGCCTCGCGCATGGGATAGATGAACTGCATGTCGTCGGTGGCGAGTACGGCGGCGTTGGCCCAGTACCAATAGAGTTGCTCTTGCGGGGTGGGGTTAAACAGCGTGACTTTTTGTTCCAGCCGCGACTCGCCTGGATGAAGAGTGAGCACGACCTGCCAGTACATTCCGGTGACCCAGTCCATGCCCCCGACCACCGCACTGGCCCTGTCGGGGCCAACGGCAAGCAGGCGAGACGAGACGGGAGAAACGGTCGCCACCGTGTGGCCGTTGGGGAAATTGAATTCAATGCCGCCCGAAATCCATGCGCCGCGCAGCGCCACCAAGCCGTACTTCACCACGTTGTTGCGGTAGAACACTTCACGCTTGGAAACCTTATCGTAGAGCGAATAAAGCCGGCCGCCTACGTCGGGCAAAATCGTCGCCTTCAGGTATTCGTTTTCCAGGAAAATTGCGCGGTAAGTTTTCATCTCACGCTTGTCGGTGAGGTCATCAAGCATCGTGTAGGGATAAATGTTGTGGCGGTTGATCAGCGGAAATGGCGGGTTCGGATCCTCTTCGCCCAGCGCGTACGTGGGGAGATCGATGCTGCCCTCCCAACCTCGTGCGGCTGGAACGGCTGCGCACTTTCCTATGGTGGCGACACTGAGAAACGCACTAAGGACGATAATGTACTCAGATAGACGCGGCTTCATAGTTGAGCTCTTCGACGAGTATGGTTTTACTGGACAAGAACCGTACCCAAATCGTACCACCCATCAGGCTGGCGGCCCTGGATGGCAAGTTGAATAGCGGGCGTCTCGGTGCGCGGGTCGAGCATTCCAACGCGCAATTTGTACGTGCCTGGCTTGAGCATCTCAGGAACGTAGAGCGACCCGTCATAGACCGCGTCGCCCGGCAGCCACTTCCTGACGTCCACTGGAATGCGGAGCACCGTGCTGCCTTGAGGAGATTCTAACTGCAATGCCGGCCAGTACTCGCGATAGACCGGGGCAACGCCCGAGTTCAGCCACCACATGTGCACGGGCATCATCTGGCCACGATGCGCCGCGCGCGGATATTCCAGCCGGCGCAGGATGAAACGGTAGCCCATTTTCTTTTGGAATTCGTCGAACTCGTTTTTCCATGGCGCCGGAATGGCCGAGGACTTGACGTTCACCGAGGTCACGTGCCAGCGCAGCGCCTGATTGAGAATGTAATTCACATCCCAGCCTCGCTGAAACCAGCCGCCCGGGACCCAGCAGGTTTCAAGTGAGACGGGGCTGCGCTGCCACACATCTTGAATTCCGGCGCGAACCACTTGCTGCGGATAGACGGTTAACATCTCGGCGCGGAAGTCCTTATTATCGGAGGTCAGCCGCATATCGCCCAGACAATCCAGCCGCCAACCGGCGCCGTGCTCGGTTCCGTAGGTGAGCGCGTGTTGCTCGTCGAAATTCATCAGCAACGGCGTGCGCTTGAACGCTTCGAGCCAGATATCGATGAGCGCTTGCTGATAAGGGAAGGGCGGCATGTAAGGGCTCCAGCCTTCGCCCCAATAGCCGACCGAGGAAATATCTACGCTGTCGAGGTAAGGATGCCCGTCGTAGCGCTCGCCCGCCGCGGCCACCAATTCGCTCCAGTATTTCAGGTAGAGCGGATCGGTGAAATCGGGCTGCCAGATGTTGCCATCCTTGTCGGCGGGTTTGTTGGCTCGCCTCGCGCCGGAGTTGCGATACCACTCGGGCAGCGGATGCTTGGGATCGTAGGGCATCAGGCGGATGGCGAGCGTCTGATGGTGCTCGCGCGCCTCGTCCAGAGCCAGGTCGATGATGTCCCAGCGGAATTTGCCGGGCTCGGGTTCAATCATGTCCCAGAACCAGCGGCAGTAGGAAATGGTTGTGTCAGGAAAATCCGGCTTCGTCGCTGGCTGCGGCAGATTTGAGGTTGGCCCTTCCTCTGACCACTCGAGGCCTGGGTTCAGCGCCTGCCCATTGAATCGCTGAAACGTGGTGATGCCCATGCCGGGATTCACCAGCACGTCGTGAATCTCAGCGGGGCGAACGACCACGGCGTCAGGAATGTCGAATTGCTGCGCCGCTGCGGCGCTGCCAAACAGCATGCCGACGGCAGTTAGTGCCAGGATTCGGTGAAGCATTGAACACCTCGGTGGCACGCGCGCGGTTCAAAATTCAAAATTAAAAATTCAAAAGGCCAGCTCCGGCATGCCACGCTCAGGTACTTTCTATCACCGTTAACCGTCGGCGCAAAACCTTTCTCGGCTCATTTCAGGATCGGCTACAATCTTGATCACACCCATGCAAAGGCTAGTCCGACAGTTCCTATTTCTTTGGTTGGCGTGGATCGCTGCGGCCCAACTGCTTCCCGCACAGAGTCGACTCACGCCTGATGATATGCGCGTGATGCGCGGTTCCGAGGCGGAGCTAGAGTATCAGGACATGCTGTTCAAGTATTTGCTTCGCGAGGCAGACGCGTCAACGCAACGGAGGCGAGCCATTTTGGAAGGCATTGTAGGGCCGACGCTCGCGTCGGCCTTGGCCGGGGCAAGCCCCGGCCCTACGAACGAGCCCGGGGCTCGGTTGAAGAAGTGGCAGGAGACCAACCGCCAGGAATTCTTGCGACTCATCGGCGGACTGCCCGTGGAGCGCACGCCGTTGAACGCGCGCGTGGTGGGCGAGATTGCGCGCGAAGGTTATGTGATACGCAAGGTCATCTTCGAGAGCCTGCCGGAATTTTACGTCACCGCCAATCTCTACCTGCCGACGGTGGGCAAGCCGCCGTTTCCAGCGGTACTTTCTCCCTGCGGGCACTCGCTGAATGGAAAAGCCTATGACGTTTATCAGCACCTGTTCATCGGTCTCGCGCAGCGCGGCTACGTCGTCCTGACCTACGACCCCATCGGCCAGGGCGAGCGCCTGGAGTACTGGGATTTCCTGGCGGGGCGCCGCCGTTTTGAATTCAACCAGCACGGTATGGCGGGCATCCAGGAATACCTGCTCGGGCAAAATCTGGCCCGCTACTTCATCTGGGACGGCATGCGCGCGCTAGACTACTTAACCAGTCTACCGAGCGTCGATGCCTCGCGTGTGGGAGTGACGGGAAGCTCCGGCGGCGGAACGCTGACCACCTACATCTCCATGCTGGACCCGCGCGTGAAGGCGGCATCCATCGTGACCTTCATTACCTCCATTCCCAAGAAAATCGAAAACCGCATCAACGACGCGGAGTCTGATCCGGAACAGGATATCGCGGGCCTCTTGGCCGCCGGCCTCGACCACACGGAGTTTCTCGGCATGATCGCGCCGCGGCCTCTGCTGATTGGCGCCGCGAGACGCGATTTTTTTCCCATCGAAGGCACGCGCCAGACATTTGCCGAGGCGCAAAGGGTGTATGTGGCGCTCGGCGTGCCCGAACGCATCAAGATGGTGGAGTTCGATCATCACCATATGTACAGCCAGCCGCTACGCGAGTCCACTTACGCCTGGTTCGACCGCTGGTTGAAGGGAGAGGAGAACGAAGCTCACGAACCGGCTATCACCATCGAAAAGGATGAAACGCTCTGGTCGACACCCACCGGCCAGGTGCTGACTTCGCTGGGCGGCAAAACGGTTTACGATTTCAATCACGCTGAGGCCGAAAGGCTCGAGCGCCGACTGGAGGAAAAAGGCCGCGACCAAAATTTCCGCTCCGCGCTCGCGACGAAGATCAGGGAGCGGTTGGGATGGCCTGAGGATGCGCGAAGCGCCTTGGCGTGCGGCAGCGGAGCTGCCGCCTTGACTGCGGACTCACAAATCGAACGGAAGGCGGCAGCCAGCGCTGCCGCAGTCCAAGGCGCGTGTACCGCGCAGAAGCTGGGTGAAAGCCAAGTTGACGATCTCGTGGTCGAAAAGGCGTTGCTCACCTCGGAGCCGGGAATCGTTGTGCCCATTCGAGTGATTCTCCCCAAGAGTCATCGGTCTCCGCTGCCCGCCGTGGTTTACTTGCGCGACCGAACCGGCGAGAGCGACAGCCCGGCCATGTTTGAGGAATTGGCTCGGCACGGACGCGTGGTGGCCGTTGCGGACGTGCGCGGCTTCGGCGAGACCATGTCCCCGCAGAAGGTACCCGAGAAGCATGTAGGCTATTTCGATCCGCGCGATGGGATGGACGCTGATTTTACCTTCGCTTCCTTTTTCCTGGGTCGGCCCCTTCTGGGCATGCGAGTGCGGGACGCGTGCGCGGTGATTGATTATGTGCGCGCCCGCCCGGATGTCGATCCCGCTCACGTGACATTAGTTGGGAGAGGTTGGGCTGGAGTTGTGGCGATGTTCGCTGCGGCAACCAACCCCGGCGTTTCGGGCATAGCCGTGGAAGGAAGCCCGGTTTCATTCGCCGAGATCGCCGCCGCTGGGCTCTACAACCAGCCGGTCAGCCTGATGCTGCCTGGTGTGCTTCAGGACTTTGATCTGACGGATGTTCTCGCCTCGCTCGTGCCGCGACCGTTGCTGGTTCTGAATCCTCAGGATGCGATGACCACGAAGATGGATCGAGAAAAAGCAGAACAGGCCACGCGACTAATCCAAGAAGCATATCAGCGTTCTGGCGCCGCAGGTTCATTTCAAGTTAAGGTGGCGCCGCTCGAGTCGGAAACGGAGCAATCGTTCGTGAATTGGATCGAGGGCCATTGACTTGCGGGTTCAAAGCCATAGGGAGAACGTAGCCCATCAGTCTCAACCGCTTCGTCTCAGTAGACACCATGACGATGTCGGGGAAAACCGGTCTAGCGGCCGGCCTCGATGTGGCCTACAAGGAACCGCTGCCGCCGGACGACGAGTTGTGGACTGCGCCGAACCTGATCGTCACCTGCCATACTTCGGCTTGGTCGTCCAAAATCAACGATCGCCGCATGGAACTCTTTGCTGAGAGCGCACGCCGACGCGTCGCTAGCCGGCCACTGCTTAACGTCGCGGATAAACGAAGGGGTTATTGAGGACAGCGATTAGAGAACGCCACTTCAACTCGCAGCGACAGTCAATCCGCCCGTGGTCATTCCCGCGAAGCTTGTCCCCGCGAAGGCGGGGAGCGGGAATCCATTTTCGAATTTCGATCCCCTGGTCATTCCCGCGAAAGCGTGAATCCAAGGGACAAGTTGTCGAATTTGCGCTTCGGGTGGGAGAAGTGCCGCACAGCTAAAGTACCACTTTGCGCTACCTGCCGATGCTCACTGCACCGTGAAGCTCCAGGTGTTCGAGGTCTGGTTGTCGGGGTTGGTGACGAACACGGTCCAGTTGCCCGCATCGCTGTTGTCCTTGAACGGGTGGCTCAACTGGCTGCCGGAGATGAAGGTCGCACCGCGTCCGGCAAAGATGTTGCCCTGTGGATCGTGGAAGGTCAGGGTCGCCCCATTCTGGAAGTTGCTGCCGTTCACCCGCATGGTCTGGGAGTTATTCGACGCCGCATAGGAACTCGGCGACAGCCCGCTGATCACTGGCGCCTGTGCCGGTACCGCGAAGTACAGGTCACCGCTCCATCCGCTCCACCCCGCGCTGTTGCTGGGGCCTGCATGTCCCAGCGGTACTTCACCCCGTTCTGCAATGTTCCGCCGGGGATCACCAGGGAAGTGGCGCTGCCTGAAATCGATGCGTTGTCGTACACCACGTTGCCGGTCCCGTAGGGGTAGTGCGAGATGGCCAGCTCATATGTGGTTGCTCCCGACCCGCTCCACTGCATCGTCGGCGTTGTGGTATTCAGTTGGTAGCCGGTGTCGGTATTCGTTCCCGGCGATATCGGCGTCGGTACGGGTGTCTGGCCAGCGCTCACCGTCAACGCCAGCGATACTGCATAATCGTTGTTAATGTTGCTCTGTGACACCTGGCTCAGGATATCAGCCACCGCCCACACGTAATAAGTTCCTGAGGACGTGCCACTCGGGATTGTGACGCTCAGACTCAACTGAACCGAAGACCCAGCGGGAATCGACGGTGTCGGAAGATCGCCCAAGCTCGTATCGTATTTCGTAGTCCCACTGCTCGAAGTGTTCAGCCGCAGCCGCGTTGTGCTGGCTCCAGCCGCCGCCTGGCCCTGGTTGGCCATGGTCAGGCTAACGGTCATCGTTCCGCCCGCGGTCACCGCAGTGGTGCTCAGCGAGACGTTTTCTGGTACAAGATCTGGTTTTGGTGTGCTGCTGGCATTTACCTGAAAAGGCCACCAGTTCGACTGTTTTCCGTCCGGGTTGACAACTTGGACTTGCCATGAAGCTGTCTGATTTCCAAAGTTGGTGGACGCCGTGATCGTATTTGAGTTGCCTGAAGACGAAAGGGTCGTCATGCCGTCCTCACCTGTCACGTGCTCCCAATTGACCGTTGCGTTGACGATGAACCCCGTCCCCGATATCGTCACAAGTTGATTGCCGTCGAGGCCGGGAACTGGACTTGGATTGATTCCCGTAATCGCTGGTGCGTTAACGGAAGTGGAAGCTGAACCTACGTGGATGATTGCAGTCTCGACCGGAGTCGCGGCCGCCACCAACTCTGCAAGTCGCTGCGCCGTATCGCCTAGTAGCATCACCTCTCCAATGGCCGAGACGCTGCTTCACAAAGGCGTTGTCGGCGATGGGGACATCGCTGCTCCACGTTCCAACACGCATCGGGCGCGATTGAGGCCGAGCCCCTCTTCGGCGAGATCGCGGAACGACAGGACAAAATAAGGAAGAAAATC
>Ga0187803_10000592_pt1 | contig 14350 bp, 11 predicted proteins | sample NC_wetland_sal_i_2_FD_132425 | JGI IMG/M metagenome (GOLD analysis project Ga0187803, IMG submission 132425) | Wetland sediment microbial communities from Neuse River Estuary, North Carolina, USA - Control_3 | ecosystem: Environmental > Aquatic > Freshwater > Wetlands > Sediment | place: USA...
CCCGGCAGGCGCACGCGCGCCTCGCGCGCCGCTTCGAGCGCCAGATGAATATCCTTGAGCATGAGCCGCAGCGGGAAATTGGGCGAGAAATCGCGCTTCATGATGAACGGCGCCTTGTACTCCACCACTCCCGAACGCACCATGGACGCCTGCACCAACGGCACCAGTTTCTCGATGTCTACGCCAAGTTTGGTCGCCAGCGTGAGCGCCTCGGCAAAACCTTCGTAGATGAGCGCAATTTGCAGGTTCATGACCAGCTTGGTGGCCTGCCCCTTGCCCGTCTTGCCCATGTGGAACACTTGTTTGCCCATGGCTTGGAAAAGCGGCTCCAGGCGGGCGAGCACGGCCTCATCGCCTCCCACCATGAAAATCAGGCTGCCGCTGGCAGCGGCAATTTTTGAGCCGGTCATGGGAGCGTCCACATAGTCCACGCCGCGCGCTTTCACGCGCTCGGCAAAACGCTCGGTCGCCGAAGGAGAAATGGTGCTGGAGTCGGCAATGATCATGCCCGGGGTAAGCACAGTTTCCGCGCCATCGGCGCCGAACAGCACGCTCTCGACCGCCTTGGTGTCGGAGACGCACAGCCACACGACTTCGGCGCCCTGCGCCGCATCGGCGGGAGAGGCCGCGCTGCGCGCGCCTTCCACATCTTTGCCCGGCGTCCGGTTCCACACCGCAACCTCGTGTCCGGCCTTTACCAGATTCGCGGCCATGGACCGACCCATAATTCCCAATCCGAAAAAAGCAACCCGCATCGGAGTATCCCTCCCATAATGAATTCTCCAAACCTTGTCACCGAATTTCGATTAGATATGACCACGAAAGTAACGGTCAAGGAGAACCGAATTGTCATACACTGAAAGCAATGCACGTGCAACGTGACCGGAAGCTGCCGCAAACCGCGTGCGTCCGCCACTGCGTTTGCCGCATCTATATTTTGATATCGGGAACCATGAGCCGGGGAAAGGCGTTTGGAGCCGTCCGGCCGAAGTATGATTAAGTCCTCGCTAGAGAATCCTGCATTACGCAAGCGAGCGCGCCAGTTTACCCGCCTGGTGCGCCATTCCGCGGTCACGCCGCGCACCGGCCATACCCACAAACCACACCTGGTCACGAATGGCGAGATGGGCGTTACTTTCATTGGACATGCCAGCTTTTTTCTGCAGATGGGCGGGATGAACATTGTCATTGATCCCAACTTCGCGCGCTGGCTGTTTGTGCTCAAGCGCCTGCGGCAGCCGGGACTGCACCTGCGCGATCTGCCTCCGCTGGATGTGGTGCTGGTAACCCACGCTCACTTCGATCACCTGCACCGCGAGTCGTTGCGCGCCATTGCGCGCCAAACGCGGCGGCAGACGGGAAGCGCGCCTGCCCTGATCGTCCCCCACCACGTCTTCGACCTGGTGTCCGATCTCGGGTTTGAGCGGATCGTCGAACTGGAATGGTGGAATACGCACCGCGAGGGCGCTCTGGAAATCACGCACGTTCCTTCGCGGCACTGGGGAGCCCGCATCCTGAAGGATTCGCACCGCGGCTACGGCGGCTATGTGCTGCGTGCTGGAAAACACTCGGTCTATCACGCCGGCGACACCGCCTACTTCAACGGCTTCCGCGAAATCGGCCGCCGCCTCTCACCGGAGCTGGCGCTGCTGCCCATCGGCGCCTACGATCCTCCGCAGTTCCGCAACGTGCACGCCAGTCCGGCCGACGCCACTCGCGCCTTCCTCGACCTGAAAGCGCGCTGGATGGTGCCCATGCACTATGGAACCTTTCGCCTGTCGCACGAACCGATCGAAGAGCCGCTCGAATTGTTGGCGCGCGAAGCCGCCGCCGCGGGAGTAGAAGACAAGGTCGTTGTGCTCGAAGAAGGGGTCACCCGCCTGTTCTGAACTGTGCTCGTGCGCGGGCTCAACCCTGCCCAACTCTCCCAGGAGCCTCCATTTGAAAGTAACCCCTGTCGCTCATTTGCATCAAAATAAGGAGCGCAGACCCATGCTATACTGCGCTCATAGCGGTAGGTCGATCCCTCCACGCGCCTGCCTAGAGGATTTTGGAAAATGGCTAGCAGTTCTCGTCGTTCCCTTGTCGCAGTAGTTTTCGTCCTTGGCTTGTTCGGTCTGCTGGGCATGCTGTTCGCCCAGAAGATCAATCCAGCGGCAACGCCCAGTTCCGATTCGGAGGTGCGCGACAGCCTGAAGCAGTTCACGCAAGTTTATGAGACGGTCGAGGAAAACTACGCCGACCCGGTAAGTGCCGACAAGGCCATTTACGACGGGGCCATCCCGAGCATGCTGCATCAGCTCGACCCGCACTCCAATTTCTTCGATCCGAAATCGTATTCGCAGCTTCGCGAAGAGCAGCGCGGCAAATACTACGGCGTGGGCATGACCGTGGGCCCGCGCAATAATAAGGTTATCGTGATCGCCCCGTTCGTGGGCACGCCCGCCTACCGCGCCGGCATCCGGCCGGGCGACATTATCGCGGCCATTGATGGCAAGTCCACCGACAACATGAGCACCACCGACGTGGCCGACCTGCTCAAGGGGCCGAAAGGTACCACTGTCCGCATCACCATGCTGCGAGAAGGCGCCGATCATCCCCTTGAGTTCAGTGTGGTCCGCGATGAGATCCCGCGCTACAGCGTGGATCTTCATTTCATGATCAAGCCCGGCATCGGCTACATGCATATCTCCGGCTTTCAGGAAACCACCGAGCATGAGGTTGCCGAAGCGCTGGATCAGTTGGGCGACCTCAAAGGCCTGGTGCTCGATCTTCGTCAAAATCCCGGCGGCCTCCTCAGCGAAGGCGTGGGCGTAGCCGACAAGTTTTTGAAGAAAGGTCAGCTGATTGTCTCGCACCACGGGCGTTCGTCCGCGGAAAAACGTTACACCGCAGCGCGCGGCAACGGCGGCAAAGAGTATCCCTTAGTCGTGCTGGTCAACCGCGGTACCGCTTCGGCCGCCGAGATTGTTGCCGGAGCGATTCAGGATCACGACCGCGGCCTCATCGTGGGTGAAACCACATTTGGCAAGGGCCTGGTGCAGACCGTATATCCGCTCGCCGAAAACACCGGTCTTGCCCTCACCACCGCCAAGTACTACACGCCCAGCGGACGCCTGATCCAGCGCGATTACAGCAATCTTTCGCTCTACGACTATTACTACAACCGCGAAAACGAAGACAACAACGCCAACAAAGAAGTGAAGCTCACCGACGGCGGACGCACGGTCTATGGCGGCGGCGGCATCACTCCCGACGTGAAGCTGCCTCCTTTCAAGTCCAACCGGTTCCAGGACACGCTGCTGCAGCACTATGCTATGTTCAACTTTGCCAAGCGCTACTCGAACAGCCACAAGGTCTCGCAAAGCTTCGAGGTGGACGAGGCAATCCTGCAGGATTTCCGCAAATTCCTCGACGAAGAGAAGATCCCGTTCACCGAGGCCGACCTGCTCGAGAACAACGACTGGTTGCGCGCGAACCTCAAGAGCGAAATTTTCATTGACTCCTTCGGCCAGGAGGAAGGCCTGAAGGTGCGCGCTGAGACCGACCCGGACGTGATCAAGGCCCTGGAGCTGATGCCGCAGGCTCGCGCCCTCGCCGACAATGCGCGCAAAGTAATCGCCGAGAGGAACGCAGCTTCTCCGGTTCCACGTTAGCGAGGCAAAATCCAGTTTCCGCGAAGGGCCCGGTCCGCCTGGCCTTTTGTTTTTCCGCCCGAAAAGCTTCGCCATTTGAGCGGGCAGCAGCATCCTATTACCAGAGCTTGTTTACCATCCTGAAACTTCGCCGTTTTTTGGTCCTCCCTGTCCTGCTGTTGCTGTCGGCCACAATCGCCCAAGCCGAGGGACCGCAGGGCCAAGCCAGTGTCTCGACTCCTCATACCGGTCCCGTTTTCGGCGAGAAGCGCACGGTCAGAGGAATTAACAATTTCGGCGAAGTGACGCCCACCCTTTTTCGCGGCGCGCAGCCAACCCAAAAAGGATTCGAAGGGCTGGCAAAAATGGGCGTCGACATTGTGGTGGACGCGCGCGGAGATCGCACCCATAGCGAGGGAAAACAGGTGCGCCGCCTGGGTATGAAGTATGTTGCGATTCCCTGGCGTTGCCCCTTCCCGTATGACGACGTCTTCGTTCGATTCTTGAAACTGCTCGAGGAAAACCCCGGCAAGAAAGTATTTGTGCACTGCCGCCTGGGCGATGACCGTACCGGCATGATGATCGCCTCCTACCGCATGGCCGTGGAAGGCTGGAGCGCAAGTGACGCCATGCTGGAAATGCAGCAGTTTGGATTCACTTTCCCACATCATTTGATCTGCCCCCGGCTGACGCATTACGAGCAGAGCTTTCCGAATCGTCTGAAGAGCAACCCGGCATTCAAAGAGCTCCACTTTCCCCAAAGTTCAGCGACGAATGTCTCGCAATAGCTCCCGGGCCCATATCTCTTCTGGGAACTGAGAACCGGGAGCTGAGAACTCCCCCTTGAGTCCGCGTCCCGAAAGCCCTAAAGTACATCCTGTAGAAGGCCGAGGAGGCCGTGCTCTGCCCGCATTGAACATGCTCCAATCCGGGCCTTGGATTCCAGCAGTGCTGGTGGCGGTCGGTGCGGGAGTTCTCGACTGGCGCTACCGCAAGATACCGAACTGGCTGACGGTTTCAGGGGCCGCGCTTGGCATTGTTGTGAACACGCTTCTGTACCGATGGCTGGGACTGAGATCGGCATTGCTGGGAATGGCGCTGGGCCTCGCTTTGCTGTTGCCGTTTGTGCTGGTGCGCAGCCTCGGCGCGGGTGACTGGAAACTAGCCGGCTCTCTGGGAGCCTGCCTGGGGCCCCGGCCGCTCGTCGCCGTGCTGGTGGGCGCGATTCTGGTGGCGGGCGCGATGGCGTTGGCCGTCATAGTCTGGAAGGGGCGGCTGAAACAAACGCTCGCCAACATCGCGCATATTGTGGCGGCGCTGTTCAGCCTGCGATTGCCGGGGCCCCAAGTATCGCTCGACAATCCGGGGGCGACGAAGATTCCCTTCGGCGTAGCCCTGGCCCTGGCGGTAGTCTTGTACGTGCTTGGAGTGACCGCTCAAGTCTTGTAGATTTGATTCTTGTAGACTTAGTCTTGGAGGTTCGGTGATCGGGTGATTTGAACATCCGATGACCCGAAAGCCCGATCACCCGATGCCCCGATGAATAAGCTCGTCCATAAGCTGAGAAACACCGCCGGAGCCGAGATCGCCGAAGCGGCCCTCGTGATGCCGGTGGTGTTCGTCTTTCTCCTGGGGATTATCTGGTTCGGCCGCGCCTTCAACATTTATTCCACCATCACGCAAGCCGCCCAGCAGGGAGCGATTGTCGCCGCGCGCCCGGTGTGCGCGACCTGTGGCGCTCCGGGGTGCAAGTGGGGCAGTACGGATTTCCCCTGCGATGCCGCCGTGACCAACGCGATTTCCGCGGTGTTGACAGCCTCCAGTCTCAACCCGTCGCAGATTCCGCCCAACAAGCAAACGCCTCCTTCGGCATTCTGCACATTGCCGCCGCCCGCGCCTGTGGGATGTACGCCTGCCTCCACCACCGGCAATATTACGATCTGCCGCGAAGTGTGGCTCAATTCGCCTAGCCAGCCCCAAATCTGCGGCACGCTCGTGAGCTTTCAGTACCCGTTCACGTTCTACCTTCCCTTTACTTCGCTCAATCTGAGCCAAGTGACTATGAATGCGCAGGCGCAGAGCAGGATGGAGAACTAATGGCCCGTTTGACCATCCCTCGCCTGCGCAGACAGAGTCTTCCGATAGAACGCCTGCTGCGGCAAACGGACGGCTCGGCAATTCTCGAGTTTGCCCTCACTCTGCCGCTGCTGGTGGTTTTCGTTGTGGGTATCTACGATTTCAGCGGCGCGTTCAACCAGAAGCAGAAAATCGAACAGGCCGCGCAGGAAGGAGCTATTGTCGCCGCCGCCCAACCCACCAGCGATATTGACCCGAGCAAAGGAAATCCGGACTCTTTGCAACAGGTAGTGACCGCAGTTTTCAACTCGTTGGCCGGCAGCGGTGTGATACCCACGGGAACCTGCAGCCCGCCGGGAAAGGTATCCCAAGTCTCCCCTCTGACATGGACTTACACTATCTCCGGATGTTCCAGCGCCAACCCCGGCGACAATCTGGTCATCACCATCAACCGGGGATGGACAGCGGCCTCCGGCGGGACGCCTGTAACGTACGCGGTCGGCTCCGTCGTCACCGTCAGCTATCCGTATCACTGGCGCTTTAACAGCGCGATTCAGCTCTTAATCCCCGGCGCGTCTTACGCGGCCATCACAAACGTGACCGAGTCCGCCACGGTTCACAACCAGATGTGAGGATTTCTTGCGACGCCATCGAATCCATCCCGCCGGCAAGAACCGTGGACGCCAGAAGCCCAGACCCAACAACGAAGAAGGCGTCATCATCATCCTGGTCGCGATCTTCTTGCTCTTCGTCGTAGGCGCAATGGCCGCGCTCTCCATTGACATAACAACTTTCTACACCGCCCGCAGCGAGGCCCAGCTCGCCGCCGACGGAGCCGCCCTCGCCGCCGCCCGCGTCCTGGCCAACTCCGGCATGACCTCCGATCCAAATGCCGCCTCCGACAATTTGCTGACAAACGCTGCGGCGCTGGCCAAGAACGTGGCCCTCCAGGTCGCGCAACAGAATCAAATCGGAGGAGGAGCCGCCACCAGCATCACCGTGAGCGACCCATTCAACTGCGGGCTAGCTCCAAGCATTCAGACGAATCCATGCGTCAAGGTAACGGTGACCAGATCCGACCTGCCGACTTTTTTCGCGCGCATCTGGGGAAGCAAGCAGATCACCGTGTCCGCCTCAGCCACCGCCGAAGCCTACAATCCTTCCGGCTTGGCGGGTACCGCCGCCAGCCCAGCCGCCCCGGTCGCGCCCACCTGCGTTAAACCCTGGTTGTTGCCGAACCAAGCCGCAACGGGCGGTCCTACCATTTTCACCTTGGCCACCGGACAGGCTGCTTCCGGGCTGCTCGGCACTCCCGTATCCCCTTTGATCGTTGATTGCGGCGGCAACGGCGATTGTAACGGGTCGCTCCAGTCTGCGGTGCTGTGGCGGTATTACCCGGGGAGTTCCGACAGCTTTCCTCCTCCCGCAGCCTCGTCGGTTGCGTGCAGCGGCACGCCCTATCAGCTCAGCATCGCCGGTTGTGTGCAGACGCCCATCGCCTGCAACGCGAGCGTCAACCTTGACCTCAGCGACTATCCTGGCCGCGATTCTGAAACCTTCTCTGCGGTGAACTGCCTCACTCACTCGACGGCAGACGCAGGTGACAAAATTGACCAGACCACATTCCCTGCGGGTCCGTTTGAATTTCTCACTGGCGCTGATAATCCAGTTGTTCAGGCCGGCGCCATCAAATCTGGGACTGACGTGCTGGTCAGCGATTCGCTGGTCACGGTTCCGGTTTATGGCAGCATCACTGCCACAAACTCCGCGAACATCGTCGGCTTTGTGCAGTTGTTTCTCGACTCGAACGGGACCGCAGCGCCCAACGGGGGTGGGGGCATCGACAGCGTCATCGTCAACCTGGTCGGCTGTAGCGCTGGAGTGACCGGAACGCCCGTTTACGGCAACGGCCCCTCTGCCGTCGCCGTGCGTTTGCTCACACCTCCGTAAAGATTGCTATAAGGTAAAAGCTAGAGCATTTTCAGAAACCACCCTAACTCCTTATTCCGAAATACTTTACGAGGGAATCCCCTTTCCCCGCAGGCTAATCATGAAGATAAGTCGTTATTTATCATAGACATGGCCAGAATCTCCACCCCCGCGCTGAATTGTCACTATATTATTCAATGACCATGAAAAGCCGCGCCAAAACTCTGCTAACCCATTGATTCTGAAATACCTTACATCTAAGTCCTTATTCCTCAAAGACCTGGCTGGGAATTCCAGCTAAGTCTTTGATTCCAAAAGACCGCGTAGAGGGGGATCTCATGACGAACTGGTTACTATGCAGCGTTTCGGCAAGAAGGGTGACAGCAGATACAGCAATCCAGGAATCGCTCTACTAATTGCCTGGGTCGCGCCGCGTCAGGATGACGCGCTCAAGAGCGAGTTCCTCACCGACAAAAACAAAGTTGTACGCAGACCCGTTCAGCAGCGCGCCGAGCACGTCGCGCGCCGGAGCCGGTCCCAAGTCGACGACCACCTGCTCCTGCTCGGCGCCCGCCGGAATGGCAATCTCAGCCTGCGTCCGCTGCTGCACTTCGAACAGCACCTGCGCCAGCGTGGCCTTCTCGGCGAGAATGCGCAGCATGCCATTTTCGTAGGTCACCGTGACCGACGGCTTCGGAGGCTCAGGCGTAGCGGCGACCGGCGCTGGAGCGTCAGGTGCAGGAGCGAGCGGCTGCGGAGTCGCGTCCGCCTGGTTTGACATGGAAACGTTTGCATTCGAAATGTGTGCGCTTGAAATGCCGTGACGCGGAATGCTCGGAGTGAGTACCGCACGATTCGGATTGTGAACGTTCGCGCCTGAGAAGCTGACCGGCGAGAGCAGCGCCGAAGGAGCATTCGCGCCCGAGGCCAATGTGTCCTGCCGCCGCGCACTCGCTGCCGGATGCAACCCAGCATCTTGGTTGCGCGCTGCAGCGGCCGGACCCAGCTTAACTATAGTGGCGTTCCCAATGGTCGCAATCTGATAGGACTGCGGTTCGGTTAGATCGAGCACGATCCGCGTAATCGGAGGATTGTCGAAAAACAATCCCGAGCGAATGCCCTTGAGCGCGCCACGATTCACTTTCAGCGCACGCAACTCGGCGGAGGGCAGCGCGCCGGGAAAATCCACCACGATGCGATCCGGTCCGGTGATCGCCTGCGTATTGGGTGAGAGGGGCGTGCCGGAAGTCTGGATCTCGACTTCCATCGCCTCGCCTGTGCCGCGCACCACCACGTGCCGGACCATGGCGCTATTCTGCGCCGCCAGCGCGACGGCCAGAAGCGCAACCGACACGAGCGCTCCGAAATAACGCAGCCGTGACATGATGGGCTCTTTAGCAGAGTTTAGCAGTTACCCTGCCGGCCGAATTACCCGGAAGTCGTAGTACTAATTGCAGGTCGGATACGTGCGCTGCGCGTTACGCCGGCAGCGTGCCTTTGCTGGCTCGAAATCGCCACCCCACCACAGCAAAACCGGATGCGATCAGAATCATCGTCGAGGGCTCGGGACTCGGGGGAGGCTTGTGGTGGTAGCACTTCTTGTCAATCTCTCCGTTCTTGAGCTTGCAAAGGTGCTCTGGGACCCCGCCGGGCGGCACGAACGGGAAAACGAACCCATTCGCGTAAAGCGCAGGGCCGATGGGTTGTCCGGTTGGCAAGTCGGACGGCGCCAGCACGGGCCGCACCGGCGAAGAGGGACCAAGCGGTTCGAGTGCGACGGGCTGGTCCAGAATATCTTCTTCGGGCTCTTGGTTTGAGACCTCCGGCTTGGCTGTATCGGAGACCTGGTTGCCACACTTCGCTCGGGCCGTGATTTTGCCGTCGGTCAGCAGCAGTTCACCCACGTGCAGACGAATCTTCTTTCGCGTCCAAAACACGGTGTCGCGAATTCGATAAGAAACATAGACCTCGCGCGGTTCGGTCACCCGCACAAGATGGGCGTTGTCGTAGTCGAAGTGGGCGAAATGCCGGGAAACGGCGCGGTCGTTGCGAGCGACCCGGCGAAGAGACTCGCCATCTTTCAGGCCACCGGGCACGAGCGAGTAAGGATACACGCCGGGGACGCGTTCGACATGTCTGGGCCATTTGCTCGCGTGCGTGGGAATCCAGGCTACATCCTGGCGGAAGGTGGCTCGGGTCGAGAACGAATCCGGCAAAACTCGTGAGCCATGAACTGCGGGAAAAGGAAAAAAGCGAGCGGCATTCTGCCAGCAAGCGAAAGCGATCAATGCCAGGAAGGCCGTGCCGGCGAGGGCGCGCCGAATTCGCAGGCGCCGCCGATACCAGCTCCTTCTCCTCCGACGCGGCGCGTTGACTTCCAAACGGTCGCTCAAAACAATGCTCCTCGGTCTACTGAGGCCAGTTGGCCGGAGAGGGGAGCCAGCTGGAGTACAGCATCCCTGCATCCAAAGCTAATACCTGCAATCAGCAACGAATCCAGAGACTTAAAGCGTGTGCAACAGGTGATGCTAACAGAAGTGTGCAGGGAATTTCATCATAATTCGGGAAGAAACATGGCAAATTCCCGGTTAGAGCAGGCGCGGCCGCCCATACAAAGGCACTGCCTTGAACTAATCCGAAGCAACAACGACGAAAGCGAGGGACTTCACGCAGTTGCACGCGCGTCTTCCGTCACGGACTACAATTCCGGCAGCAGGGTCGGCTGTGCCTTGGCGACAGAGCATTCTCGCGCTGTTTCTCAGTCTCGTGCGATTGGGACTGGCGGCGCCGCCGCCTGCCTCGCCGCCGCTTCCCATGCGCGCCGCTGTCCCGCTGTTGTGCACCGAGAACAACATGGCCTTGCGGACCAGGCTTCGCGGCACCGGCCTGATCGCCGATTCCAGCGGTACCCTGCTGACGGCGGCGCACGTGATTCTGCAAGCGCGCTCCAATTGCGTGCTGAGTGTCATGATTCCCGATGACGAATGGACCCACGTGGGTCGTCTGCGGAGATTTCGGCTTGCAGGCTGCCAGCTGAACCAGCCCCTCGACTTGGCTGTGTGCCGCGTCCAACCGGCGGATAATACCCGCGACTGGGGTTATATCCGCGCCGCTCCGATCCGCTTCCGGCCCGTCGTGCCCGGCGAGCCGGTCTGGGTCACGTCCTTCACGGGCTGGGCCCTGGTGCCCCTGACCCGCAGCGGACACCTCACCGGGCGCCAGGATTATCGCCGGCAGGACGGTTGCCGTTGCGACTTCGCCACCGACATTGTGGCCGTCGAGGGCATGAGCGGAAGTCCGGTCATCTCCCACGAAGGAGAAGTACTTGGAATTCTCACCCAGGCCGGAAACGGAAAATTCCGTGGCACTTCCTTCGGCGTCAGCCTCGACGAAGCGCGCGGCTTCCTAGCCGCCCAGGGCGTTGTAGTCCCACCTTTGCCGCGCACGGTGGGCCAGAAGTACCAGCTCAACACACCTCGCCGGTTGGCCACAGTTCTGGCGGATGGTCCCACCTCTTTGACGGCTGTTGAATCAAGAAGGGCCCGCTGCGCTGGTCTTTATGAGTCTTTCGGCTTCTTGGGAGATGAGGTTGAAGTTCTTCGCCTTAGCGCCTCTTGCCAGCGATACAAGATGGGAGCGGGCGGTGGCGACGTGGCCGGAACGCAACTCGATTTCGGCGAGCGCGAGGCGCGCTTCGAACTGGTACTCGAGAAATCCTTTCTTGATGGCATCGTTGAGGATTGACTCAAGGCGCGACTGCGCTTCAGCGAGCTTGCCGGATGCGGCCATGGCCCGGGCCGCAACGATGGCAAATTTTGGCCGGACGGTGTAGTTCTGGTTCTTGGCCGCCAGACTGGATTCTGCGTCGGCGGCGGCCTGGGCATCAGCGGTCCTGCCCTGAGCGAGCAGAGCATTCACGAGCACGGTTGCCGCCGTAAGTTCGTCGTCGTCCTGCTGCTCGTTGTGAAACGACGTTGTGCACTGGCGCGCAGCCTTCTCGGCGTCGGCGACGTGGCCTTCTTCAAGCGCCAGCGCTGCCAGAAAGGTCTGGGATTCGTCGGCGGTCTGCTTTTCGCCGAGTTCGTTGCGGATGGTGAGCGACTGCTCGTAAGCCTTGCGTGCGGCACCCAAGTCTGCCGCGCGAAACAGCGGATCGCCCAATCCTGCCAGTGCGTATCCCTCGGCGTGCTTATCGTTGATCCGCTGCGCAATCGTCAACGCTTGTTGATATGTGGCCTTTGCGGCCAGCAAGTCTCCCTGATCAGTAAGCAACTCCCCAAGATTCACGAGCACCAGCGCCTCGCCGTCGGCGTCCTCCACTTTGCGGTATCGGGGGACCGATTCGCGGAAGAGCTTCTTCGCTTCGGGCAGATTCCCTTCTAGATAGACGATGCCCGCCAGGTTTGTCGCAGCGCCGGCGCTCGCCGCTTCGTTTCCAACGTCTAGGAATCTCTCCAATGCCTCGCTGAACAGCTTCTTGGCCTCAGAGAGATTTCCCTGCTGAATGTCGATGTAGGCCATATCATTCAGCTCTTTGCCCACTCCGTTCCAATCTCCTGCTGAGGCGTACACCTGGCGGGCTTGCTGGCAAGCGTCGGCCGCCGCGCTGAGTTGCCCCATGGAAACGCGATTGCCGCACTGGCTTCCGCGAGCGCGTGCCACGAGCAGCTTTGCGCCTATGGCTGTTCCCTTTTGTATGGCCTGCTCGTCCGCGGCCAGCGCCTTCGTATGGTCCGAATACGAAAGGGCTGCAGCCACGCGAAGGTCAATCCTAGGATCGTCGCCGAGTGGAGGCGGAAGCTTCCGCAGTGTTTCCAGAGTGCTGAGTGCGTCGGCAGACTGACCCGCAGAATCCTGGGCCTCGGCCAGGCGCAGCCCATAGTCGAGGTTGTCGGGAAATAGGGTAAGGAGGGTGCGATAGACCTCGACTGCCTTTCCGTAGTCGCGGAGCGCGGACCGATAGCGGCCTTCCACAGCAAGCCGTTCCTCGCGGGTGAGTTTCTCCGACAACTGGAACGCGACGGTGGCCTCTGCTTTGGCTTTCTGGTCGTAGCCTAGAGAGGTCCAGGCCTCCGCCAGCGCGGCGTGCGACATCGGATATTTCGGGTCCGCGACAACCGCTTCCTGAAGGAGATCGCGTGCCGCCAAAGCGTCAAAGACGCGCAAGCGGTCGAGTCCCTGCGCGTAGCGGCGGGCCGCTTCGGGATTGTCGGGGAGCGATGCGCGGACGCTGACGGCATCGCCCAGAGACACCGCCTCGACCCCGAGCTTTTCGCGCAGGAGCGCTCCGGCTTGGGATACGAGCTCGAACAGATTGGCTTCGGTGCCGACGGCGGACACCTCGGCCTTGGTTTCTCCGGCGGCCGCGTCTTGCAGCCGAAGATCGAGGCGGATGCGCTTATTGGGTGCGTCGCCAAGCGCCGTATAAGAACCGAGAACTACGGCGTCGGTGCCCAGGCTTCGGCGCAGGCGCGTGAGCGTGTCCTTGGAAAGGCTGTCAGCGTCGGCGAGGGGCAATTCTTGTTTGGCGCGGGCGACGTCCTCGCCGGGAACGAGGCGGAGTTTTTCTCCCGCCGCTAGCTCGGTGTTCAACATTTCGGCGAGGGCGGTGGAGAGCCACGCGTCTTCGGGGCGCCCGGGCAGGTTGCGAAAGCCAAGAACAGCGATCGATCGGCGAGCAGGAACAGTGAGCGGCGCGGGAGGAGCGGATCCGGTCCAGCGGTGACGCTGGGACCAGGAACGATAGGCGACGAAACCACCTGCGAGCACGATGATGGCAAGCCCGAACCAGACGACACGGGAGGCCAGCGAAGGCTCCGTCGTCTTGACCGTCACCTCGACCTGCGATTGGCTGGCGACTACCAGGGCTTCATCCGCCGGGCGGTCGGCGACCTGACTTACCTTCTGCGCAAACCGGTAGCCGCGACCAGGGACGGTCACGATATAACGGGGATCTTGCGCCGTCTCACCCAGGGCCTTCCTTAAAACAAAGATGTTCTGCGAGAGATTGGCCTCTTCCACAAAAGTGTCCGGCCAGAGGCTTTTCATCAGGTCGTCCTTCGGCACGACCCGCTCGCTGTGGTTCACCAGGATCAGCAAGGTCTCAAAAGCTTTTGGTGGGAGGGGAACGGGCTCCTGATCGCGGAGGAGCAGACGTTCCTCGGGATCGATCCGGTAGGGACCGAACTCATAGAAGTGCTTTGTTTCATTCGCCATACAGCCCTAATGAGTCCCTGAGAACTTTTTGAGCGAGCTCTAAGGACTTTCGAGCCCGGCTTCGAGGAAGATGCGCCGCGTGGTTACACGGCAAGAACAACTTGGGCAGCAATCTAGCACGGAAAGCGGCCCCAGGGCAAAGGAAATGGTGGACGTTGAAGACCCGTAAGCAGATCGAGATCACGATCCGGACATACCGGCAGCTGGCCATAAGAGGATCGGTGACGACGCGGGGATGGTGCCCAGGATGTGGTTGCGAAACCGATGCTGTCTCGTTGGAGACGGCGGGGGCGGTGGCGGAGGCGATAGCGGTGGGGATCGGGGAGCCAGTGATCACCGGCGAATTGCACATGATGTCGGCGGGCGAAAGTGAGACGCGGGTTTGCCTGCGGTCGTTGCTGGAGATCGTGCGTATGGAAGGTGAGCGCGGCCGGTCCGTTGGTACCAGCAGTTTGGTTCGAAAGAAATAAGACAAGAAGGAAACAGGTTATGAA